>Ga0247778_1001131_pt1 | contig 14145 bp, 10 predicted proteins | sample UWRJL049202B5_FD_179939 | JGI IMG/M metagenome (GOLD analysis project Ga0247778, IMG submission 179939) | Plant litter microbial communities from Arlington Agricultural Research Station in Wisconsin, United States - UWRJ-L049-202B-5 | ecosystem: Environmental > Terrestrial > Plant litter >... | reverse complement strand
TTGTCCAGTGACAACCCTCATGTACTCAATTTTAATTTTTCAACGGCCTTGTTCAGCTGGCTGGACAACGGGCAATTCCCGATCGATACTTCACGCCCTCCTGCGAAGGATGATCGGGTAAGGGTCTCCATGAATACTGTGTTCATCATGAAGATCATTTATGTTTGGGTGCTGCCTGCCCTTTTATTGGTTGTCGGGTCCGTTGTACTGATCCGTCGGAAGAGAAAATAAACATACCTTGATAAAATAGAACAAGGCCGTCTTTTGAATGACGACCTTGTTCTATTTGTTCTACCGATGGATCTGTTTATTGCTTGCTGCTGCTGTCGGGCTTTGCAGCCTCGTTATCCTTTTCAATATCCAGGATCTCCACTTCGAAGATCAGGGTTGAACCCGGGGCTATCATGGGGCCTGCCTGCTGATCGCCGTAGGCCAGGTTGGATGGGATAAAGAGCTTCCACTTGCTGCCGACCGGCATCAGTTGCAAGGCTTCTGTCCAGCCGGGGATCACACCGTTGACGGAAATCACGATGGGCTGGCCTCTTTCAACACTGCTCTCGAATACCTTTCCATCGGGCAGGGTGCCATGATAATGAACCTTCAGCTTATCGGCAGGGCCGGGCTTGGGACCTGTGCCTTGCTTCATCACCAAATACTGGAGACCACTGGGCAAAGTGACAACTCCGGGCTTGGTCTTATTCGCGGCCAGGAATTCTTCGCCGATCTTTTTATTGCCCGAAGATTTCTCTGACTTTGCCTTCTGCATAAAATTTACGATACAGGTATTGGCCTGCTGTTCATTGAGCACCAATTTGTTCTTCCGGTTTACATCGTTGATCGCCCGGGTGACGAGCGCTGTATTGATATTGGTGATATTCTGCTGCTTGTAGAAATTGGCAACGCTGAGGCCGATGGCATAGCTGAGAGAATCCTGTACGGTCTTCAGGAGGACGGGCGCCGATGTGCCGCCACCATGTCCGGTAGCCGTCCCCACCTTTTTTACCTGTGCCTCACTGCCCAGAAAGATGGATAAGGAGAGAAGGATGCCGACAACTTTTTTCTGTAGGTTCATATTGGTCTTTTTTGATGAAGTATCTGATGATACAGTTGTTTTTTGAGACGCAAAAATAAGGTTTATTGCGGGAATACCAGGGCATTGATCTGTAACGTAATAGCTGCCTTCTCTTCCTCGCCGGCGGCCTTCAGCACACGGGAATAGGATACCAGTTCACCGGAAGCACGGGCCAGGGGCTTCAGCTGCGCCGCTACCTCCCGGGCGTGATCCCTGACCCAGGCGGGTGTTTTCTCCCTGAAGAGTCCGGCAAGGGCCCAGGCGCCCCCGTAATGAGGCTGATAAGCTTCGCCACTGGTTAGTGCCAGCAGGTCTTTCTCAAGACTGACGACCGGGGATTCGATGATCCTTCCCATTTCCCGGCCATGGTTTAGGACAATCAGGTCGGGGACCCGGAAAATATCCAGACCTCTTTCCTCGTGACCGGGGCTCTGTTTGTACAGGCTGTCGGCATCACTGACCATGATCAGTTGCACGGCGGAGGGAGCGATGCCGCAATACCGGAGTATTTTCAAGATCCGGGGTACCTCTCTTTTACTATCCCCGCACCAGGTGCCCATGACTATAACGAAGGACCTGTCCTTTAAATTTCCCTTTAGCCGGTCCGCAGTCAGAGAATCTACGGCATATTCGGAATAGTTCTTTACAAACCAGCTGTCATAGGGCGGCCGGGTCAGCCTTTCTTCCGGCCATATTCCCAGTAATTCGGGGTTGCCCCGGCTGTCTTTGACCTCAACAGACAGCGCCTGGCCGGATCGGGTGGGAAAGCTGGAACGACAGGCAAGAAAGGAGCCGGTATAACAGAATAACAGTATATATGATGACAATAGCTTCATAACAAAATTGTTGATGTTGAATTAAAATAAATAGCATCGACAGGGCGTTTCCCGCATGAGAAAGCCCTGATTTGAAGATGACCGAAAAAGGTGGATTTATGCCCGGGGAGGTTGAAAAATGGCATCCGGATGACCCGAAGGAACAGGGGAGGCTACCGGTTCGGTCATTGGAGATGGCAATTGCAGGGTAATCTGGCTGAACAAAGGCATGAAAGGGGTAATCGTCTCATCCAGGCGCTGCCTGAGAGAGGATTTGTCTGCGGCCGGAATTCCCCCGGAAGGGGCCGCTGCTGCGGCCGTATCCTCACAGTCACATCTTACGGTGGAATAGGAGTTTATCGCGGCCAAAGGACATTGCCGGTATAGACAGATCCTGTGGTACTGCAAAAGGAGCCAGGTGAGAAAGAATAATATGGAGAATAAGATTTTCACCTGCCCTAAAATAACATTACTTTATCAGATTTCCGGCTTATTTTTAGCGCCAATTCTACAATCAAAATATCCATTATGAAACCATTGGTTCACGCACCTTTTAAACTGTCAAAAATGATCCTTCCCAAAAAGATCCTTTCCGTACTTGCACTTTCATGTTGTTCTGTGGTCCTGGTAAACGCTCAGGGCGGTCTGCTCGGCGGCGCCAAGAGTGCGCTGAACTCCCTGAAAGGCGGCAAGAGTGGTTCCCTCAGTTCTGACGATATCGTCGCCGGTCTGAAAGAGGCTCTTTCCCAAGGCACCAAGAAAAGTGCGGACCGGCTTTCGGCCGCCGATGGTTTCTTCAGGGATGCAGCCGTAAAGATCCTTTTGCCACCCGAGGCGGCGAAGGTGGAAAAGACACTGCGCAGCGCAGGTTTTGGCAAACAGGTCGATGAGGCAATCCTGAGTCTCAACCGGGCAGCTGAGGACGCAGCTAAATCCGCTGCTCCCATCTTTCTGAGCGCTGTGAAAGGTATGAGTGTTCAGGATGGGGTCGGTATCCTGAAAGGACCGGATACTGCCGCCACGGCCTATCTGCGTAAGTCCACCACGGTACAACTGACCAGCGCCTTCCGGCCGGTCATCGATACTTCTCTTCAGAAAACGGGTGCAACCAAGTATTGGAAAGTTCTCTTTGAAACTTATAACAAGCTTCCCCTTGTCTCCAAAGTAAACCCCGATCTTTCATCCTATGCTACGCAAAAGGCGATGGATGGTGTATTTTACTATGTAGCCCAGGAAGAGAAAAATATTCGTTCGAATCCCGCCGCACAGGTGACCGATCTGCTCAAGAAAGTGTTTGGAGGCGGCAAATAGCCCTGTCTCCAACGAAAGAGCCGGCCCATCGGGTCGGCTCTTTTCATTTATATTTGCGCATGCTCGCACGCACACTGTCTTTGTATACCCATGCGTACAAAGGCCTGTCAAGATCTACCTGGTTACTTTCCCTGGTCATGCTGGTCAATCGCAGCGGTACAATGGTCATCCCTTTTATGACCATCTACCTTACCCAGCCGTCGATGGGTTATAGTATTGGCAAGGCTGGTCTGGTGATTGGCATTTTTGGCCTGGGGGCCATCTGCGGCGGTTTCCTGGGTGGAAGGCTGACAGACCGTTTTGGCTTCTATCAACTGCAGTTAGTGACGCTGACAGGAGGAGGTCTCCTGTTCATGGTTTTGGGTCAGATTCAGCGCTATCCCCTTATTTGTTGTTGCACTTTCTTACTCAGTGTCGTCAACGAGGCATTCCGGCCCGCCAATTCCACAGCCATCGCACATTATTGTAAAGAGGAGAACAGGACCCGGTCCTATTCCTTAAATCGACTTGCTGTCAACCTGGGCTGGGCCGTGGGCGGAGCCATCGGGGGTATCCTGGCTTCCATCAACTACCACCTCCTGTTCTGGGTCGATGGCGCTACCAATATCCTGGCAGCCCTGCTACTGCGTTATTTCCTGTCAGGGGCGGCGACATCGGCGCCGGCCGGCGGATCGGTATCGGAGGAGGTGCCGGCCGTCTCACCTTACCGCGATAGGATCTACCTGCAGTTTATCGGATTAACGATCCTGTTCGCTGCCTGTTTCTTCCAGTCTTTCACTATTTTGCCCGTGTATTTCAAAAGAACCCTGCATATTTCCGAATTTATGATTGGTCTGATGATGGCATTGAATGGGGTCGTCATCACCTTATTTGAAATGGTCCTGGTCTTCCGGCTGGAAGGCCGGCGCGAAAGCCTCACCTATATTTCCTATGGGGTTGGCGTGGTCGGTCTGTCTTTTCTGGCCTTGAATATCCTTCCTCTGTCGGTTTTCATGGCCTTCTCTTGTATACTGGCGATAACGATCGGGGAGATCTTGTCCATGCCTTTTATGAATTCATTCTGGATCACGCGAACGGTAAAGGCCAACCGGGGGCAATATGCCGGTCTGTATACCATCGCCTGGTCCGTCGCCCAGGCCCTGGGGCCATCGGGCAGCGCGCAGGTAGCCGAACGCTGTAGTTTCAGGGCCCTTTGGTGGATAATAGGCGTATGCTGTATCTTGTCAGCTCTTGGATTTCGTTGGTTGCTGCAAAAACAAAGTCATCCACATCATGAATGAAGAAAAATTACAAATGTTCCGGAACAGGTTGATCAAGATGTTCCGTCATTCCTCCAAACTGGCCAGGCGTCAGGCCGTTACCTGCTACCGGGTATACGATCACGACCTGCCGGAATTCCCTTTCTGTGTCGAACTCTATGAGGACAAGATCTATCTGGCGGAATACAGGCGACGTCATGGAATGACCGATGAAGAACATGATGCCTGGCTGGAGACCTGCATCCCTGTGATCAGTGAAGTATTGGGCATACCGGATGAACAGATCTATTTCCGGCAGCGCCAGCGCAAGGCCGGCAGATATGGACAGTATGAGAAGTTGGCCGGGCAAATGGAATTCTTCGTTGTAAAAGAGGCGGGTCTTTCCTTCCGGGTCAATCTCACGGACTACCTGGATACGGGGCTTTTCCTGGATCATCGGATCACCAGGGGGATGGTAAGAGAGGAGGCCCTCGACAAGCATGTACTCAATCTTTTTTGCTATACCGGTTCATTCTCCGTCTATGCTGCGGCAGGTGGCGCGGCCCGGGTGGATTCCGTGGATCTTTCGAAGACCTACCTCAACTGGGCGGAAGAGAATATTGCACTCAACGCACCGGTAAGCGCACAGTGTAACTTCATCCACGCCGATGTTAAGCAATACCTTGATGAACTGCCCGCGGATTTTTATGACCTGGTGGTGATGGACCCGCCAACCTTCAGCAATAGCAAAAGAATGAAGGACTTTCTGGACATCCAGCGCGATCATGCGGAGTTGCTGAATAAGACCCTGCGCGCCATGCGGCCGGGCGGGACGCTCTACTTCAGCACCAATTTCCGGAAATTCCAGATGGAGACCGAAAAGATCATTGCTGCTTCGGTAAAGGATATCACTGGCGCCACCACGCCCTTTGACTTCCAGGGGAAGTTGTTCAGATGGTGTTACCGGATCGTGAAATAGGCCCGCGCATGCGTGCCGCTGAATTATTGCAGCGGGATATCCCTTTTCAGCATCTCGTCCCTGTTGGCCATTTCCCAGGCGGTATAAAAGACCAGGCGGGCTCTTTTCTCCATGATGTCGTAATTGATCTTATCGGGCGTATCGGTGGGGCGATGGTAGTCTTTATGGATCCCGTCAAAATAAAAGATGATGGGCACACCCATGCGGGCGAAATTATAGTGGTCGCTGCGATAATAGATCCTTTCGGGATCGGCAGGATCATTGAATTTATAATCCAGTTCGAGCTTCGTATATTTCTTATTCTGCGCCTCACTGATGGGCTTGAGGTCCGTACTTAATTTATCGTCGCCTACCACATAGACATAATTGGTGGAATCGCCTTTTTTACGGTTGGGGTCGATCCGGCCGATCATATCGATGTTCAGATCCACGGTCGTATGATCCAGGGGATATGTAGGATGGTCCGAATAATATTCCGAACCCCAGAGACCTTTTTCTTCTCCGGAATTCGCGAGGAAAAGGATGCTGCGGCGGGGGCCCTTTCCGGCGGCCCTGGCATTAGAGAAGGCCTGGGCCAGTTCCAGCACGCTGACGGTTCCTGAACCATCATCATCCGCCCCATAATAGATAACGGTATCGCGCTTGCCCAAATGATCATAATGCGCGGAGATCACTACGATCTGATCCTTCAGGTCGGTGCCTTCCAAATAACCAAGGACATCGCTGCTCTGACCGGTGCTGATGGTCTTGCTGAATTGCAATACGATATCGGCAGGGTAGGACCTGGGTTGTGGATTGCCGGTCTGGGCTGCTGTAAAGTCATCCCCCATGATCGCCCTGGCGATCTTATCGGAGACATAAAAAGTATTGGGGAGGATGGTCTTCTTAAATGCATTCAGGTACATTGTGCCCTTCGCGCCAAAAGATCTCCGGGGAAACCCGGACTGTACGATAAGGACACCTACCGCTCCATTTTTCTGGGCGGCCTCCTGTTTGGAAAAGAACCCGCCCCTCCTGGAATTGGCCGGGGTGCCGGCCGGTTGACCGTTGAGGACCAGGACCACCTTGCCTTTCACGTTAAGGTTCTTATAATCATCCCGGCTGGAATCGCTGATACCATAGCCCGCAAAAACAATTTCGCTGCTATAGAGGGTGGCCGTATAATTTGCAGCGGTATTTACCGCAAAATCCTCGTTGATATGGAATGCCTGTCCGTTGACCTCGATGAGGCTGCTGACCAGTGAATCCTGGAACAGGGGATAGTATAATTGAAAACTATTCTTATTACCCGGTTGGAGACCCAGGGTCCTGAATTGATCTTCTATATAGGCGGCAGCCATGCGCTGTCCTTCGGTTCCTGTCTCACGGCCTTCGAATGCTGCACCGGCTACGACGTACAAATGTTTTTTCAGGTCCTCCGCAGTGATGGAATTGGCAAAGGGACGGGGATCGGATCCTTTCTGGGCCTTAGTGGCGCCGGCTGCCAGCACGGTCAGCACCAAAAGAAGTCTTCTCATGCAAATTTTATTTTTGGTTATTTTTCCGCTTCGCTAAGTTCCAGCCACCGCAATTCTTTTTTATCCAGGAGATCCGTGATCGTTCCGCTGCGTAAGGCGAGCTGCTGCAGCTCTTCAAAGGGTGTTTTGCCATTATTGAGCTTTTCGGCAATACTGTCCTTTTCTGTTTCCAGGTCGGCGATCTCTTTTTCCAGCAGTTCGAACTCTCTTTTTTCTTTATAGGATAATTTTTTCTTTTCTATAACAGCCGCAACAGGGGCGGGTTTGGCGGCAGCCACCGGCTTTTCTTCGGGAGCCTTATAACCATCGCCGGGTGGTCTGAATTCGGCGCTGTCATTGCCCAGTTTGACATATTCCCTGTATTGGGAATAGTTGCCCGGGAAATCACGGATCAGGCCGTCTCCTTCCAGTACGAGGAGATGGTCCACCAGCCGGTCCATAAAATACCGGTCATGGGAGACGATCAGCAGACAACCCTGGTATTCGCTGAGGAAGTTTTCCAGGACGCCTAAAGTTGGCAGGTCCAGGTCATTGGTCGGTTCATCCAGGATCAGGAAATTGGGGTTCCGGAAAAGGATGGATAGCAGATGCAGTCTTCTTTTCTCACCCCCGCTCAATCTGGAAATATAGGTGTATTGTTGTTCAGGCGGGAAGAGGAAGAGGTTGAGGAACTGTGCGGCGCTGAGACTACTGCCGTCCGCGAGGGGAAAATGTTCGGCGATATTCTTTACGAATTCGATCACCCGCATATCTTCCTTGATCACCAGGCCCGACTGTGAATAATTGCCGAAGATCACCGTCTCCCCGATATTGATCTTGCCGCTGTCGGGTTCTTCCATCCCCTGCAGCATATTGATAAAAGTAGATTTGCCCACCCCGTTCTTACCGATGACACCCAGGCGTTCACCTTTCTTAAACGTATAATCAAAACCTTTTAGGATGACCTTTTCCCCATAGCTCTTATATACTTTCTTCAGCTCGGCGATTTTACCTCCCAGGCGGTTCATTTTCATTTGCAGTTCTACCTGCTGGTCTTCGATCTTTTGCTTCGCCTTTGCTTCCACCACATAGAAGTTGTCCTGGCGGCTTTTACTCTTAGTAGTCCGTGCCTTGGGCTGTTTACGCATCCATTCCAGTTCTTTCCGATAGGTATTCCTGGCTTTATCGATGCTGGCCGATTCGTTTTCTATCCGGGCCGCCTTCTTTTCCAGGTAATTGCCATAATCGCCGGTATACCTGTAGAGGTCATCCCCATCCAGTTCCCAGATCTCATTGGCCACGGCGTCCAGGAAATAGCGGTCGTGGGTGACCAGTAGCAGGGTCACTTTTTCCTGGTTAAGATAATGTTCCAGCCATTCCACCATTTCCACATCCAGGTGGTTGGTGGGTTCATCCATGATCAGCAGCACGTGTTTGTGCTCAAATCCGATATCGATGAGGGTCTTGGCCAGGGCGACTCTTTTGCGCTGCCCCCCGGACAAAGAGCCGGCCACCTGGTTCAGATGATGAATATTTAATTTTCCTAATATTTGCTTGACCTTGGTATCGAAATCCCAGGCATTCAGTTCGTCCAGCCGGACGATGGCATCCGTCAGCTTATCGACATCCTCCGAGTCGCTGGCAGCCTCATATGCTTTTATCGCATTGATTATGGGATGATTATGATGGAAGATATTGTCCAGAATGGATTTATCCTCGATAAAGACAGGTTCCTGCTCGAATAAGGCAACGGTAACGTCTTTATGGACCCAGACCGTGCCGGCCTCCGCCGTTTCCTTACCGGATAATATCTTCAGCAGGGTAGACTTGCCGCTGCCGTTACGGGCGACCAGGGAGATCTTATCGCCTTCCTCGATATTGAAACTTATATTCCTGAACAACGGCTTAACACCGTACGACTTACTCAAACCTTCAACAGAAACGTAATGCATGCCGCGAAGGTAAGGATTAATAACAGACCTTCAGCCCCACAGGGCTGAAGGTCTGTTATTTTAGAGGCCAAAAGAATAGGCGGCCCTTAAACCAAGAAAATTGGCGTTGTTGCCTCCGTTGTAGAAGGATGAAGTCCCTTCGAATCTGACCCCCAGGTCAATGTAATTCTTCGGAGCGATCTTCAGCAGGACCCCAACCTGTGGAGCGTATACAAAGGCTGCAGATTTGTCTGCATTCAGGTCGGTCTTGTTTGTCAGGATGCTGACACCTGCCTCACCCTGCACATAAAAGATATTTCCTATGGGAAAATACTTCAGGCCGGCTTTCAGGGGCACGAGTTTCATATCCGTGCCACCCAGGTCCTTTTTAACGAAGAAATCGTTGTACCCTGCGTTGACGGTCACATACAGGCTTTGTACGATCGGGATATCTATTTGCGCCGATCCGCCAAAATTCCACTTATAGGCGTCATGAAAATTGCCGATGGGGACACCTACTTCCGGTCCCACGCTGAGGCGCCACTCCTTTTTATCCGCCGGGGGCGTTGAAGTCGACTGTGCTTTACCTGTCAATGCGAGGCCCAATACGAATGCTGTCATAATGCTGAGCTGTTGGATCTTTTTCATTTTCTATTGTTTTATGGTTCTTAAATGCTGTTATGTACCAATCTGTTGTATATTTCGTATGCCTATTAACGATAGCTCAAAAAAAATGTTCGGTAATGGGCAAAAAAAATCATCGACCTGTTATAATAATAACAGATCGATGAAAAAGTTCGCATTGGGAAAAATTATTTTCCGTTGAGGTGCGGAGTGTTGCCTCCCTCTTGTCTGACACGGAAATGATAGCTGCCCGATCCCAGCTTCACCGTGAGATAGCCTCTTCCGACGCCTTCGATCTCAATTTCTTTCAACATTTTCAGGGGACGTCCCCCTTCTGTGATCACCCCTCCGTCTGTGGCGGGGATATAGACGGTGGAAGAAGTATTGGCGGGGACTTCGATGTCCAGGGAAAGACTATCGGCATTCCGCTGCCAGCGGCTGGATAATTTACCATAGCCTGTTTCCAGGCTCGCATCCGCCTCAGTCAGGTCGCCGCCCGGGTGAGGCCATATCCTGCTGTGTTTATAGCCAACCCCATCCTCATAGGTATCGATACCTGCCACGATCCGGTACATCCAGTCCCCGATGGCGCCGTAGGAATAGTGATTGAATGAGTTCATACCCGCATTTTCAAAGCTGCCGTCCGTCCGGATACCATCCCATCTTTCCCAGATGGTCGTCGCCCCCATCTTCACCGGGTACAGCCAGGACGGATAGCTCTCCTGCAGCAACAGCCTGTAGGAGATATCGGTATACCCGTAGCGGCTGAGGACATGACAGAGATAGGGTGTTCCAAGAAACCCCGTCGTCAGGTGATAGTCATAGTCTTTTACATTCTGCGCCAGTCTTTTTGCTGCCTGTTCCTGCAGGGATTCCGGCAACATGTCGAATTGCAGGGCCAGCACATAGGCAGTCTGCGTGCCGGAGACCAATCTGCCATTGGGGGTCATATATTCCCGGACAAAGGCGGATTTGATCTTTTTCAACAGGCTCTCGTAGGCGGTGGCCTCCCCGGTTTTGCCCAGGACATTGGCCGTATTGATCAGCAATTGGGTGGAATGTGCATAAAAGCATTGAGCGATCAGGTATTTGTCCGTAACAGCTGCTCGGCCGTCATTATCATCGAAGGGGGTGTAGAACAGCCAGTCGCCGAAGTGAAACCCGGTATTCCACAGGTCGTTCTTGCTCTGTCCGTGCATAAATTCCACCCAGGCCTTCATGCTGGGATATTGCTGTTCCAGCACCTGCCGGTCGCCATAGGCCAGGTAAAGGTTCCAGGGAATGATGGTGCCTACATCGGCCCAGCCGGCGCTGCTGCCATCACCCAGTACATTAGGAATGACAAAGGGAATAGCTCCCGAGGGCTTCTGATCCGCGGCGACATCTTTCAGCCACTTGGTGAAAAAATTATCCACGCCCATATTATAGGCGGCCGTACGGGAAAAGACCTGCGCATCTCCCGTCCAGCCAAGTCGCTCGTCGCGTTGCGGGCAGTCGGTGGGTACATCCAGGAAGTTACCCCGCTGTCCCCATTGAATATTATGTTGCAATTGATTGATCAGGGGATTGCTGCAATGGAAATCCCCCGTCTTTGGCATATTCGAATACAGGGCCACTGCATTGAATTGATCAGCCGTCAGGGTACCGGGATATCCCTGGACCTTTATATAGCGGAAACCATGAAAGGTGAAATGAGGCTCGAAGGTCTCTTCGCCGCCGCCCTTCAGGATAAAGGTGTCGCTGGATTTGGCCTGCCTTAAGTTCTCTGTATAGAAATTCCCGGATTTATCCAGTACTTCTGCATGCGAAATGATGATCCGGTCTCCCGGTCTGCCATTGGCCTTTACCACGACCCAACCTACCAGGTTCTGCCCGAAGTCTACCAGTTGTTCTCCTGCAGGCGATGAAAAAACGCGCAGGGCCTTGAAGACCTCCTGTTTTTTCACCGGCTCGTTGTACGTGGCGACCAGGTTGGAAAAGGAATACTGTGCGGTTTGCACCCCGCTCCAGCCCTGATCATTATAACCCGGCTGTGCCCAGCCCGTCTTTTCTTCCCGGGCATCTATCGTCTCTCCGTTATAGATCTCCGCGCTGCGGATGGATCCTGTGGATGATTTCCAGCTGGGATCGGATACCACGGTGTCGGTGCTGCCGTCCTTATACCGGATGACGATCTGCAACAGCAGAGAGAGATCTTTGCCATAGACATTATGCTGTCCGTTAAAACCGATAAAGCCGCGGTACCAGCCATTGGCCAGGGTTACGCCGATGGCATTTTTTCCCGAACGCAGCAGGTCGGTGACGTCATAGATCTGGTACTGCAATCTTTTACTATAGGAGGTCCAACCCGGCGTCAGGTAGGCATCGCCGATACGGCGTCCGTTGATCTGTGCTTCGTAGAGGCCATGCGCTGTAATATAGGCGGTAGCCTGGCGGACCGCCTTTCCGGCGGTGAATTCCTTGCGCAGAAGGGGACTGGATGTGGAGGTCTCGGCAGATCCGGGACTGATCCAGGCGGCCTTCCAGTCCTCAGGGGCGAAAAGAGCCGTCTGCCACCAGGCAGGCTCACTCCAGGCCGACGCCCGGCCTTTATTGTCCCATACTCTTACCTGCCAATAGTACCTTTTACCGGATTGGAGGGAGGGGCCCTGATAAATAAGATAGATGGATTGGGAAGATGTCGTTTTGCCGGAATTCCAGATGGGTTCCTTGCCATTTTCCTGGCCGCTCACGCGGATCTCATAGGCTGTCTGCAGAACGTTCCGGTCGCTGCTGGCCAATTGCCAGCTGAGACGGGGCGCCCGGCTGTCGATCCCGAGGGGATTTGATAAATTTTCTGTCTGCAACCGGCGGACCGTCAGTTGGGCATTGGCAATAGCGGCAAATAAACAAAGGACTGCGAACAGGCAAGCAATTTTTTTCATGACAATTTGATTGTAATAACAAATATAAAATATAGCGGATCGTTCCGGCGATCAAGATAATCTTCCGGATCGGGATGACTGTCATGAACTATCCTGATGGAGCTAATTATCCGAAGAATAGTGTATCTATAGAATAGTGCAGTTCTTGGATTTATATGCCTGTAATTCCGGACTGTCGGGTGACAATTCCGTGATGAGATAATCGATCTCGTCCATATCCGCGATCTTCATCTGCATGGAAGAATTCAATTTCTCCGAGATGGCGAGAATGGCAACTTTCTCCGCCGCCTTGATCATGGCTTTTTTGACTTGAATGGTTTCCCAGTCCGAATCCGTCAGTCCATTGCTGGAATCGATGGCGTTCGTTCCCAGGATGCAAAGATCCGCCCTGATTCCCGAAAGATATTCAAAGACCTCTCCGCTGACGGTCATCTGGCTGTAGGCGGAGATCTGGCCTCCGATCATAATTGTCTTGATCATGGGCTTGTCCAGGAGTTCCACAGCCGTGAGTACATTGACTGTTATAAAGGTAGCGCGGAGCTTGGAAGGTATCTTTTTTATGAATTCGCGGGCCGTTGTGCCGCCGCCGATCAGTACAATGAGATCATCCCGGAGGAGTTCCAGGGCCTTTTCCGCAATAACCAGCTTGTTCGACTGTGCATAGGTCTCGGAGTCATGCCCATAATGGTAGGCTGCGGACATGACACCCCCTTTGATCCGGATCACCTGACCTTCTTCCGCCAATTCATTGACGTCCCGCCGGATCGTATCCTCGGATACATCGATGAGGTTCACCAGGTCATTGAACATGAGCCGGGTATGGATATTCACCTGTTTCAGGATCAGGATCTTCCGTTCTTTTTTCGGTAGAGACAAAGGCAGGATGCCGTTGGGTTTATTTTTAGCTCCATCCATATTATTTGCAGTTTTTGCAATCTTCGGGAAATTAACTCCTGCATCCTATACAAACCATCGGTTTTGACTCTCCGTGAGCCCCCGGAGTAGCTGCTGAGTTTGCCCCGATAATTTGCAATGATACGTTTTTTGTCTAGAAAATGAAAGTTTATAAGCCCGTATAAGGGTAAAACTGGCGGGGAAGCCGGTCAATTCACCCTATAACAGCCCGTATTGGGGGTAAAATCCGCCTCCGAAAACGATTCTGCAAATAATTTGCAGTAATTTTTTTCAATTCAAGATTTTTATGATACATTCGGCAAGGATTTGCAAAATAATCGCAATCTCACTCATCTAACTAAAACTACTGCAATGAGAAGATCCAAATTTACTGCATTCGGCAGCCTGCTGGCCTGTTGCCTGTTTGCTGTCACCCTTATCCAGGCCCAGGTGGCGACTGCACAGCCCGTACGTATCCGCGGCACCATCAAAAACGGTGCCGACAGCATCCCTCTGGCCGGGGCTACCGTTAGCCTGGTCGGCGAGAAAAGGGTTGCTACGGCAACCGATGTCAACGGTAATTTTACCCTCACCATTCCCGCAGGTACGCGTACGAAAGACCTTGAACTGGAGATCAGTTCGATCGGATATGAGCGGCGGCGCATCAGCGTACAACCCGGCCAATCTGAAATATCCATTATGATGGAGACCAACAAGGGCAGCCTCAATGAAGTCGTGGTGACAGCCCTGGGAATCGGACGACAGAAAAGATCCCTGGGCTATGCAGTGACAGAAGTAAAGGGAGATGAATTCACCCAGGCCAGGGAGAATAATATAGCCAATGCGTTATCAGGAAAAGTA
>Ga0247778_1001130_pt1 | contig 14305 bp, 12 predicted proteins | sample UWRJL049202B5_FD_179939 | JGI IMG/M metagenome (GOLD analysis project Ga0247778, IMG submission 179939) | Plant litter microbial communities from Arlington Agricultural Research Station in Wisconsin, United States - UWRJ-L049-202B-5 | ecosystem: Environmental > Terrestrial > Plant litter >... | reverse complement strand
AGAGCTTCTTGACTTGTACAGAGCTTTGATGATATTGGGCAGGGTTTAGCGTATCCAATGGCGGCTGGCTGACGACCAGGTCCTTTTTGGTATACTGCGGCGCATTGAACTGCGCTTCCAGCTGCACAAATAATTTCGGGTTAATATAATAGCGTATGACCGGGACCGGGATATAATCGCTCAGACCGCCGGTGGTGCCGCCTGAATTATAATTGGATTTTTCCTGCCCCCCGATCGTAAAGAACTGGTTGACCCCAATACCCACTGTCCAGCCCCGCTCCGTAGAGTCCCGTTCCGGGGTCTTTTTTACGTCCGAGTTCTTCTTTCCGTCTGGATTCTTCTTTCCATCTGGATCCTTTTTCCCATCGGACGCCTTGTGCCCATCCGGCGCCTTTTGCGCATCCTGCTTTATCTTGCTATCCGGTCCTTTATTCCCTTCCGGCGTCTTCTTGCTATCCGGCGCCTTATTCCCTTCCGGTGGCTTATTCCTGTCCGGGGCTTTATCCTCTTCCGGCGTCTTCTTGCTATCCGGATCCTCACGCTCCTCAGCGTTTTTCTTCACACCCGGACCTGCCCTATCCCCGGCATTCTTCTTCACACCCGGAATATCCTTTCCATCCGGCCCTTTTTGGCCGTCCTGTTTTCGGGGATCATCAGGGAACTTCTCCCCGATATTCTTTTCCAGCCCCGGTCCTTTTTGCCCAACCGGTTTGGTTTTTTTCACTTCCGCCCCCTGGAGTCCGGCCGGCACATCCTTTCCCGCCATACGCAACCCGGACGTCTTGTTCACAATCGTTTCTTTCTTCCCTTCCTTCAACTTCTTCTTTCCTGCACCCGGTCTCTCCTTCCCTTCAACTGTTCTCCTCTTTCCTTCATCCGAACCCTTCTTTTCTTCATCCAGCCTCTCTTTCCCTTCATCCGGTCTCTTCTTTCCTTCATCCGGCCTCTCCTTCCCTTCAACTGTTCTCCTCTTCCCTTCATCCGGTCTCCTCTTTCCTTCATCCGCCGCCTTCTTTTCTTCATCTGTCTCCTTTTTTCCTGCATCCGAACCATTCTTGCCCGCCTCCGTCTCCTTCTTTCCCACATCCGAACCCCGGCTCTCGGCATCCGAACCCATCTTCCCGGCTACCAATCCTTTCCTTTCTGGTCCCGAAGTGCTCACTTCACGGCCATGCCCCGCACCCATACCACCCTCCCGGCGATACCGCCCCGGACAATTACAGATCCCAATCAATAACAACAACAGGATCATCAACAACAGCCAGCGTCTCCCGTCCTTCTTCCCGCCCGTTGGCATCTCCGTATCCAGGATCGCTGCCATAGCTATCCACGAATCATCAGCCCCGGGGATAGAGACCTGCTGCAGCTTTTCAGCCCATGGATTATTATGTGGATGCTTTCCTGTCACGGGTTGCTTTCCATAAGGTGAATGATCGTTTTTAGTTGACGCCGCGCCTCACTAAGATGCCACCGACTGGTTCCCTCATTGATCTGCATGATTTCTGCGATCTCCCGATGGCTGAACCCGTCGATGGCATATAGATTGAACACAATACGCGCATTGGCCGGCAATTGACGGATTATCAGCAGGATCTCCTCCCCGCTCATTTTCCCCAAAGCCTCATTCTCCACGGCTGCACCTTCCTCCCCCGCCGGCAACATGTCGATCGCCTGAGCACCCTGCCCTTGTCGCAGAAAGTCAATAGACGTATTGATAATGATCCTTTTGATCCAGGTATACAAACTTCCCTTTACCGCATCATACCGGTTTATGTTCCTAAACACCTTTAAAAATCCGTCATTCAATATCTCTGTCGCATGATTCCTGTCTTTTGCATAACGGACACAAAGGGTCATCATCGCAGCATAGTACTTTTTGTACAGTTGTTCCTGCGCTTTTCGATCGTTTTTCAGACAACCCCGGATCAGTATTTGTATGTCATCCCCTGATGAAGGCAATTAAAAGATAGTTATCACGTGTAACTCAATATTGATGATCAGAGTTTCTGGATCCTGGTCCTGCGTATCTCATTGCCATACGCCAGTTGTATATAATAAACGCCTTTCCCCAGACCGGCCGTCGCCAGGCTGATATGGTTTACTCCGCCGGATCCCGCAATGGTCTTCGTCCGGACCAGGGTGCCCATGCTGTTATAAACACTGATCCGGACGGATTGATCCCTCGTCAGTGTAAGATCGATATTGGCCACATCCGATACAGGGTTCGGATAGGAAGTGATAAGATTACCGCCGCCGGGAATACTGTCGATACAGATTTGCTGAACATCAAAGCTTTGACAACCCAGCGTGTCGATCGCCGTCAGCCTGACAATATAACAACCGCTGTCCGGGAACGTATAATTCGGTGAAGGACCCGTCAAATACACCGGATGCAGGGAATCCGACACCGGCGTAATGGTCCAGACCAGCGAGTCCCGGCCTGAGCTGTCCTGGGCATGGAAATAAACTTCATTGGTCCGGTACGGATTCCGCGTATACGTAAAGTGGATGCTGCAATTCGGCGCACTCCCCGAATCCGGCACGGAGCCTTGAACAAAGATCAACATGCTCGCAACCGACCGGCAGGTATCCGTTCCGGCCGACCTGATCACCGTCAGCGTAACATTATAAAAGGCGCTGGGTCCATTCGAATAGTGATGGACAGGTGTTCTTTGCAAAGAAGTGGTAGTATCTCCGAAATCCCACTGATAACCATAGCCAACCGAGTCAGGCGATGGAATAAAGTGGATGGTCTGCCTATTGGCAGAGTCTGCGAAAAAGGAAAAAGAGACCGGCGATCCGCAGGAGTCCCGCGGAATAGAGTCCTGCGAAATATGCACAAAAACACTCATGGAAGAGGAATCGTAACAACCCGCAGCACTATCCCTGATAATATGCCTGATCACATAAGTTCCCGAGCTCCGATAGGCAGCGCCGGCAATCCGGATATGGTTAAAAACCCCGCTGCCATAGCCGTTCCCAAAATCCCAGTAATGCTCGCGTCGGTAGCCGGTGTCCACAGCGGATACGACCACCACCCCATCATTTGAATTACTAAGGACAACCATGGCGGCATTGCAGGTAGAACTGGTATCCTGCGCCCCCGCAGGCAAATAGCTGCAAAAGAAGCTCAGGAGAAAGACGAAGTAAATTTTACATTTCATAAACGAAGGTTTTGACAGGGCGCAACCGCGTCCCATCTTTACTTACGTCCACCCCGGCACAAACGTTGGGGCGACTGCCTTTTATTTTATGAAACTTCAATATTTCTCCCGGATCATCTCTACCAGCCGCTCCATCTTCCGCCTGACGGCCGGGTCATTGCTATTATTCACCAGGATGGAGAAGATCAGCAGGTGATCCTTCTTCGTGATCAGGTAGCCACTGAGCGCCACGACCCCGGAAAGGCTGCCGGTTTTGGCAAAAATATATCCGCTGTCTTTTTTATAATACCTGGCCAGGGTCCCCGTCCCGCCCGTAGGGAGGATGCCCTTCAGCCTGGGCAGGCCAAATTCGTTCTTCATTTTATCCAGCAGCCAGACAAAATCCCTTGGGGTGAAAAGGTCATTGCGGCTCAGCCCGCTGCCATCTACCCAGTTGGGCGTCTGCGGCAGACCCTTCAGATCGGTCTTCAACAGCGTATCGATGATCCGGGCATCGTTCATCGATCCCAACCGCTCATTACTGACCATCAGCAGGGTCTGCTCCGCAAAAAAGTTATCGCTGCGATGCATCATGGGCCGGAATAAAGAATCTACCGGCTGCGTATGCACGACACGCGCACTCTGCTGCCATTGCGGATTCGACACGAAATGCCGGACGAACAAGGTCCTCCCCACCGTATCCTTCAGCAGCTGCAGGGCCGATCCGATGCCATCCGTAATAAAAGGCACAGACTGCTCCTGGTGTTTTTCCTTACCCTCTGTGATGGTAAAGAGATTCTTATTCCAATCCCGCTGTACATAAAAGGCTTTTTCCAGGGTATCTTCGGAAAACTTCACATCCCAATTCACATCGGGAATGGAATAAAAAGAGGCCGAGACCGGGTCATAGACCCAACGGATCATATTTCCATAAACGGGAAATACGCTACGCTCCGCCGAATAATCTCCATTATAACCGTCCCAGGCCCAACCTTCGCCAAAGGCCTCGTCATCCCAATTCGCATCGGTGATATAAATATTTTTCCGGGTCTTTTTAAAGATATCCATCACCGGTTGCCGGGAATAGTCGGCATGAAGAAAGGTGGGATCGCCCGCCGGTTCCACGAACAGGGCCGTATCCGTCTCCCGGTAACGCATCCCAACCAGGGAGTCGCCGAGATACTTCATACCCGCGTAGAGGCTGAATAATTTTGTATTGCTGGCAGGAATAAAATATTTTTCGCCTTGCCGCTCGTAGAGGTAGGTCGCCCGGGCCGGGTCATAGAGACAGATCCCTATCTGTGCAGATTGCAGACCGGGTTGTTGCGCCAGTTCCTTTTCGGCAAATCGCCCGATCGTCCGGGCCGGGCTGCAGGCCTGCGCGATAACAATGATGGCCGGCAGGAGAAATGATACGCGTACATGCTTCATATCTCAAACCTACAGGAAATCAAACAATCGAAAAAATTCATCCCGGCCGCCTCCCGTCAGCTAATTCCCCCATGACAGCCGATCACGACCCCATTGATATACTCCGTAATAATGATCGTCCTTATAAGAGTCGCCATCTCCTCCGGCCGGCCGACCCGCCCTACACCCACCCGGGCGCTCATATCGGAAAAAACCTGCTGCCTGGCCTCCGCCGGTAGGAAATCCCACCAGGCCGTATCGATCACACCGGGAGAAACGGCATTGACCCGCAGCGGCTGCAGCTCTTTGGCCAGGATAGGTACCATTGACTCCAAGGCCCCGTTGATAGCAGCCAGCCCCGCCGTACCCGGCAATTTGGCCGTTGCACTGATAGCCGTGATAAATGTGATGCTGCCACCGGGTCGCATAAAAGGCAACGCCGCCTGAACGGCATTCAGCTGCGGCCAGAACTTGGCATCAAACCCCTCCCGCAGCTCGCTCAGAGCCAGACCGGAGAAAGCGCCGCCACCCTTCGCCCCGCTGAGCGCCAGCACCAAATGGTCGATAGACCCCTCTTCCATAAAGAGGCACTCCATGGCCAACCGGTCCCGCGCGTCCAACGCGACTCCTTTCATAGATGGTAGCTGCACGCAAAGCTCCTGTAGTTTTTGCTGATCCCGGCCAATAGCCGTCAGCGCACCACCATCTTCCGACAACATTTTTACCAGGGCCAGCCCGATACCGGAGCTGCCGCCCGCCACAACGATCCGTTGGTTTTCCAATAACTTTTCCATTTTGTATTGTTTATACAAAATTGAGGCGGGACGGGGCTCGAACCCCTGACCGCATCAGGCGGGTTATTGACCGTCTCCTGCCACCCGATGGACAGATCGGTATTCATCATTCAACTGATATCGTGGTATATCCTGCATTATCGTCACTTTCCAGGCCGCCAGGCCGTCCCATTATCCCCGCTCCTGCGCCCGCAGCCATCTCTCCGGGATCTCATTGCTGCTGGCCAGCAGGTAGTCCTTATAAGAACAGGCAATATATTTATGATCCGGCAGCTGCATCCACCAGCGCTGCGTTTTTTTGCTTTGTAAGAATGTCGTTTCCACTTCAGCGAAGGCTGTATGGTACTCCACAAAGAAATCCCTTTGGGTCAATGCGGCCTCCCGGCGCCCCCGGCTCTTCCCGTCGATCAGATACCAGAGCATATGGCTGACCTGCCGGGCCGTCAGCTGGTCCTTGTCATTTTCAGGTATATAACCGTAGATGCCTACGGTATTGACATTGTGACTCAGACCCGCATAACGCATGAGGATACAGGCCTCCTCTCCACTGAAGCCATTGGGGGACAGCTGATTTGACGGCGCATATGCGTTGGCGATCGAGGAGATGTCAAAGCTGAAAAGATGGGAATTCCGGATGACGGGCTCCATCTCTTCAATATTCTCCTTCACGCTCCCCAGGCGAAAGCAGTCGAATCGCAGCTTATCCATGGTCTCCAGCATATGCGGATGCACGTAGTAGCTCTGAAACCCGATATGGTTATAGTGATGGATATAATTGGGCTCCCCGGTCAGCATCTCCATCAGGAAATTATCGCTGCGGTTGAGAGAATGGATATCCAGGTCGATCAGGGCGTCGACACAGGTGGCCTCCACGATATTCTTCTTATCAGCATAGGTATAGTACTGGGAGAGGGTCAAGTCGTGGCTGCCGCCTAGAATTATCACCGTCTTGCCGATATCCGTGAGTTCCCGCAGCACGGTCTTCAACGCCGCATAGGTATCGGCCAGGCTGGCGCCTGCCCGGATATTCCCCGCATCGGCAATCCGGGTATCGGGGTGCCAGCAATAGAGCTGGTAGAACTGCTCGCGGATCGCATTAGGACCGCTGGCATTGCGGCGGTCACGGCCGATCCCCCTTTCCTCCTCGCAACCGACGATCACCAGGTCCGACTCGTGGAGATCGGGGAAAAACTCATCATAGGCGTCTATCAGCTTGCCGAACTGTCCGTCCTTATACCCCTGGTCCTGCGAAAGTTCCGCCAGGTTGACAGGATCCAGAAAATCACTTATTTGCAGGTTCCCCATGGATAGCTAGTTTAAAAGGCAAACTTAAAGGAAAATCTGCGGATCACTTATCTTTGCAACATGCAGCAATTGTTAGAACAGATCGAAACCTACAGACAGGAGATCGGATCCATCACACCCGACGGCGCAGAAGCCCTGGAAGCCTACCGCATCCGCTTCCTCGGCACCAAGGGCATCGTGAAGAACCTTTTTGCCGAAATGAGGAATGTGCCGGTCGATCAAAAAAAGGAATTCGGACAGGTCCTCAATGAATTCAAACAACTGGCTGAAGGCAAATACGAAGAGTGGAAGAGCCGGTCGGCCACCGTCCAGACCTCCTCCGCGGGCGATGTCGACCTGACCCTGCCCGGCGACCCCTTGCCCCTGGGCACCCATCATCCCATTACCCTCGTCCGCAACCAGATCGTGCATATCTTCGGACGCCTGGGCTTCTCGGTCGAAGAAGGTCCCGAGATAGAGGATGACTGGCATAATTTTACCGCACTCAATCTCCCGGAGAACCATCCGGCCCGGGATATGCAAGATACCTTTTACATCAACCAGAAGCCCGACTGGCTGTTGCGCACTCATACCAGCAGCGTACAGGCCCGGGTGATGGAACGGCAGAAGCCACCCATCCGCATCATCTGTCCCGGCCGCGTATACAGGAATGAGACCATCAGCGCAAGGGCTCATTGTTTCTTCCACCAGACCGAAGGTCTTTATGTCGATGAGAACGTCTCCTTCGCGGATCTGAAACAGACCCTGTATTTCTTCGTACAGGAAATGTTCGGAAAAGATGTGAAGGTCCGGTTCCGCCCATCTTATTTCCCATTCACGGAGCCCAGCGCCGAAATGGATATCAATTGCCGGATCTGCGGCGGCAGCGGTTGCAGCGTCTGCAAGCATACCGGTTGGGTAGAAATTCTTGGCAGCGGCATGGTCCACCCGAAAATGCTGGACAACTTTGGCATCGACAGCAACAAATACACCGGCTTTGCCTTTGGCATGGGCGTCGAACGCATCTGTCAACTAAAATACCGCATCAATGACCTGCGGCTATATTCCCAGAATGACCTGCGATTCCTCCGACAGTTTACGGGGGCAGTATAATCTCATTAAAATAGCAATTCCGGATGAGCATGAATCTTACCATCTGCATATGCGGCGCAGGCACCATGGGCAGCGGCATCGCCCAGGCAGCCGCCATGGGCGGCTTTCAGACCTTGCTCTACGATGTCAATAAAGAAGTCCTGCAAAAAGGATCCGGCGCCATCAAAAAGAGTCTCCGCATACTGGAGGAAAAGAATAAGATCAGCACCGAAGACCGAAAGGCCATCAACAACCGCCTACATTTCATAGAGGACCTGCAGGACTGCCGGGCGGATCTCATCATCGAGGCCATCGTCGAACGCCCCGACATCAAGATCGATCTTTTCAACCAGCTCTCGGTGATCAACGGACCGGCCACCATCCTGGCCTCCAACACCTCTTCCCTCAGCATCACCGCCCTGGCCGAAAAGATCCCCCATCCACAGCGGGTCGCCGGCATGCACTTTTTCAATCCCGCAACCCTGATGAAGCTGGTAGAGGTCGTCACAACCCAATATACGGATGATCATACCAGGGAGACAATCCTGCAGGTAGCCCGCCAGCTGGGCAAGACCCCCGTGCTTTGCAAGGACGCCCCGGGCTTTATCGTTAACCATGTCGCGAGACCCTATTACCTGGAAGCCCTGCGACTCCTGGAAGAAGGTCTCGCCGATATCCTCACCATCGACGCCCTGATGGAGGCCTCGGGCTTTAAAATGGGTCCCTTCCGACTCATGGACCTTATCGGCAACGATGTCAACTATGCCGTCAGCTGCTCGGTCTACGAGGCCATGGGCCGTCCGCAGCGACTGCGCCCCTCCCCCATACAAGAACAAAAAGTCAGAACGGGAGCCCTCGGTAAAAAATCCGGTCAGGGGTATTACCCCTATCCCCTCACCCCTTAAAAACCGTAAGTTTGCAGCCTATGCACGCATCACCCATACTCGTCACAGGCGGCACAGGCTTCCTCGGGGCCTATATCATCCAGACCCTGTTGGAAAAAGGACATGCTGTCCGGGCTATCCGTCGCAGTGACCGGCTGCCGTCCTTCATGCCGCCAGCCATATTTGAAAAAGTGGAATGGCAGCAGGGCGATATCCTGGATCCCATGGGCCTGGGCGAAGCGATGGAAGGAGTAGGGGCAGTCATCCACGCCGCAGCCATCGTATCCTTTGCCGGCCGCGACCGATCAGCACTTTACCGTACCAATATCGAAGGAACCGCCAATGTCGTCAACATGGCAATCGCAGAGAACGTCCCCCGCCTCGTGCATATCAGTTCCGTGGCCTCCCTGGGACGTACGGCAAAAGGGGAAAAAGTGACGGAGGATAAATCATGGGAGGATAGCAAGCTCAATACGAATTACGCCATCAGCAAATTCCATGGGGAGCTGGAAGTCTGGCGCGGTATCGGGGAAGGACTGCCGGCCGTCATCCTGAATCCCAGCACCTTCCTTGGTTTCGGGGACTGGAATACGGGCAGCTCTGCCATCTTCAGGAATGTATACAACGAATTTCCCTGGTACTCCAATGGCGTCAATGGATTTGTGGATGTGACCGATGTTGCGCGCGCCGCGGTGGCCCTGATGGAGACGACCATTACGGGTGAACGTTATATCCTCAATGGGGACAACTGGTCCTTCCGGCAGCTCTTCAACACCATCGCCGCCGAATTCGGCAAGGCGCCGCCTACCCGGGAAGCAACACCCATGCTCAGCGCCATCGCCTGGCGGCTGGAAAAATTCAAGTCACTCTTCACCGGCAGCCGTCCGCTGCTCACCAAAGAGAGCTCGAAAATTGCACAGAGCATGACCCATTTCGACAATACAAAGATCCTGCAGCAATTACCCGGATTCACCTTTACTCCCCTCGAACAGACCATCCGGGCCGCCTGCATGGCCTATCTGGAACAAAACGGCACCTAAACTTTCATATTCGGCGGCGGTTCGCTATCTTACTGTATCAAATTGATATCCATGAACCACGGCCCTTTCCAAGCGATGTTTTGCGGCATCTTCGCCATCCTTCTCTCTTTCACGTCCCTGTCGCAGGATAAGACCTTTCCCGTTTCCGGAAAAGTCATCGATGCCAGGTCAGGGCAGCCCCTGGCCGGCGCCTCCGTCTTCTGTCAGAATACCACCATGGGTGTCCTGTCAAAAGCCGACGGCAGTTTTTACCTCCGGCTGGCCAATGGCGGATACGATATGATCGTCTCCTATACAGGCTACGAGACGCGGTCGATCCGGATCGGCAACAATCATCCGGAGAACGACTCGCTGACCGTGGAAATGAAGGAGGCCGATAAGGCCCTGGAACAGGCCGTCGTTACGGGCAGCGCGGAAGTGGCGGATGGATGGAATAAATATGGTCAGTTCTTCCTGGATAATTTCATCGGTACGACCCCCAATGCGACCCAATGCATCCTGGAAAATAAGGAAGTGCTGAAATTTTACTTCTACAAGAAGCGTAACAAGCTCCGGGTGAAGGCCACCGGCGAACTGCTGATTACCAACAATGCCCTGGGCTATAAGATAAGGTACCAACTGGATTCATTTGTCTATGAATATGGCAGCAATGTCAGCAGCTATACGGGCTATCCCCTTTTTGAAAAAATGCAGGGCACCCCGGACCAGGAGTCACAGTGGCAGCAAAACCGGCTGTATTCTTATACAGGGTCGCGTCTGCATTTCGTTCGCAGCTGGTACGATAGTACTTTGAAGGACGAGGGCTTCGTCCTGGAGATGGCCGACAGCACGAACAAGAATAAGTTGTCCGTCCTCACGGATCCTTATGATCATAAATTCTATGCGGTGGATAGCGGGGATGTGGAGATCAGCCTCGCCGGCCAGCTGCGGGTCAGCTTTACCAACCAACCGCCCGATAAAAAGTATTTACAGGAATCCAAATTCCCTGCCGGCACCCGCGTGCAGATCTCGGCCCTGGACATGCCGGGCGGCCTGGTCATTGAAGAGAATGGATATTTCTATGATCAGACCGAAGTGACGAATATCGGGTATTGGTCCTGGAAGAAGCTGGCGGAGCTGCTGCCCTATGATTATGTGCCTGAGTAGCGGGCGGTGGTGGGCAGTTGTGAGGGTTATTTGGCGACCGTTGCGACGCTCCCTTGTACTTTTATTTTTTCTATTCAGCGTTTTTCTTGAAGACACACTTTCATTTCTTTTCCAGCCAGCCGTACTGAACCGACGCTGTACTTGCATGTCTAATGAACTTCACCTCTTTTCCAATCCGAGACTTCGTATTGTCAATGGTAAAGGCCTCTGCCGTAGTCAACTAAGATTCTGTGCAGTAGGTCTGTCATTAACCCGCGGAACATTGCAATCCCTCTTCTTTCCTACCACAATCCCACTTACCCCAAAGAGATCTCCAGTCAGCTATATGCCTGAAAGGCGCCTTAGGCGACCCGGGACCGTTACGATATAAAGCCCATGATAGTCTCTGCTGATAGAAATATACCGCATGGTCAGAAAGGGCGGGTACAGCGCCGTCGGGCATATAGCTGCGAAAAGAACGGAGTAGCATCCTCACGTACATAAAAAAATCCTACGACATCACTTTCTTCCAAAGCTCCGGTATCCTCTTAATCCACACCAATTCTCTTTTCTTCGTGCCGGCATCTTCCACGGGCGACCCAAAATATACCTTTCCTCCTTCCAGGCTGGCCGGTACCCCGCTCTGCGCCAGCACCACCGCATTATCCCCGATGGTCAGCGTCTTACTCACACCGACCTGACCCCAGAGAATAACCCCATTGCCAAGCTCGGCCGCACCCGCAACACCAACCTGACCGGCGAACAGGCAGTTACGGCCCGTCACGGTATCATGACCGACATGGATCAGGTTATCCATTTTGGTGCCCCGTCCGATCCGGGTGTCATGGCTCACACCACGGTCGATGGTGCAGTTGGCCCCGATCTCCACATCATCTTCGATCACTACACGACCGCAGCTGTCCATCTTCCGGTACCACACATCCCGGTCCTTCTTCGTATTGTAATAGAATGCGTCAGATCCAATGACAGTGCCAGCCTGGATGATCACACGGTTCCCAATAATACAATGGTCCATAATGGTGACATGGGGGTGGATCACGCAACCATCCCCGATCACCACATGATGGCCGATAAAGACGCCAGGGTAGATGACCGTATTTTTACCGATCATGGCCGAATCACTGATCATCTTCACCGCCGGCTCAAAAGGGCGGAAATGCCGGACGATCGCCAAATATGCCTCGAAAGGCTGATCGACCACCAACAGGGCCTTCCCCGCAGGAATATTTTCAACCACTTTGTTAATGATAATAAAACTGGCGGCAGACTGAATGCATTTCTCATAATACTTGGGATGATCGACGAACACCAGGTCCCCGAATTCTACTTTATGGATCTCGTTAATTCCAGTAGCCTGGCCATTCGTATCGCCTACAACCGAAGCCCCCAGGAACTTTGCCAGCCATTGAACCGAAACCGGAGAAGGAAATTTCATAATTGAAAGTTTGCGCAAAGGTAGGCCGGAAGCACGACATCCAATCCACCGATACAACCACAGCATGGATAAATCGATTGAAAAACGCACCCCGGCCAGCATGCTTTTCCACAGCCCAAAAAAAAATGTGAATAAAATTTATTGGAAAATTTTTTAAGATAGAGAAAATTATTTTTAATATTGTGTAGGGAAATTTATTTCCCGGTACTTACTAACCCATCCATATATTGAAAGCCCGGTGTTCGCACCGGGTTTTTTGTTTTAAAAAAAGGCCTCTAACAGAGCATCCACCGTGTACCAAACCTTCGTCATATACAAGCCATTTAACGTACTCTCACAATTTACTTCACAAGAGGGCAAGCCCACATTGAAAGATTTCTTCTCCGTACCCGGTGACCTGTATCCCGTTGGCAGACTGGATTTCGACAGCGAAGGACTATTGATTCTCACAAATGACACATCCCTGAATCATCGGTTGCTGGATCCGAAATTTGCGCACGAGCGGGAGTATTGGGTACAGGTGGAAGGAGATATCAACACCACCGCGATCCGCCAGCTGGAGTCCGGTGTCATCATTAATCTGAATGGGAAACCCTATACGACCCTTCCCTGCAAGGTGACGAGGCTGGGTGAAAAAGACAGTCCCGCGGATCCACCCGGGGTGCCCGAAAGAACGCCACCCATCCGCTATCGCGCCAATATTCCTACCAGTTGGATAAAAATGGTATTGAAAGAAGGAAAAAACCGGCAGGTCCGCAAAATGACGGCCCGGGTAGGTTTTCCCACATTGAGATTAATACGCTACCGGATCGGACGACTGAACATCGAAGGCTGGCAGCCCGGCGACATGCGGACCCTGTCTCCACAGGAGATACAGTCCCTGCTCTTCGGTTGAGCAGGTTTACTTCGAGGCATAGTGTCTCCTCAGTGGCCTCAGTGAAATGGAGCAATTGCCAACGGCATTCCGACATTTGGCAACCCTGCTGGAAATCAATTATGCCGTTGTCATTCGCCAGTGGCGAATTCAGGTCTGGGGTTTCGGGTTTCAAGTTCTTAACCAGCAACCAGAAACCAGGAACTATTCCTATCTTTCCATAATTAAAAACTGATACGACGTAAAATTCTGATAACTATGTTAAAATCAATGACCGGCTTCGGACGCACTGAACAGGCAGTAGGAGACAAGACCTTCCAGGTAGACATCAAATCCCTGAACGGCAAACAATTCGAACTACAACTCAAATTACCAGGCTTCCTCAAACCCTTCGAGTTCCAGATCCGCAAGCTCCTGTCCGAGAAGCTCGGCCGCGGCTCCCTCGATTGCACCATCAGCCTCAAACAAACGGGCAATGCCAAGCCAGTTAGCATCAATACCGATCTGGCCAGAGCTTATCACCGTGCCCTGGCGGAACTCTCGGCCGAACTAAACCTGGATCCCTCTAATATATTAAGTACCCTGGTAAAGCTCCCGGAGGTCATCACACCCACCAGCGATACCCTCACCGATGCAGAATGGCAGCAATTTGAAAAAGTCATCCAGCTGGCCATTGATGATCTCAACGCCCACCGCCTGAACGAGGGAGCCTCCCTGGAAAAAGACCTTCTCCTCCGGATCGCAAATATTCTCATCCAGCAGGAAGAAGTCATCAAGCTGGAACCCCTGCGGCAGGTGAAGATAAAAGAAGGCATTAAAAAGCTATTGGAAGAACATGTCGGCAAAGAAAACTATGACGCCAACCGCCTGGAACAGGAATTGGTCTATTATATAGAAAAGATCGACATCACCGAAGAACAGGTGCGTCTCAGGAACCATTGTGATTACTTCCGGGCGATCCTGCAGGAACCGGAAGAAGGAAAAGGAAAGAAACTGTCCTTTATCCTCCAGGAGATTGGCAGGGAGATCAATACCACCGGTTCCAAAGCCTATGATTCCACCATACAGAAATGTGTCGTCCTGATGAAAGACGAGTTAGAAAAAGCCAAGGAGCAGGTGCTGAATGTATTATAACCGTATCCTATCTTTACAAAAATAGCTCTCATTGAAAAAGAAGTCTTTTTTGATTCTCGGGGTCGCCCT
>Ga0247778_1001129_pt1 | contig 14310 bp, 19 predicted proteins | sample UWRJL049202B5_FD_179939 | JGI IMG/M metagenome (GOLD analysis project Ga0247778, IMG submission 179939) | Plant litter microbial communities from Arlington Agricultural Research Station in Wisconsin, United States - UWRJ-L049-202B-5 | ecosystem: Environmental > Terrestrial > Plant litter >... | reverse complement strand
CGATCTACCGTTCAACTACTGCCGGTTAAGGAATGCCGGCAGTTACGGACGGCCTGTCTTTGCCGAATTGCGAGATTGACGAGCATCAGCCGAGCCGAAGGTGCGCAATCCCGCCACCCCCGAGCACCATTTGCACAAGCCAAAGAATGACTATCAGAGCGACGATGACCCAAAGGATCTGAATGACCTTGGCTGGGATTGGAAGTCCGATGACATCGCGGAGCACCCAGATAACGAGGTAAATGACCAATGCAAGAACACAGACATAAATTAGAAACGTGATGACAGAGGCTAGCATTGCGTTATTCCTTCGATTTCCTCAAACGTCACGCGGTAGAACTTTCCTCGCGCCAAGTGGCCGCGTGACGGCTGCAAGCTGGCAGTGATGCTCTCATTATTGAACTTGTGTAGACTCATCTCGTTCCCGTCAGTCAGCGGGACGATCGCGATGCACTCAGCTTCGATAACGAATGTCATTCAGTGCGTCTTAAGAAACAGCGCAGCGACCCCAACCAGGATCAGGATGCCCTGTGTGATGATGAGCGCTACAAGTCCGATGCCTTGGGATTTCCCCCTGTCAGAAGCGTGCGCCTTCTCAAGAGTAGAAAGACGGCGGTCCGTCCCTTCCTTATCGGCGAAATGCGCCTGCTGGTCCTTCATCGCCTCGCGGAATTCGTTCACGCTATCGAAGCGCTTTTCGGAAGCCTTTTCTGCCTTGTCGGTTGCTACGTTTGCCGCCGCCATCGCGGCATTGATTGCTTCTTTCGAGGCCGCTGATATTTCCTTGATATGCTGGTATAGCGTTGCAAACGTCCAGCCATCAGGATTGTGGTCTACCATTCCGCCCCCTTAAGGGGCAGAGCCCCTATCCCCTATCGTCCTGCTTCTTTTCGATCCGCTCTAATCGCTGTGTGATGTTGGCGAAGTTAACGGTTAGAAAATCGTCGTGCTGCTTCATGTGCAGAACGAAATCGTCCTTGCGGATGTAATTGTCCCGCAGGTGAAACTCGACTTGCCGGACGTGCTCTTTCAGAGCCGAAACCGTCTCTCCGAAGTCGTGAACGGCCTTATCCTGGCGCTCTTCAATCTCACGTTTGGACGCTTCGATCGCGGCCTTTAGTCCAGTCTCAACCGAAGCTAGGCTTTTGGATAAATTCCATCCGCCGCCAAACACGCGCTGCCCAAGATTGAGGGCGAGCGCGAGACCAGCAAAGACGACTGCGACAGTACTGCTGTCCATTATACTGCCCATTCCCTTGAGCAATTTTGAACAACGCTGTCATCTAATCTTGTGGTTGAATTAACGTCAGCCATCATGGAGCGAGCCCTTGTACGAGGGTTAGTGAATGAAGGTCAGGGTCGTCATGCCGTTCGCGCGACATGGCGGCCCGCTTGCTATTTACGGATACTCGTGATGATCGATGTGATGTTCTCCGCGCCTCGTTTCGCGAAGTACCACGACATGATTAAGCCAGCCCATATCGCAGACGTTCCCGTCACCTCATCTGTCGTTCCGAGGCCCATCACTTTGTCCCAAACCATGACCTTGGCGTAGAAAATCAGAGTGATCCACATCGCTACTTTTTCAGGCTCGAACGGATGCCCGATCTGCGCTATCCTGAGATTATAGATGGCGTTCGTCTCTGCGGTCTGCGCTGCGATCTCTTTGCCGGCGAGATCAGATGCTGTCTGCTTGTCTGTCGTCGTCGCCTTCAAATGCATGTTATAGGCATCGACAAGACCCTTAATGACGGGTCCTCCGATAAAAGACATGATGGCAAGCCACATGACTAAGCAGCCTTCGCGTCTGCAACGACGTTAACGGCTTCCTCTTTCGTCGCATCTGCCATCGCTATTGCTTCAGCCACCTTGGTATTTTCCGCCGCGGTCTTGTCCGGAACGGAAACCAGCTCAAGAGGCTTCGATACCCGGCTGCGGAGCCTGTTGATGAGCAATCCCAAGATCCCTGCAAGCGCGCTCACCGTAAGGCCTCGCATGTCAGACGGTATGTTCAGCCAATCGAAAACCCGCGTCGTGATCGGGGTAAGATCGAGGCTCGAAGCGAACACTGCGATGGAATCATAGAACGTCACGAACAGCCCGCCAACCCAAAGCAGCCTGCCGACAAGGATTGTTTCGCTCTTTTTGTAGAGCGCAATTTCGAAAGGCTCTATCCAGGCAAAAAACTTCACGGTCCAAGGCTTTGTCTTGAGCCATTCCCGGCCCTTGAGCGCGTACCATATCAGGGCTACCAGAACGACAACTAGCGTGATGCCGAAAGTCATGATTTCCTCTTGAAAATTGCCGCGAAGATTGAAGCGATAAAGGCGCCGATCGATCCCTTTGCCGGGTTGGAGATTGATGGAGAGGCGGGCTTAACCGGCGCCGATGTCGGGTCAGCGCCGGGGATAGCCGGCTTTATCGTCGCCCCCGTGAACGTGATGGTCGGATCAAGCGCCATCATCGCCATCAGGAGTCCGGCACAGCCGAGCTGCTGATCCACTACATTCGGGTCATAAACGCCGTCCCTGACGTATTTCCCGGATACGTACTGATCCGTACCAGACCAGATGTAAGGCGATGGGCGGCCTCGGGAAGCGTAACCAAGGCCATTGTACTGCTCGAGCATGGTAAGCGTTCCGCCGATGCTCCAGTCCTTGTTACGGGCCGCATGGGGCGCGCAATTAACCAGCGCATCAACCGCGGCATCCTCCCAGGACTTGAACGGTCCTCGCCCGGCCGGGACATGGACGGAAATCTTATTCCATGGGTCGCCCTGGGCCAGTGATCCTGACCAATTCTGTGAGCTCTCCCGCTCATGGGCCACAGCGATGAAGGGCCAGGGAACGCCTGTCCTTACGGAGACGGCCTGATATCTGGCCTTTGCGGATAGATCGATCAGCCGTTTTGCAACGCCTGAGAAACTCCGGGTTAACTTGGCGCTTTCCCAGCGTTTCGCATTCGCTGTCTTGAGCGCGTTCAGATCGGTCATACTTGCTCGCTAAAAGGTGAGGTTATTTACGAAGCCGGTAGAGAGATTTGTGAGTGCTGGTCACCGCGGCCAGCACTGAACTTCCTGACCGGTAACTGAAGTACGCCTTCGAATATCCGGTGTTATTGACGATCATCGTGTTTGGCGTTGTTACATTCGTCCATATATCCGGAGACCCCGGATTGCCGTTGACCAGGATCGCTTCTGCGAACAAGTCTGGCCGGTCAGTGTGCCAGCCCTTGAAGATCGATTGCTGCCCCTGATCCAAGCCCTGTCCAGTGTTAACCGGCGTAACATCGAGGACAGAGCCGTTGCCAAACTGCCCCCGGTTGAGTCCAGTGAATGGGAACGTGCATGAATAGGAGTCTTGATTACCCGCGTTGGCTAATGTCGGCGTATGGATGACATCCACTGTGCAGCCGCTTGAATTGAATGTGTGGATATCGCTGATCGTTCCGAAAGTAGTTGCGGGGTTCTTCGGAAGTTTCGATGAATAACTTTGAGTGATTACAAGTGATGTTCCGAGCACTGGAAGCCCGATGGCGATTCCGCTAAGATCGCCTCCACCATCCATGCTGATCGTCAAGCCGGTACTGACAACATTCCCGTGGTCGTTTCCCTGAAAGCCCCAAAGTGGCCCGAGCGGATCAGTCGTCAGGCCGACATTGTGCGCATATTCCCAAACCGCGCCATGAATGGAAAAATCAGATTGACACCGGACCACTCCGTCTTCGTAACTGTACATGCTCGCAAGATTGAGCATGTTTCCGCCGACATTCTTGTTCTTGACCACGAATTGAGTGAAATCATTCGTCGGACTTCCATTAACGATCGGAACGCGAATGACGAAATCATTTGCACCGGTTCGAATAAACGCGACCGGGGTCGTAGCAGTCGGGCGTTGATTTAGTAGCTTATCCGTCAACCTCCGCTGCTTCACGCGAATTCAAACCCGAAAGTTTCGATATTGATGGTGGAAGATGCAACAGATGCCCTAACAGCGATCTGGCTTGAGGCATCAACCGGAATGGCGAAGTGACCTGCAGCGCCCTGGTTTGCAGTCTCTTGAACCAATGAAGGGAAGCTTCCGGGAGCGCGATCGGTCTCGGCTGTCGGCTGGATTAAACAGGTCGCAGCCGCCGTCCCTGAATTGAGGAAAGAAGCCCGGAAGATGGCAATCGAATTGGGCGGAGCGGAAAGGGTTAGCAGCGAGCGCGACGTTCCTATAGTCGTTGAGTAGTCCTGAAAACCGACCTTGTAATAAAGCTTGCTGTACGTCTGCGAAAATCCCGCAAGGCCCGGACCCGTCACGGCCTTGACGGCTCCAATGCACTGGGAGAGCGTATAGGCAGACGGGATGCTGCCACCAGTTGTCGGAGCTACAATCGATGTGGAGATGGCAAAATCGGTAACGCTGGTATCCGGCCGCTTGATAACGTGAATATAATACCATGTCCCAACCGTAAAAGTGCCGGTATCAAGTGCACCGCCGCCGCTCCCGACCGTCCACGATACTGTTGCGACTTTGGCATATGAAGTCAGAACCTGGATCAGATCAGCCCCATTACTGCTCATGGCTTCGCCGGCCGTCACAGAAAATTGCGCCGAACTTCCAACGCTGGAACAGCTAAGTCCATAAATATAGCCTTTTCCAGGCCCGGCACCGGGTGGCGTTGCCCACGTTCCATCGCCGCGCCAGTAAGAGCTTGAAGATGCCGACGTGCCGGAATTCAACCTGCTTACCGGAAGGTTTCCCGTAACACCGGTCGAAAGCGGAAGTCCTGTGGCGTTCGTCAACGTACCGGATGACGGCGTTCCCAGCGGGCCACCGTTCGTCAGATATGATCCAGTCGGCGCGTATCTGACATCGAACGATGAATAAAGAGACGAAACATCGAACCCGAATGAGTAAATCCCACCTGCCTTGTTCAACGTCAGTGGAGAGGTCGCTCTGACAACGGCGGGGAATACCGAGCGAATTTTCAGCTTAAGTGACATTAGTTGCCCTCAATGACGACAATCGTGCCGTCGATCAGATCGGTGACAAACCCGTTAATGGTGACTTTCACGCCTAGGCGATACGTACCCGCGCATAGTCCTGAAAGGTCGGAGACCTCGAACTGCCATTGGAAACCAGGTCCCGGAATCGTCACCTTGCCATTGGCAATCGATGCCGTTGCGATGACGCAAGTTGAATTGATCGAGCCATAATCCATTGATCTGGAGGAAAGACCGCTGATCGTCACAACAATATCAATGGCTGGGCCTGGTTCGCTTAGATCGACCGTCGTACCGTCCGTCTCATCAACGAGCTCGCATACCTTGCTTAGCCACGTTGCGCGGTTCGAAATGACATCGACTTGACCAGTATACATGACTACAACTTGATATAGAATGTGACGAGGAAGTAAGGCGATATGCTATCGAACGCAGTGCTGGTGCCGCCCTGCGCATTTCCGGTAAACGATCCCGTTGTTGAAGCCGAAGAAGTCGCGGGAGAGGATGCGGATGAAGTTACCGTTCCTGTGACATTCCAGTTCGTCGTTCCGGCATCGGCACCAGCATTACTCCCGGCAGACAGATGTGTAAGATCGCTGGCGCCGGTGTTGGTAAAATGGCGCGTTGCGATAGCGACGTTGCCTGAAGAAAACGATGAGGTAACTGTCGTAGTAACGGAAGTAGAAACAGAGGTGGAAAGAGACAGCGACCCGGTTGGCGTATAGGCGGGAAGATTGGCGGTTAACAGCGTTACACGGGCATTGCCAAGAATAGCGCCAATGCTTGTTGCGTTGCCTCTCGCAAACGTGACGCCGCCGAATGTATCGAGGGCCGAATTTCCCATATCGGCAAGGCCGGCAGGAGCTCTAGTTCGACAGTCAGGCAGATTAATCGTCTTATTGGCTGCCCAGTCCGCCGCCCCTGAAATACCCCTGCCGCCCGAAACGGACAGGCCACTGTCCGCATTCCAAAGATACGTGAACAGAGCCTGGCAATCAGCATTTGCTCGTTCTGTAGCGCCGGATGTGGAGTTTCCGATTGTTCTTCCGTTAAGGCGAACCCATCCCGACAGGACCGATGTCCCATATGCACATTTGAGATCGCCAGTAGCAAAGACTGTCGTCGCATCGACAGGAGACCCACCGCCGCCTCCCGAAGATGCGCCGGTAACGATAATTCCGTCCGCCGTGTACTTTGTAACGCCGTTCTTGTCCTCGAGGCGAACCTTGATACTGCCATCGGCAAGAAAGAACTGGGGAAGGCGTCCAGAAGCGTCCAGCGTGATCGGGTTGGGCCATGGAAGCGTTAAGGCGGAGTCCTGATAGCCGTTTTGCGGCGTCGAGGTGGTGCCGGCCTGGATGATGTATAACTTCCCACCTGCCAACGGCGCGCCAAATTCGTCTAGCTGTTGGGTCAGGGAGAGTGGAATTGTTCCAGCCATTATGATATTTTCCCGGCCATGCACATCTCAAAGAAAAAGCCGCCCAAAAGGACGGCCTTATTGATATGGTTGGTGTTCTGTTGGCTTTTGGTCGCTTACCCTTACGGGTTAGTTCTGTTCGTCGTCAGCTCGGCTGGACACTGGGCCTTGCAAAGACCGTACAAGATTAGAAATAGACCCCTTGAAGGCAGCGCCCTGAAGATTATTCGATAGGTTGCGCGCGGCAAGTACAACACCGGCGCGCGCGCTCGGCGTCTTGGCCGCCTGATAGTTCGCAAATGCCTGTCCAAATTTGGACATAGAGCTTGCCAGAGGTGCCCGCATGCGAATCGCCTCGGATAGCCGCTCGGTCTGTTTTAGAGTCAAATAGTTGCTCAGTTGTTTGAGACCAAAGCCAACAACCGGGGCAACCGCACCTGGACCGCCAGTGACAAACCCTCCGATCCCGGCGCTCACGGCAGCACCAAGGCCGCCGCCGCCGCCCAATATATTCCCACCAAACCGGAGCGCATTCCCGGTTTTCGATCCACGGACGATTGCATCCATCTGCTCAAGCTCGTTGGCAGAAAATCCCCGCTGTTCTTTCGGGTTGATAAGGATATCGGCCATTCGCTGGCGAACCGTATTGGCTACATTCTGTCCGGAGTTGGCTGCAGCAGCCCTCAACTCTGCTTGAATAGTCTTGTTATCGATCGTCTCGGCATGCTTGGCAGCCGAGTAATTTGCCCTCGCTTCCTCTAAAGCAGACGAGGCCGCACCAACGTCGCCTGATATGACATCGGAAGGATGGATGTTCGGCAGTAGCTCATCTAACTTGTCAATGACGGTTTTGGCTGCCAACCTCTCGGTTGCATCAGGGGATGCCGCGGCATTTCCGAAAGCCTTGCGAACCGTTTGGAGGTTTGCTCCGGTTACTTTTGCGCCGGCTGGAGCATTTTGCAGTCTGCTAATTAGCCCAAACGTTTTAGGAGCCAAAACCTCATCGATCCCAGCATTATTCAACTCGACATGCGCGCCGTTCGCAAAGTCCGTAATGACTCTGGGATGAATCTCTAGAGTGGCGACTTCCGGGCTCTGGAAACCAGCCTTGGCAGCCGTCTTTAGCTCGGGGATCGTTGGGGCTGCGAGCGTTGGCGCTTTCGGACTACGTGTCCCTGCGGCCGAAAGTGCAAGATCAACGTCCCCCTTGGCTGCTTCATACATCTTGGCCGGGTCGTCTTTTGCCGCAATCTCTGGCGCGATCAATTCTCCAACCTTGTGCTCAGCGTCGGCCATCGGATGGCCAATCAACGAGCGGGCAGCTCCGACCACGGGGGACAATAGCGTCTCTGGCAGTCCAAGAACCTGCTTTCCTGTCCTGAGTAGACCTTCGACCGGACCCAACTGGCCTCGTGTACGCGCATCGTAACCCGGCAAGTCTTCAACCGAATTTCCGGTAAGATGCTGGATTCCCTGTGTAGCCGCTGCCCCTATTTCCTTGGGCACGTCCGAGATGGCTGCCGGAACAGACGACGCCTCTTGCTGTTTTGGGATTAGATCATCGAACGAAATACCAGCGCTTGGCCCAGATGGCTTTGCAGGTATCAGGTCCGTGAAATCCAGTTCAGCCATTACAATTTAGCCGGATCATGCCCAGCCTCCTTCAGACGCTTTATCACAGCATCCCGAGGAGCTCCCTTCGAAATGGCATCCCGGGCCGCACTGAACACTGCATCCGGCTTTGCATAATCACCAGGAGGGTTCACAACGAAGGAGGACTTCGCGCTCTTCAGTGCTTCATTCGCCCCGATTACGTCGTCAACCAGTTTATTGTGGTTGGCTATCTTCCCGCGCGCAGCTTTCTCGCCGATATCCAAAATGCGGCGCATGGAGTTTTCATCAAGCGTGACCTGCCCGCCGGCCATGTTAGCTGCAAACTTCCTGTCTCCGTCCGAAATTGCCGTTCCGCTACCGAATGCCTTGACCATGACCGCAACGCGCTGGCCGATTGCGGCTCCATATGACTCTGTATTAGTGATTTTGTCAGCGTTAGGGACACCCAAGAAATCTGCAACCTTCGCAAGATACAGTTTCTTGTCGGCGAAAGCTCCAGAGAACACGCCACCTTTGCGATCCAGTTCTTCGCGCGACCTATGGATTGCATCAATGTCGTCGCGCGCCGCAACGGCACTTTCCTGCGACTTATCTACCTTCGGCAGAAGGCTCTTGGTCAGAATATCGCGCTGGGTTGTATTGTCATCCGTTCTATTCTGGTAGTCCTGAAATGTCCCAGTGAATCCTTGCCGGCGCGCCAAGCTATAGTTTTTCTGCTCTGGCGTTAGTTCGGTTTGCTTCTGGATGGCTTCCAGTCGTGTCTTTGCAGCCTCTTGAACTGATTTTGGATAAGCCGGATTACTCGCAATTGCTGTGTATTGTGCGATCTGCTTCTGAATTTCGGGGTCATTCCCGGTTGGAACCGCACCGCGGGTCGGAGTAGCCGGGGGCGCACCAAACGTGCCCTGGTTCTGCTGAGGATTGACCGGAGGAATATCCTGCTGTTGCGGCTGGCCCGGCTGAGCAACCTGCCCGATCCCCATGCGCTTCAACTGCGCAACCGCCGGCACAAGCACGTTTCGAACCTGAGGATCGTTGGTATCGATCGGCGCCGTTGGATCAACACCCAACTGGCGGGCCACAGAAGCGCTGGCTGCCTCGAGCTGATCGTTCGGAATGCCTTGGGCGGCGAGTACCTTCATCACGGTAGCCTGCGGGGCATCCTGAGGACTTTGTACACCACCTCGATTAAGCGGAGGTGCAACCGGGACAGACGCGCCGCGATTTGAAGATGGCGGACTGACGATCGAAGGCTGGCCGCTTTCCGCCCGGCCCATTGCGGCGCTGGCTTCCTGTCCGAGTTTTAGCTGATCGCGCTGAATACCCAGATTTGAGGTTGCGACGCCTTCATTCAGACCTCCTTTCTGGAATAGCGTTTTCGCCATCGCGGCAAAATCGGGCTGGCCATCTGCCCCAACGGGAACGCCGTCCTTGAATGCTTCACGAAGATCATTCTTGGCAGCATCTTCCTTGCCCTTCCAATAGAATTCAGGAAGCTTTGCAAGGCCGGAGAAATCAGCGCGAGAACTCGCGCCAGCGCCGCCAGCAATGATCTGGTCGATGTCAGCCATCAGTTTAACGGCCCATAATAGTTGCTGTTCATGTTAGAGTTATTAAAGGATCGGCCGCCTGAAAGACCACCGCCTCCGCTAAAACTCCCAAACAGATTGCTGAGACCGCTCGTCAGGCCACCGCCGCCGCCCGCGGCACCAAGAGCTAATCCACCAATGCCCATGATGGCCCCGAGCTGGTTTGCTCCGACGTTATAGTTGTTCATCGTCGCTGCGGCATTGCTCGCGCCCTGCCCGGTATAGTTCGCGTTCGCAGCGCCGCCCTGCCCCTGATACGACGTATTGAGTCCCGCGCCTTCAGCGCCGTAGTTGGCGTTAAGACCGCTACCGAGCGTGTTGTAATTCGAATTGATTGCGTTGCCCTGGGCATCATAGGACTGATTGACTGCGTTGCCCTGTCCGGTAGCAACACCGGCAGCTCCCGCGGTCGCCGTACCCTGGCCAGTAAGATATGGAGCCAAACCGGCCGTGTATTGTCCATAAGCCTGATTTGCCAGACCTGTTGCGTATTTCAGGGTATCTGCATCTGCATTGCCAGAACTGAGATTCCCGGCCGCGGCATGTGTACGATTGAGGGCTTGCAGGCCCTGGTCCATCTGGAACTGATAGCCGGGGTTTGTTTGGAAGTTTTGCGTTGCTCGTGCATAACCCGCCGCGCCGTTTGCGCCGGTTGCATCGCCATAAGCATTGGCTCCCGGCGCATAAGATGTAAGAAGGGTTTTGTATAGATCCCCAGCAGTTCCGTAATTCGAATTGATCGCGTCGCGGCCCTGCCCGTAGGCAGAAGTAATCGCTCCCGTACCTTGGTCGATGGCTCCTGAAAGCGCCGTGCGACCTTGAGAGAGCGAGCCCGTAAGAGCGTCGCGGCCCTGCCCATACGAGCCTGACAAGGCATCATAGCCCTGTTGCAAGCCGGCATTACGTTGAGCAGCGGCTTGTTCTGCCGTATCGTTCGAAAACAGATCGAAAAGACCCATTAGACCGGTGTCCATTTCTGAGTAGCTGCGACATACGTCAAGACTTGACCATCTGTCGGCGCGGTCGTTGAGACATCAGGCAATTGCACTAGCTTCTGATGTGATAGAAAGTAATCGTACCAAACCGGGTTCATGTAGCCGGTATTCGGATTGACCACTGGAACATCCAGACCTGGAAGAGGCTTCGCCATCAGTGATTGCTCAGTTGAGTGTCTTGGGTGCCGCCCAATAGCGAACCGTAGACCGGATCAGATATCGTCAACCGCCAACGACGGCCTTGCGTGCCGGTCTGTCCAGTTCGCAGCATCGTTATTCTTGAGGATGTGGCCTGCCTTCCGAGCTTGCGAACGAATTCGTTGCTCCAGGTAATCCCTCCATCATTCGACCACGAAATTCCAATATCGGGATCGGTCGCGATAGGATCAGTCCCTGTGGCAATACCGACGCCGGTAGCGAAATTGAAGTCAGCCCGCGCCACTTTTGTACGATTTGGGAAGCTCGAAACAGGTCCGCTTTCGATCTGCATCACCAGTGGGCTGCCATATTCGTCGTATGCATTTTCATTGATGTAGAGCAGCCGTCCGCCTTGGGTATCTCCGACAATCCATTTCCCAAAAGCATTGAGGCCGCCTATGGCTCGCCATCTAGGCTGCAGGTAGCTTTTGCGCTCGTTCCATTTCTGCGAACCCAGATCGAATTCCCAGGTAAACGTCGGACAGGAAATCACCCATTTAGGATGGCCCTGCGAGATATAGACCGATGCCTCCAGGGTCGTCTTGTCAGCGACCCCGGCAATCAACCGATCGAGGTCTGGCGGCGATATCTTGTCTGGAATCGGCGTTCCGTTATGCCTGACAACCGAGTAATCATCGGCAACCCAGATCAGCGCTGACCCAAACCCATCCTCATGACCAGCGATACCGTAAGGGCTCAGCAAGCCCCTCTGGAGCACGTAGGAGCGCGTAAACGGAAACCCTGTCGGTTGAGCCGTATTCGAATAGATCGCGCCAAAATTGGGTCCCAGCGCCACGAACTGGCCGTTGAACGGTATCCCTCGGGTTAAGCCGCCGGTCTTTGCCTGCTCTTTCGTCTTGTCCGTCGTGGCAATCGTGACATCGTTCAATCCGGATGCCTGAAGCGTACCGTCGCCATAGGTGAAGATGAAATATCCATCCATGAACCCAACACTGTTCGGCGTACCAATATCAGTATCTGCGAACGGAATGACTGCAGTCGAAGAGACTGAAAACGCTCCGGTAGCAGGCGCTACACCGACGACATCAGGCGTCGGGCTTTTATTGTTTCTCGCCCAAAATACCTTCTCGGTTCCGTTGAACGTCCCTGTCAGAAGGGTCTCGACCCCGCCTGATGTGAAAGTCGATGCCTTTCCTGACCACGCGACATAGACAGCGTTTCCTACTAAAATCCCGCCGCGGAATCCGGTTTGACCGGATGCACCAAGAAAAGAAAGCCCCGGTGACTTTCTCCATACGGCGGGAGGCGGAGCAAATCCCTTTTTGGCCCCGATATCCTTGCCTAACGGCTCGGCGTAACAGTTGATAAGGCGGCCGGCACTTTCCTGTGGGTTTGCTCCTGGAGATGACGAGAGGGGCAACGGTATCGAAGCAGCGGTCAAAAGAACTCAACCTCTTGCGGACCAAAGCCCGGTTTCTGCGCCGTCAGCGTCTTGATACGGTTCCTCATGGTCTTGGCCATGTTCTCGTCTGACTTGCCGCCGAACTCTTCCGCCGCCGCGTTCGCTACCAGTTTGCAAAACGCAACGAACAGTTCATCATCCAGATTATCGGGGTCTGAAATATAAACCGTGTCGTCTGCTGCGAGCTCGGCAACTACGCTATCGATATAACCGTCGATCGTGGTCGCGTCTTCGTCCGATGGGGAAAATCCGGTATCCCCACCGACAAGGATCGAGATCGCCTTGAACTGGATTTGCTGGCGGGTTTTCGGCATCGTACCTCACAGGAAAAAGGCCCCCGAAGGGGCCTCTTGTTACTCCGCTTTGGCAACTTCTCGTTTTGCCGCGGCGTCGCGCTGGTCTTGTTCGAAGTCGTGGTCTCGGGCCTCTTCGATGGCCTTCTTGAAGTCCCGGTTCGGAGGCCGGCCGCGCCGGGGCTTCTCGTCATCCTCGCCCATATTGAACTCGAAATGCTGGTTGCCCTGAAGCTTTTCCATCAAATGCGGATGCTCATCCGAATTGATATCGACAGCCTCACCGTCGTTGAAGTTCACCCCGCCGATGTTGCAGGATTTCGCATCGCCTTCCGGCGCGTGATACGTCGCAGTAGCTTTCCGCATGTAATCCTCCAATGTGATTGCCCGCTATCACAACGTAACAGCGGGCAATCGGTTCAACCTGCGACAAAGCCCTGCAGGTAAAGATCGAGCGTGCCGGCAACCGAGCTGGAGCCCTGCAGGGTGCAGGTAACCAGGATCTTGGTGTCCGCCGTGTAGGCATACAGAACGCCGGTAGACGCCAGTGTCGAAGTCGTGGCGCCGGTCTGGCCGATGGTCGATGCGCTGAGGAAGCGCGTTCCGCTGCCGGCATCGCCAACGCTCAGGGTCAGGGCCGAACCGGAGTCCATATCCGATGCGACCGCCAGAATACCCGTTACGGTAAAGCCGGCGGGGACGACAAACGCTTCCACAATATTGCCGGTCACGAGATCGGTCGCCGAAAGCGTAACGCGGCGGCCGAGCATTTTCACGGTGCGGGCTTCGCCCAAAAGACCAGCTTGCGGCTGGGTAAAGTCTGTTCTGGTAGTCATGTTGATAAGTCCTTTATTTGTTGAGTTAGAGTCGGTGACGATGTACAATCTTCATCATGAAGATTGACCGCATTCCGCTTCCTGATGCCGAGGAGCTTAGAGCCCTTCTGCATTACGACCCAAAAACTGGCGTTCTCACTTGGCGCGCCCGACCTCCAATTTCGAAGGCCAACAAGAACTTCAACGCTCGCTTTGCCGGCAAGGAAGCCGGGACTATTGAGAGTTGGGGCTACAGACAGTTAAGGGTGAATGGGAAGCTCCAAATGGCGCATCGCGTCATCTGGAAAATAGTGAAAGGCGAAGAGCCGCCAGATCACCTCGACCACAAAGACGGTAAGCCTTCGAATAACCGTTGGCTAAACCTGCGAGCCGCTTCCAGCACTGAGAATGCATGGAACAGAAGCCCGAATGCTAACAACACGTCTGGTTTTCAGTGCATCTACCCGATAAATACAAAGCGGGTGACCTCAAAGAAATTCAGGGTGATGATAACCGTCAAATCGAAGAAGAGACTTATTGGCGACTTTCACACAATCGATGAAGCAAGCGCGGCGCTAGATACCGCGCTCACCTATTTTCGAGACGACAGGTTTAGGCGTTAGCCACACCCGAAACGAAGCCTGTTACAACACCCCAATCTATGAGATCGCCCACGGTCGCACTAGAGACGCCCAGCGGAGCCTTGGCGATCTTGCCGACGCCGTACTGCGCTTCGATGCCGATACCCTTGATGAAATCATAGTCGGTTTCATCGCGACGGGTCGGGCGCGGCATCTGGCCCATGACGTAACCAAGGGCGCTCTGACCGAGCAGGAACACAGGTTCAACGTCGATCGTGGATGCGCCGACGCCGGTCAGGAGCAGGCGCTGGGTGATTTCCGGGATTTCCAGGTAAATCACACCATCATAGATCAGCCCGCCGCCGGTAAAGATCGGGTTGTTCTTGGTGGCG
>Ga0247778_1001128_pt1 | contig 14338 bp, 10 predicted proteins | sample UWRJL049202B5_FD_179939 | JGI IMG/M metagenome (GOLD analysis project Ga0247778, IMG submission 179939) | Plant litter microbial communities from Arlington Agricultural Research Station in Wisconsin, United States - UWRJ-L049-202B-5 | ecosystem: Environmental > Terrestrial > Plant litter >... | reverse complement strand
GTATATGCAGGCCAGCCTGCGGGAGATCAGAACTCACCCCCTTGCCTACGCGAAGAACGTCGGACAGTCCGCCATCATCTTCTTCGCCCCGGCGACAAGATATCCCAGTACGGAATACCAGGCTGAAAAGATCGCCAGTTACGACGTCCTCTATTCTTTCAATCTCTCGCATTTTGCAAGAGGCAAACAACAACGAAGGATCGCACTCACCCTTTCGGCCATCCCCAAATTCCTGATCTATTGCGCAGTCTTCTTCTGGTTCATCCGCGAGGGCCTCAGAAGAAAGGCATCCGGTAAAATACCCGGAGAACTCGTCTCAGGAGGTCTCCTGACCCTCTTTATTACCGTCATCATCACCTATATATTTGCAGTCAGTTCCTTTTTCGAGCACTATGAGAATATGCGGTTTCGTTATGAAGTGGAACCCCTCTTTCTCATCCTTGCCGCCGGAGCACTGGCAGGCCTGCTGAAGAAAAAAAGGGAAGTTGGCAACGTAGGATGATTTTGCTTGCATTATTGGCAATAAACATATAATTTTAAAAAAAATTGAACGGGTAACTCCCGCATAATGAATTCCTTATGAACAAAATAGCATGCAAGATCTGCGGGAATAGGGAGAATAATACCCTTTTTAACGTAAAAGAAATGATGTTCGGCTTGAAAGATGAATTCGGCTATTTGGAATGCGCACAATGTAAATGCCTGCAAATCAATGAGATCCCAGAAAATCTCGCAAAATACTATCCTCAGGATTATTACTCCTATTTCAGCAAAGGGGAAGAACATCATATTCAAAATTCCTTTTCCAAGATCGCCAAAAGGAACCTGAAAAAAAGACTCCTGGACTATTACCTCCAGGGCTCTAACCCCATCGGAAAAATGATGAATACAAAATTCAGTGGCTATTACCCCTGGATCAAAAAGAATACCCTGACGACCCAATCCAATATCCTCGACGTGGGCTGCGGCGCCGGAGAACTCCTGTTGAAAATGTACAATGACGGATTCCGCCGCCTCGCCGGCCTGGACCCCTTTATCAAAGAAGAAATTAATTACAACTGCGGCATCACCATCCATAAGAAGACCCTTGATCAGTTGACGGAAAAATATGACCTGATCATGATGCACCATGCATTCGAACACATGGACGAACCCCTCACCGTCCTGAAGAATATCTACAATTTGCTGAATCCGAAAGGAATGGCCCTGATCCGCATCCCCGTCGCCGATTGTTATGCATGGAGAACCTATGGCGTCGATTGGGTCCAGCTGGATGCACCCAGACATATCTTTTTACATACCGAAAAGAGCATGAAACTCCTGGCAGAACAGTCCGGCCTCCGGTTCGCCGACGTGGTATACGACTCCTGGAGCCTCCAATTCTATGGCAGTGAACTGTATAAAAGGAATATACCCCTGAGGGCCAACAAGGAGAAAGAAATATTTTCAACTGAGGAGCTGGCCGCATTCTCCACCCGGGCCAGGGAACTGAACCAGCAGAAGGATGGAGATCAGGCCTGTTTCTATCTGGTAAGGGACTAGGGTCTGATCCGCATTGATCCCGGGTTCGGGGGTTCGACCTGCTGCTATCCTGTACTGCGCTGCCCTATCGTCCCAGCGTCTGCGTATATACCCCTTCGATCGTCCGGGTCATTTTGGCGGCATTGAACTGTTCCCGGACCGTGTTCAGGGCCTTTTCACGGAGAGCCGCCCGCAATCCGGCATCACCTCCCAGCCTGACCAGCGCCGCAGCCAGTGCCCCTATATCGCCAGGCTCCACCAACAACCCGTTCTCCTCCGTTTGTACAACCTCACAGGTTCCATCCACCCGCGTCGCAATGACCGCCTTTCCCATCGCCATCGCCTCCAGCAGCCCAATAGGAAGACCTTCCCACAGTGAAGGCAATACGAAAATATCCGCCGCCGCCAGCACATCCGGCACATCCTGACGGAAGGATTGCATGGTCACCTTCCCCTCCAGACTCAACTCCTTCACCAACTGCGATCCCGCCGCCCGCTCGTCCCCATCTCCCACCATCAGTAAATGCATACCAGGGAGAGATGTCAGAGCCCGCGCAAAAGCCCGGATAAGGGTCAGGGGCTGCTTATGCGCCGTAAATCTGGCAATAAAAAGGACCAGGATCACACCCGCCGGGATCCTTAGCTCTTCCCGTATATTCTTGAATGATCGGGATGGAGAAAATTTCTCCTGGTCGATCCCATTATTGATCACCATGGCCTTCAACCCCGGAATATTATCGATCCCCGATTGACGGTTGGATGCTGAAACAGCAATATTCAGGGCGCTCCGGGTCGTGATATAGCGCTCGCCCATGATCCGCAGACGACGGACCAATGGATGCTGGTCGTTATGGAAAGACCAGCCATGGACCGTATAGATCAGGGGGATCCCAAGACTTCTGGCCGCCCATAAAGTATTGGAACTGGCCCGGGTACCATGCGCATGGATCAGGTCCGGCTTCTCAGCCTTTAATAAGGCTTTCACCCTTCCCCACTTTCTGATATCAAAGGGCTTTTCCGTATAGATCACATGACTGTTGACGCCCAGTCTGCGCAGCCGGTCCACCATGGGGCCTTCGGTAAAAGACAACACCACGGGGTCGAATCGTTCACGGTCGAGATTTTCCACCAGACTCAGCAAATGGGACTCTCCCCCACCGATCTGCCCCTGCCGGATGCATTCCAGCACCTTTATTTTTTGGGTCATGCTCTTACAATTTTTCTATCCAGCGATCATACCAGAGCTGGAACATCAGCACCTGCCAGAGCTTTTGATAATTCACTTTTTTACCGTTCAAATACTCGTCGCGCAAATGGATAATAGGTGCAGAGGCAAATACACCCGTTTTCGAAAGACTTTGTTCATTCAGATAATAACGCAGCTGCTCCTGGAGATCCTTCCGGAACCATACCATCAGAGGCGCGATAAAAGGACGCTTGGGCCGCTCCATCAATGCCTTGGGAATATAACGATGGACCACCTCTTTCAGGAGCCACTTATTCACTCCACCCCTTATTTTAAAAGATGAAGGCAATTGGGAAAGAAACTCGATCACCCGGTGATCCAGCATCGGCTCACGGCCTTCCAACGACACTGACATACTGGCCCTGTCCATTTTCACCAGGTTATTGTCAACCAAAAAGGTCTTATAATCAATGGCCATCAGTCGGTTGACCACCCCGTCATTGTGCGCCAGCTTGTCCCCGTCCTCAAAAGCTGTATGATACCGCTCAAAAGGATGGCCCAAAAAAGATTCCACCTCCTTCTCTGTAATATACTGGCTGATATACTTGACGGCACTCACCGGGTCATGACTCTTCCATATCAGCTTCATCTTCTCATACCGGGTCGAAAAATTGTATTTACTGCTGAAATAAGGGATATGATCAGGATTGATCAGGGACATGGTCCCGCTGATCATGCTCTGCAAAAATGCCGGCATCTGGCTGGTATATTTCTCCGCCTGGTTGAATTTATTATAGCCGCCGAATATCTCATCCCCTCCATCCGCGCTCAACGCAACGGTTACCTGCTGACGCGCCAGCTTGCTCACCAGGACGGAAGGAACCGTGGAATTATCCGCAAAGGGCTCGTCATAGATCTCCGGCAGCTGGCTGAGTACCCCCCCGGCCTCTTTCGCCGTCAGATACCATTCTGTATGATCCGTACCCAGGAATTCAGCGATCTTCTTCGCCTCCGGCGCCTCATTGAATTCATTCTCATGGAACCCGATGGTAAAAGTCTTCAGCTTCTCCGTACGACCAGTCTGCAATAGGGCCGCCACACTGGAACTGTCATATCCGCCACTCAGAAACACACCGACGGGCACATCCGCCACCATCCGGTATTCATAGGCGCTCTTTAGTAATTTATCCGTCTCTTCAATGGCCTCCTGGTCGGAAAGATCCAGCTTGGGCTTATTATAATAATCAAAGACATCCCAATATTTCACCAGCTCCTGTCGGCGCGTACGCAGATCCATTTTCAGGTAATGGCCCGGCAGCAGCTTAAAGGTATTGTGGAAAATACTGTGCGGAGCCGGTATATAACTGTATTGAAGAAAGAGCGCAAGACTGTTGGTATCTATCTTTTTCTGAAAGGACGGGTGACGGAACAGCGCCTTCAACTCCGAACCAAAAAGAAAGATATCCTCGTTCGAATAATAATACAATGGCTTCACCCCTGCCCGGTCGCGGACAAAAAAGAGTTCCTCCTTCTGCCGGTCATATAGCACAAAGGCGAACATCCCTATAAATTTCTGCACCACATCCATACCCCAGCAGTGATAGCCTTTCAGGATCACCTCCGTATCGGACCAGGAATTAAAGGAATAGCCTTTTTCTTCCAGTTCCTTCCGTATCTCTTTAAAATTGTAGATCTCACCATTGAAATTCACGATCAGATCCCCAAAATGCATGGGTTGGTGACCCAGCGGGGAAAGATCCAGGATGGCCAGCCTGCGCTGTCCAAAGCCTATGGATGCATGGGGCTCATCGTAAATCTCATGACCGCCATCATCCGGACCCCGGTGCAGCATGGCATCGGTCATCTCTTTCAGCACTTCCGCACTGCTGTTCTTTTTAAAATCCACAAAGCCGGTAATGCCGCACATAATTAGCTCAGTTAAAGGTGATTGAACGATTGAACTGCCACAAGATCCCCTTCCAGAAAGACCGGAGATGCTGTCGCTGACCCTTGATCAGGAACTGCAGGGTATTCTTGGGCACGGTGAAAAATACAAAATAAGTGGCAAACACCAGCAATGCAGGCCAGGGGGCATTCCTCCGCATAAAGAGGATCCTGTTCCGCGTCAGATAATATGTCTTCAGAGGACTCGATTTTCCAGTCGTCATCGATTCTTTGTGGTAAATAAGGGATCCGGGCTGGTAATAGATATGGTATCCCTTTCTCTTGATCTGCTCGGACCAGTCAAATTCCTCATAATAAAGGAAGAAATCCTCGGGCATCGCCCCCACTTCCTCGATGATCCGCCGGGGGACCATCATCCCGCCGCCATGCACATAATGCGTCATACGGATCTCGTCATACTGCCCCCGGTCCTTTTCCCGGCATCCGATCATGCCGTTGCGGCCGGTAAATATGTTCACCTGGTTGTATCCGGCATACTCAATAGTCCCTTTTTCAAAGAAATAGTGAAATTTCGGGCTCGCCATCCCCGCATCGGGGTATTTTGTAAATATTTCCAGCAGACCTTCCAGCAAGCCGGGCGTGAATTCCGTATCATTATTGACGATAAAAAGATAATCTCCTTTGGCAACCCGTATGCCGGCATTGTTACCCGCAGAAAAACCCAGGTTGGCATCGTTCCGGATGATCCTGGCGCCGGAATAGGCAGCCTGAAAGGCGGCCGTGGGGTCCTCCGTGCTGGCATTGTCCACGACAATGACCTCAATATTCGTGTAAGTGTTCCGATCCCGGATAGAATGGAGAAAATCACAGGTTACCGCAGTCGTATTCCAATTGAGTGCAATAATGGAGACAAGGGGAGTCTCCTCCTGCCTGATCGATTTTAAAGGGGTTTCCTTCAACATGATCAATTTTCTTTTGTGGGGTATGCGGGGTATTCCTTCCTATACATTCTCTTTCTGCAATAACGCAGAAGGTGTGTTCGCTATTATCCAGAAATCCGTGGCAAAATTACATTTAGTAGCATAATCGATGTCGATATTGATCCTTTCTTCGACGGACATGTCCTTATTGCCTCTCTTTTTTACCTGCCACAACCCGGTTATCCCTGCCGGTGCCATGAAACGGGCGGCGTATTCATCCGTCGTCAGCGTAGCTGCCTCATATAAAGGCAAGGGCCGGTTTCCTACCAATGACATATCACCCAGGAATACATTGAATAGCTGGGGCAGTTCATCCAGACTCGTATTCCTTAAAAAAGTACCAACCTTGGTAATACGGGGATCATTATTGATCTTGAAAAAGATGGGACCTGCGATCTCGGCATCATACTGATTCAGATGGGTCAGCTCACTCATCTGCTTGTCAGCATCCTTATGCATGGTCCGGAACTTGTAAAAATTGAATATTTTATAGCCCTTGCCCGCTCTTTTGGATATATAAAAGATGGGACCACGGGACTCCAAACGCACTGCCAGCATGATCAGCAGCAGGATCGGACTCAATAAAAGAAGAGAAATAGATGCTACCAGGATATCAAAAGCCCTTTTGGATAACTGACCCAGGGTCAAACCGGTAGGAAGACTCTCCTCGATCCGGGGAACCGGCCTGCTGTTACCCGTGCCGGCAGCCTTGATCTTGCGAAGGAACGAGATCTTCGCCTTCAACTCCTTGTCGTCACAACTTTCAAGAAATAATATCTCGTCCGGGCGGGTGTTCTTCTTATATAGCCACAATTGATCCCCTGTAAGACCGGAACCATCCAGGATAAAAGGAATCGAACTTAATACAGGATGCTGCCTGAGGAATTGACTGAAATTGCGGATCGCATCGAAATCGAACCTTGCTTCGCAAAGGATCGCCTCGGGGATCATATTCTTCTCCTGCTGGAGACTTCTCAGGAGTTCTGCCTTTACATTGTCAAGGCCCTCGCTGGCATATCCTCTCTTATAGACATTCACAAGCTTCTCAATATGGGCTGTGTTCTTCCCGATATAGTAGAACCCGCCATATTGGAAACTCCCTGCCTTGGGTAAATGATAAGCTCGGAAGGTCACACGAGGGGCTATCCTGTGACCCTTCTCTACGGTTTTGGGTAGAAATAATAAATCCATACAAAAGGTTTACGGTTTCATATATACGGTGGTTCAGAAATAGAGGCTGCACTAATAGGAACAGTCTTTTTTAAAATACTTTAAAAATCCTTTTTTCATATGTGCAGCATCTCCATTTGTATCGTAACTAACGCCATGTTCTCATTTTCCAGTTTCCAACGGAACCATTCTGGCCCGTTTATTGCTACTCTTTCGATAGATCAACCTGCTATTGCAGAAAGATCCTTGTCCAACGCTCTTCTCCTCACCATATCACTAATAGCATTCATCAATTCAACCGGGTTGAATGGCTTAAGAAAATATTTCACCACTCCATACTCCAGGCATTTTAATTCCGTCTCTTTACTATCCAGACCCGACAACACAAGCACAGGAATATCACCATACATGCCGCTGGAAGAAAGTTGTTGTATCAATTCCCAATTCTCCATATCCGGTAATTGGGGATCGGCAATGATTAGATCCGGCTGAGCCCTGTGCGAGAGATAATACATGGCCGAGTAGCCATCAGGAACAGTTATGACCTGGTATTCTTTTCCCAAAACAGTCTGCAACAAAAAACGGATCGCCTTACTATCATCAATTGCCAAAATTTGCTTTTTCATCACCAATTTCATTTTAAGGGTTAAATAGAAACTTTAAGTAGAAACTTAAATTTTTCTAAGGATGGCAATGGAAGAAAATGAACGGCTAACAGCAGGTATTGGCATGAACAGTACTTCTAATTCTACAGGAGAAGTAGGCTTTACATGAATAGTGATGTGGATTATAAGGTGCCCTACTAATTCAAATCGTTAAGATCTTGTGGGAATTTCAAGGATTTGTGGGTCAATCAAAAGATATATATGCAAGAGTTAGGTCGCCAAATATTCAGAGGATTTGAATATGGCATGCATTAATAGTATCATAAAACTAGTACTCTTTTTTCTATTATTCAAATTATTGTTCTTTTATTTTTATTTCCAGGTGCAAATTGGGAAATTTTCCCGGAATAAAAAATACCCATAAGATGGTATTTTTCATTTAAACGCAATATTGTCCCCGCACATTCATATATTAGAATACATGAATAAATAAGATCAGACAATTCTCACCGGTGTTCCCTATAATAATCCGCGGGAATCTCCGTCCGCAGTTCGGCCAACTCGCCTGCTGTTAACCATTCTGCCTCCATAACACCCACTGCTGCGGCCAGCTGCTCCGGGGTCCTGATTCCGGTCACCGCACTGGTCACTGCCTCCTCGCTCAATACAAACTGCAGGGCAGTCTGTGCAGCCAACCTTTTTTTCCCGGAATGGGAATGAATGAGTTTCGCAGCGTTTTCAACGGATTCCGTCGTATGATCCAAATAGGGGACTGCCGGCTTATCGACCAATAACCCCTTCGCTAAAGGCCCTCTTGCCAATATACCGATATCGCGACCACGCAACAACGGAAAAATATTTTCCTCCGGTCTTCGGTCCAACAGGTTGTATTGCACCATCACACTCACCATCGATGAACGGGCTACCCATTCCCGTATGACATTCGGCCGAATAGAAGAAATTCCATAATATCTTATCTTTCCCTGCTGCTGTAATAATGCAAATGCCTCAATCGTCTCATCGATGGGATCTTCCGTCGTTCCACCATGCAGCTGGTAAAGATCGATCCGGTCCGTGCCCAACCGCCGCAAACTGTCCTCCACAGCGTTCATAATATATTCTTTCCGGGGATCCCAATCCCAGCCACTGCAATTCTCGCGCCACCGGTTACCCACCTTCGTGGCCAGCACAACCTCATCCCTCCTGCCTCGCAGTATCCGGCCCAGTTGCTCTTCATTCAGACCCCTCTCATAAAGATCCGCCGTATCAAAAAAATTGATGCCCACCGCCATCGCCTGGTGGATCAGCCATTCATTGTCCGGCTCCCGCCCGCCCAGGGACATACAGCCAAAGCCAATAGCGCTTATCTGCAGTTCCGACTTGCCCAGTGGCTTATACAGCATAGTTCCTGGTTTATAGTTTATAGTTTCTTGTTTAGGGCTCACTTATATTACCAAAGATATCACTACTTACAAACATCAACCAGAAACCAGTACCCCAAAGCCTTAAAGGATAAGAGGATTCAATTCGGATGCAGCCAGCCTGCCAGGCGGCAAACCCATCAACCAACGATCCCAGTCTTCCGTCTGCCGCTCATGGGCGGGCTGTACCACCCGCGCCCCATCGGCCATATAAGTAATGCTCATCATTTCCAACGTCCTGTCAGAATCGTTGGCCGGCACACTGTATAACGTATTACCATAATGCCAGGAACCATCTCCTGCACGCATGCCGGCAGATCGCGTAACAGGATACTGATGATCCTTTATATATTTCCGATACCTGTTCTCCGATTCATCGGCCGGCCGCTGATCCGGCACCAGCCCATCCCTATGCGATCCCGCCGCAAAGGTCGGCATCCCCATCTCCAACGTGATCTCCCCCAGCGCCAACCACAGAGTGATCGTACTCTCCGTATCGAGAGGCCGGGAGTACTGGTCCTGACGCCAGGATATCGGACCACTGCCCGGTTCCCGAAAAATGGCCTGATCATGATAGATCCGCACATTCCCAACCCCCAGCAGATCGGCAGCAACTTTTCCCAACCGCCTCGACAACACCAACCTGCTCACACCCTCATCCAACCTCCATAAATTCATGATCGACGCCGCCCTTCCGGCATCCTTCTCAGCCGGACGCCGCCCCTCAACCCGATACCTGCGCATAGCATCGGCAATCAGCGGCCGGTAAACTGCGACCTCAGGAGAATGCAGCAACGCCCGCACAAGGATATGCCCGTTCTCCCGGAACTCATCCCGCTGCGAAGTCGGGATCGTCCGTCGGTCGTCCATCGATAGGGTGGTTTTTGGGACTGCCATCCTGCGAAGTACGCAATTAGGCCCTTATCAAAATAAGGGTTAATTGACCAAATACTGGGGAATATTAACCCTATCTGTTATTATTCTTACATTTGACCAGGCAACTTTTTACCCGCGGCAAACGTATAGTCTATCATTAAAGAACCATTAAAATTTGTGCCCGACCAATACTTCGACGGGGTTCGAATGAGCGAAGATCAAGAGCAATAAGAGCTTGCCTCCAAACGTTGTAGTATAAGTCTTAACACCCCTTAGATCCGTCCCCTTGCTAATCCGGAGAGTGGAACGAGATACCTGTAGTACAAAACCGTCGAACACTTGGGTAGAACTCTTAATTTGAAATTAATTTTTAGCTAACACCCTTGAAAAACTGGATTTTATAATACCTTCATACACCAAACTGTTCATTAAATACCACCAATACCAAACCTTCAAATTTGATTGACTTCTTTAAACGCGAATGTCTATGAGTAAAAAATTTACCCGTTTATCTTTATTGCTGCCCCTTCTCGCGGTCCTTGCCCTGCAAACCACCGCGCAGAATACAGCCCTCACACTGAACGCAGGGGCGTTCCAGTTCGTGAGCTTCGACACTGATGTAATTCCTGTAGATACAACCGTCACGGTTGAAATGTGGGCTTACATCCCCTCAGCCAGTAACAACGACGACCACGAACACGACCTCCTGATTCAAGGCACCGCGGGTGCCGCTATCTCTATAGGCTATATGGGAGCAACTGCAACCAATGGCCATAATGTCGTGGTCGGCGATGTTTGGGGCGATACGGGTTTTGAGATGCCTTTCGACCAGTGGGTCCATATTGCCATATCCGGCGATCTTACTGCTTCTCCGAGTGTGCAGCACATGGCTCTGTTTATCAATGGCAAACAGGTCGCGAGCGTGCCCGACCATTCCTTTGTTTTCTCTAATGACCCCTTCCTTGTACCCACTTTCGGGTTCGGCCGGGCAGAAGACAGCACAACCTATGCCGACGCACAAATCGAACAGGTAAGGATATGGCATGCTGAAAAAACCGAGGCTGAAATAAAATATGATATGTTTGGCGCCGTCCTGAACAGCAACCCGAATCTGGTCGCCGCCTACTATATGAATGAAGGCTCCGGCACCAGCGTGGGCAGCGTAGGAACACTGGGCTCCGTCAATGGCACCCTGCAGAATGGCGTTACCTGGACCCCTTCTCCGATCGAGCAGAATATGAATGCCGTTAGTCTCAACGGTACCGATGGCCAGGTCAATATTGATCCCAATGCTGCATATGATCTCACTTCAGGCGGCACGATAGAGGCATGGATCTATCCCACTACTATCGACTTTACGAACAGAACCATCATCGGCAACCGGGGTACCAACCTTCCGCTATCAGGATCGAATTACAGCTTCCATATAGGCCTTGATCCTAATTTAACCGGAGTCCCTCAACTCGGTCTGTGGAATAATAACCAATACAAGTTCGTAGTGACCCCTATACCCCTCAATACCTGGAGTCATGTTGCCTTTGTCTACAACGGCGTCAATTCAACCGAGGTCTTTGTGAATGGAGTCTCTGTGGGCACAATAGGTAATGCGGGCGATCCCGAGCCTTTTGGCGGCATCCTCGGTCAGCCATTGACCATCGGCATCAGCAAGCCCGGCGACACCGAACCTTTCGTAGGCAGCATCGACGAAGTACGTATATGGAATACACAAAGAACCGCGCTCGAGATCGCATCCAATAAAGATCATACCCTGGTAGGGAACGAAACCGGCCTCGTAGGCACATGGAACTTCGACCAGGGCATCCCCGGAGGCGATAATACAGGTCTCATAAATGTAACGGATAATTCACCAAACACCAATAACGCTACCTTGAACCATGTTGCGCTCTCCGGTGCGACCTCGAACTTCGTAGCGCACAACATCACCCCGCTGCCCGTGACCCTGACCAAATTCACCGTTGCCAGGCAGGGAACCACCGCCCTTTTGCAATGGCAAACCGCGATCGAACAAAATAGCAAGGAATTCACCATTCAAAGGAGCACAGACGGAATCAAATATAACGGTATCGGCAGCGTAGAGGCCGCAGGCAACAGCAACAACCTGAGGAATTACGCCTTCGTCGATCCGGCCCCTGTTACCGGCAAGAATTACTACCGCCTCAACCAGACGGATCTGGACGGAAAATCCGCCTTCAGCCCTGTCAGAGTACTGGCCTTCAGCACGACTGGCAAACTGGTATGGTATTCGACCGGCAGCAAGTCCGTGGAGGTCAGCCTTCAAATGGGTACCAACGAGAAATACACGATCTCGGATATCAGCGGCCACCTGATCCGCCAGGGACAATTGTCCAGCGGTAAGACCAGCCTGTCCGGCTTAGCCGGCGGCATCTACTTTGTGAAAGTGACCACCTTCGCTGGAGAATCAATGAACACCAAAGTACTGCTCCCATAATAAGTAACGACATAAAAAAGGCCGTCCTCAAACAAGGGCGGTCTTTTTTTATTATATCCCTGGCCTGTCGCCATTCATTCTTACCATTTTCGCCGGCCCGACAACGCCTGATCCCAATCCTTCCATACTGCCTCATAGCCCTTCCCCCGGATCATCGCCGCAATGACAGCCGGACTGCGATCGTCATCGATCTCGAACTGTTCCAAGGAGCCCTCATCCACCGCATAGCCGCCGGGGTTCGTCCTGGAACCCGCACTCATCGCAGTAACCCCCAGACGTATCGCATGATCCCTGAACAGAGGACTCTCCCTCGTAGAAAGTGACAACTCCACCTCCTCATCCAACAACCTGTAGGCGCAGATCAGCTGGATCAGTTCCCGGTCCGTCATCACTACCTTGGGATCTAATCCGGCCCATTCCCCTTCATCCGCCTTTTCATCCGTTCCATTCGGTCGCCGGCCGGTCCTATCCTTTCCTTCCTCCCCCGCATGCGGCCTCAGCCTCGGGAACGATATAGAATATTTCGTCTTCCAATAATTCTTCTCTAAATATTGCAGATGCAGGGCCGTAAAGAAACTGTCCGTCCGCCAATCCTCCAGCCCGATCAGCACACCCAGCCCCATTTTATGGATCCCCGCCCTACCCAGCCGGTCCGGGGTATCCAGGCGATAACCAAAATTGGATTTCTTCCCCTTCGGATGATGCAGCCTGTAATCTTCCCGGTGATAAGTCTCCTGATAGACCAGCACACTGTACAATCCCTCCCCGATCAACAATTCATAATCCAGCTGATCCAGGGGCTGCACCTCCATGGAGATATTTGCAAAATGTGGTCTAACGGTCTGCAGCGCCTTCACAAAATACTCCACTCCTACCGTCTGGTTGGCCTCCCCGCTGACCAGCAGCACATGCTCATATCCCATCTGGCGGATGGCGGCGACCTCCGCCAGCAGTTCCCCCGCACCCAGCGTCTTGCGGCGGATCTTGTTGTCATAACTGAACCCGCAGTACGTGCAGATATTCTGACACTCGTTCGAAAGATACAGGGGTATATATAATTGGATGACCTTGCCGAAGCGCCGTACCGTCAACCGGTGACTTTCCTGCGCCATCTCCTCCAGGTAGGGCGCTGCCGCCGGTGAGATAAGTGCCTTGAAATCCTCCAAATCCCTGGAAGAACGGGCCAATGCCCTTTCCACATCGGCAGCCGTCTTGCCATAAATACTTTGCTGAATGGCCGGCCATTGATATCGGTCGAAGAGCTGAGAGAACATAATATTGCTTTTTATTTATATCGATCCGGCATTGCCCCTTTCGATCCCGGCCCATTCAACGGCCCGCAATTCTTCGGATAGCCTTTCCGTGAACCATTTCCGCAGCCCGGAATGACTGCCCTATACCTGATCCAGGAATGCCGTCAGGGGACTGGTGGCGACCGCCTGCCCCGACGCAACGGCCAGCCTGGCCCCAAAAGCCATCCGGCCGCTCTCTACCGCCAGCCTAAAGGCCCGCGCCATCACCACAGGGTCCGCACTACTGGCAATGGCCGTATTCACCAGTACCGCATCCGCCCCCATCTCCAGCGCCCTCGCAGCATCCGACGGCGCGCCGATCCCCGCATCCACAACCACCGGCACCCGGCTCTGCGCAATGATGATCTCCAAAAAATCCACCGTTCGCAACCCTTTATTACTCCCGATCGGCGCCCCCAGAGGCATCACCGCCGCAACACCCACATCTTCCAGCCGCCGGCACAAAACCGGGTCCGCATGGATATAGGGCAGGACCACAAAGCCCTTTTTCACCAGTTCCTCCGCCGCTACAAGGGTCTCTACCGGATCCGGCAGCAGCCACCGGGGATCAGGATGGATCTCCAGCTTCAGCCAGTTCGTGCCCAGGGCCTCACGGGCCAACTCAGCCGCAAATACGGCCTCCTTCGCCGTCCTCACACCGGATGTATTGGGCAGCAGATGGATATGAGGATGACGCAAATGCAGCAACAGGTCCTCCCCATTCTCCCTTCCGCCATTCGCGGACCCGGCCGCCCTCCCGGTATCTACCCGCTTCAACGCCACCGTCACCAACTCTGAACCACTGGCCAGGATCGCATCTTCCATCTGTCCTGAAGAACCAAATTTGCCCGTCCCCGTGAACAACCTGGAGTCAAATGTCTTGTCCGCAATGGTCAGGCCCCTGCCAGTAAC
>Ga0247778_1001127_pt1 | contig 14353 bp, 1 predicted proteins | sample UWRJL049202B5_FD_179939 | JGI IMG/M metagenome (GOLD analysis project Ga0247778, IMG submission 179939) | Plant litter microbial communities from Arlington Agricultural Research Station in Wisconsin, United States - UWRJ-L049-202B-5 | ecosystem: Environmental > Terrestrial > Plant litter >... | reverse complement strand
ATAAAAAAATTTAATTTAAAAAAAAAAAAAATTTTTAAAAAAAATTAAAAAAAAAAAAAATATTTTTAATAAAAATTAAAAAATGCCAATCACGAATAATTTTTATTTTTTTAAAATTGATTTGAAAATTATTAATAAAAATAATAAAATTTAAATATTTAATATTAATAATATTAAATTTATATTTTTTAAGATTAATTTATAATTTAATAATATCGAGTCTAACAAGAATTTTATTGATATATTTATTATATTCTAAGAAATTATTGGAATAAATAAGGATATTATTGAGATATATAATATAAAAATCATTGAGATAATCAAAAGAAATATTATTTATATAATATTAATAAATTGTAGAATTATTAATCAAACTGAAAAATAAAATTTTATATTTATAAATTTTATAATATATTTGAAATATTATTAATTTTTTAAAAATAAAATCTATTTAAATTTTATAAAATATTTAATAAATATTTAATTTAATATAAATTTTAATAGAAATAAATTAAATTAATATTTTATTAATTTTTTTAAATAAAAAATTTATTTTAAAAACAAATATATTTATAAATAATAAATTATAAAAATCAAAAATATAAGAAAATATAATTATTTTCAAATTATAAATTTTTTTACGATTAATTTATTAATTTTATATAAATTTTATTTTTAATATTTATATAATTAAAATAAAATATAAAATTGGAAATTAATATAATATTTATTGGAATTATTTCTTTTAATTATTATAAAAAAACTAGTCGTCAGAACGATTATATAACAATAATATATAATTTTTAAATCAAATTATAATTTATTATAAAAAAAACATTTCTTATCTAATTATATTATATAAAACCTAAGATTTTTTATAAACAATTTTAATTAACTTAAATTAACAAAATTATTTTTAAAAATATTTTTATTAATAAATATTTTATATAAATTTTTTTTTTCTCTAAGCTAGAATTGAATAAAAAAATAAAAAAAATAAATTTTATTTATTTAATCGAGTTTAAATTAAATAAAAAAATAAAGTTTTTATAAAATATTTTAAAATAAGAATAGGGATAATCTTATATTAATCGTATTAAGGAGGTTACTTTCGAGAATAAAAACTATTTTCAGATTGAAACCTATTATTACAATAATTATTATTTAGAAAATAAAAATTATTTTAAATAAATAAAAAAATATAAATTTTAGATTTTTTTAAATCAAATTCGGATAAATTTTAATTCGATATTAGAATATTATTTTATTATTAAAAAATATTTTATTTTCACTTTTTATTAATATTATATAATTAAAAATTGTAAAATTCAAACCTAACTAACAATATATAATATTATAATTGATTTATTTATTATATTATTAAATATTTTTTTAAGTTTCTAGATTAAAATTTTTTTTTCGATTATTTCTAAAAAAAATTAAATCGGAAAATATTATTCAAATTAATTAAATATTATATCGAGAATAATTATTCAAATTCGATTAAAAATTATATTATAAAAACCAAAATTAAAAATCAAAAAAAAAATATTAAATATTTTTTTATAATCAATAATAAAATTTATTACAAAATATTTAATAATTAATAAAAATAATTAATAAAAACAAATTTAATTTTAATTATAATTGATAAATTAATTAACAAATTTTTATTTCATGAAAAAAAATAAATCTATTAGTTTTAATATCAATAAATATTAAATTTATAACAAATAATTTATTTGATACTAAATTATATAAAATTATAAAATATCAGCCATTGATGTAGTAAATGCTGTGTTGTAGTAGTGGAAAAGGGGGTGTGGCACGTGGTTCGCAGACACGTGACCACATGCATATAAAGCTTCGTCTGTAGCCTAGGCACTTAATTCTTTAGTCAATTCTACACCAATTGAACTCCCTCCATTTATGGTTGTATATCTGCCCTTACAATATGTGTATATATATTAAGAGATGATGGCGCCGTAAGGGTAGGAGGTGAGGTTATTTACATATGGGTACCTGAGGCACCGAGGCAGCTATGTCAATACGTGCAATAATACCTACACCAAAAAAGCATATTATATTTTTGTAATTATTGAAAAGGCCAAATAATAAGAAGAGTATACCGCATCCCTTTTAATAGTAGTTTGAACTTAATAATAAGGAAAAAAAATCTTGTATTGATTATCCTTTCTACGGAAAAAGAGATCTTATATTTATATACAAGATCTCAGGAAACTAGCTAAATCACATGATCAAGCCCATCACTAGATCACCTACTATATTATTATAATTAGATTTGAAATATATAAAAAATAAACCTAATTACAATTATAATTGAAACTTCAAATACACTGTCAAATGCGAGTAAATCCAGCCAATCAAAATGCCCCAATTGAATTCCAAATAAATACTAATATTGTCTAATCTGTTAATCTAATTTTAAATCCCTGCCAGGGGTTCGATTAATAGTATTTTTGTATCACTCGTATTATTTCTAAATTATAAAATAAACTATATCAGTCTTATAAGTTTTATTAATAGCTTTGCTAGTCTTGTTATCAGTCAAATATAATTTCTTAATAGAATCTGCTATTAATATCCTAGGTTTAGGTTCTTACTATTAATTAACTTGTTGGTAATTCTTCTTCAATCGAAAAAGAGTATTTATTATATTATTAAATCCGGAAAAAAAAGGGGATCTAGTTTTATAAAACTCGAATTATATACTACAATAATTTTTGAATTAATTAATAAAATTAGTCTTGGTTATTAATATTATAAATATATAAAGATTTTGATATAAATAGATTTTGAATCTTTGATAAATATAAATAAATTAATTAAAAATATTATCGAATTTAATTTTTTGTAAAATTTTAAATATTATATAAACAAACTTGATAAATAAAAAATATTTTTCAATATTATAACGACAGTAATAGAGGTTTAAAAGCCTAATAAAAATCTTATATTAAGGAGGTTTAAAATACTCCTTCAACCAGTTAATCAGATATTTTATTAAAATATAAAAAAAAATGAACCAATTATTAAACTTGAATTCAGCTGTATGCCAAATTAAAACATTTTTATATAGATATTAACTCCAATTGGCTAAAATTAAACCTTCTCCTTTAATTCTAGTTATATTTACAAATTTATTTGCGAATAGTATTATAATTTTGTAATAAATCTTATCCCTAATCACTATCCAATCATTTTTATCATATTCTGATTTATTAAAATAAAAATCAAAGAAACCAATTTTATTAAGGCGGAAAATCACACAACCTAAATAAGGCAAAGGAGGCTCAAATTTGACAAATTATAATTTACTAAAAAAATTTTATCGTTTTATAATAGAAGGAAGAAATATAAATTAAGATCGAAATTCGGCCAAAAAAAATATAATTAACTGGAGATAAAATTAATTAAATAATCGATCTAAATATTAAAAAACCTAGTTTAAATTATAGTAGAAATACTATCGTCGGCGGAAAGTTTATATTATTAAATCATTATATTAATATTTGAGGCAAAAATCTAGATAATTTTGTTAAAATTAGGGGAAACTATAAACTGTCGATCTATTATTTTATTAATTTTATTATCGTGTTTAGAAAAAAAATATATCAAAAAACCAAATAAACGGATTAATAATTCATTGGGGGTTATTTACTATATTGTATTAAAAACAATTATTAATAAATAGATTATTTAAAAAGGGCTTAATTAAGTAGATATAAAATTGTAAAATCGATATAAATATAAATATTATTGTAGGAAGGCTAGTATATCGAATAAAGTTTCGTAAATATATTTAAAAACAAATCTTGCAGATTATTACTATTATTAATATAATAAATGCTATATATGTATATATATTAAGAGATGATGGCGCCGTAGGGGCAGAAGGTGAGGTTATTTACATATGGGTGCCTGAGGCACCGAGGCAGCTACGTCAGTACATACAACAGTCATTTATTAATTTTTTTTAAATTTATTTAATTTAAATTAAAAAATCTATCTAAAATAAAAATTTTCCTTAAATATTATTATTTTCTAGTCGATTTTTATTTATTATTATTATTTTTTATTTATTTTTATTAATATTTTCCTCGATAGATTCGAAAAAATCTTTTTCAATAATATAAATAATATAATTTTTACAAAAAGGATTGTTTATAAAAATAATAAATAATTTAATTAATTGGGATAAATAATCAACATTAAAAAAATTAAAAATTTCTAACGGAGATCGATTTATATAAAAGATTAAAATTAATATATTAAATGATTGATATTTTACGTATAGGTAATATTAATATAAAAAGATTAACCTTTGGGGTAGGAAAGTATATTCAAATAATAATAGGAGTAGATTGGAAATATTAAGTCATTGTAGAAATTTGGCGATATTTAATTTTTTGAATTTTTAAAAAATTATTTTGGAATTTAATAGTAAATTTTATTTAAATAATTATTTTGAAATTATTTTGAATATATTATTATTAATTAACAAAAAATCCTTTAAGATTATTTTTTATTTTGTCCCAAATCTTTTTGAATTAATTCTTTTTTGATATTTGAATTTTAGAAATTTTAAATTGGAATTTAATAATAAAATCTTGAAAAAAAAAATTTCTTTTTATTATAGTCGAGATTTTTAAAAAAAAAATTTGTATAAAATTTTCAATATTTTCTATCAATTTTTTTATTATATTATTATTTTAGAATCCTTTTATTTTATTATTAACTAAATATTTGTTAATTTTATTAATAATATTATTTAATAAAATAATAATTAATATTAAAAACAAGTTTCTTTTTTACCTAGGCTCTTTAAAATTTAAATAAAAAATCTATAATATTATTATCAAAAAATTGGGATATAATAATTTTTTTAAAATATTAGGGGGTTTTGTCAATTTTCAAATAATTTTATATATTTTATATAACTAAAAATTTTTTTTTTGCTTAATATATAATATCCTAGTTTTTATTAAAAAATTTATATAAAATACAAATCCTAGACTTTTCCAAACTAGTTTAGGAAGATTGATTGGATTTCCAGGAATAAGATTAATAAAAATAAGGTTTTCAATATGAAATTAATTAAAAATATCAAAATTTTATATTTTAAATTATTTTTAATATTTTATATAATTTTTTTTGAAAATTATTTAATAATTAGGTTCAAAAATTAAATAATATAAAAAATTAAATTTATTTAATAATCTTGATTTATATTTTGCAATAATTAAAACGAAATAATAATTTTTATAAAATTTTTCGGCATTTTTTTATTTTATATTTCCAAAAAGAATTATAGAAATTTTGAGAATTTTTGGGATTTATTTATAAATAAAATTATCCTAATTTATTATACAGATTATTGGTAAAAAATAAAATTTGGAATTTAACAAGACAAATAAAAAAAATATAAAATATTACAAATTATTGAAATTTGAAGAAGGAATAGAGGTATCATTTTTATTAACAATTAAAGCGTTTTATATTTCAAAAGATTTATTATAATAAAATATTTTAGTTTAGATATATTATTATAATTCTTATAATTATTTCTTTTTTTTATTATTGCGATTATATTAATAATTTTATATAAAAACTTTAGGATATTTATTATTAAAACGAATAATTTATTGGGGGATTTAATTATTATTTGATATCTTATAACTTTTTATTATAAAAAATAATTGAAATTTTTTAAAATAAATATTTTCCCAAGTATAGTTATAACGATTTTTAAATAATATAAATGTGGTAGACCGTAAAACCAGAATATTTAATATTTTTTAAAATCTAAAGGTGAAGAACTAAAAAACAGAGAAGAAGTGAAACTAATATACAGGTGACGGTCGGGCGTCACATGATTTATCATGTGACCATGACGCTCCAAGAACCGAACCGTCACAGGTGCGCACGGAGTTCTGTCACCCCCTGTTGAGAACAAGTTAAAAAAAGGTTTCCAATGAAAGAGATGAAGTGACATGATCTAAAATAAACTTAATTCCCTGTTCGATCTGGCCAGTTCCATCTTTTCTTCAGAACCTTCGCACGGATAGTCCGGGAGCAGGCCAACTGGCGCGGCAACTCCCATTCCTAAGCTAAGAACTACTAGCCTCCGACAGGTGCATAGTGGACGGTTGACCTATATCTCGCAGGTATGAGCATCTCCCAAAGATGCGAGGACGAAACCTGCTAACCTTTCCTCAGACCTCAACCCGGAGCTCAGAACGATCTTGGTTGAAGAATATTCGAACGAGGTGAAACCATCCGATGGAGAAGTCTATCGCAAGGCCCGCCAATACGAATAAGAGGGCAATGTCTGCTTCAAGAAGTGGTGGAAGTCTCGCCTCTCCGACCACGGGCAGTGGGGTCTTCGACAGCTCTGCGACCATAGGGATGGTGTGCTCGCACAACACCAGACTAAAAGAACCAAACTTTGGTTTGTTTGACCATACAACTTAGCCTCGCTGCGACTCTAACGCTAATATTTGTCTAGCATTTAGTAGCTCTCGACCAGACGCCTCTAGCACGTCTTTTTCGAAACTCCTCAGTGAATGCAAAGCTCGAATTGTCGACTTTCTACCTGCGATGGACGTGGCCAACCTGAGACTCACGTCTCGGGCTTGGGCAGGTGTTTGCGTTCAAGGCTTGTTCAACGCTTCGGTCGGACCTTGCATTCAGAATGGGGTCTTCTCGATTCGGCCACATTTGGACGACATGACGAGAATAAAGGAAGTCAGTAGTCGTCCGTGGCTCGCCAAACATATCAAGCACTTGGAAATATTTGTTGGGGACTTCAACTTTGAGCAATACGAACGGTCATTCGAATTGAAAGAGGGGGAAACAAAACAGAGAGTGAAAGACTTACTAGAGAAAATCAGCCAGACCTCGGAAGCCTATTGCGACCCCGTACTCCTGCATCATGCTTTCTCGCTTTTTCCGAATGTGGATTCGCTCAGCGCCACATCAACACGATGTCCATTCCCCGAATCAGACTTAAATCTTCATATGGCTTGGGATTCAATGGTCGAAGCATGGGATTCGTCACGCAGTCAAAATTCCTTCCTCGATAACAAGACATCTGTCAACAGATACTTTGCTATATTTTATGCGGCGTCCAGGTGCTTTCCATCGCGGATCCGGACCATGGTCTTAGATCCCATGCCGATTGATCTGTTTTTCAGTCCAGAAGAGGCTAGTAAACTCGCTAGAGGTGATGTCGGAGACGATGATGAAGCGCAGAAATTCATCGTACGAGGTAGCAAACCCCGGAAACATAAGGCGGAGATATTATACACCCAGGTTCGGGACCTCCGTATTAGCTTAGCTGGGTTTTGCAATCCATTGTATAGCAGAGTCCCAAAGCTAGGACAAGTCCTCGGTCAGTTTTTGGGTTATATGCGCCATTTGCGATCTCTCGATCTTTCATGGGAGATTGAGAACACCTCTAACAATGAATTTGAGGCCCGGTGGCAAGAAAGCTTCTACCAGAACGTGTGGCCGCACCTTGAGAGCCTACGAATCAGGAACATAAAGACTCCAGATGACTTACTTTTATCATTTATCTCTAGGCATGCGCCGACTCTCACGCGATTATCTATTATTCGTTGTTCTCTTGGTTATCGCCCTGCCGAGGCATCTTTGTGGAATTCGGAGGGAGGTGAAGCGGCGGACCAGGATGGATCAGTCAAGAAAATGCTTACTAGGTTTAAAGACGAACTCAAATTGGAGAAATTCCAGATTTTGTTCGATCTTGAAGATATAAAGATCTATGATGAAGAATGGAACGCGATGCCAGGACATGAGGATTCGAATATTGACTGGAAGACTACTTCTAGCCGCCCACCTGAGAACGCGAAGCTGCTCGAAATGTTCACTCGAGGAATATGTTCGTGGCCAATGGCAGATGATCGACCTCAATGGGATGGTTGCTGGAGGCGTCTAGATGGATGGAAGATCGGAGACTGAGAGATAGAATCACTTAATCTCGTCGATGCGATGAAGCACAACGCTCCCCACCATGACCCATAGGAGAGCCCCGACGGTCCTGATCTCGAGGACAAGACCTCGCGAATTGACAGCTGCTTGATACGGACGGTGTCGACCCGGCTTCTAAGGATAACAATCGTTAGGCCCCGCTATGGTGGGCCGCGGCAGAGGAGCGGAGTATGTGGTGGAGACAAAACCCCATGGAGGATCTCCTGCGAGGCGCTATTGCAAAGCATGAGGCAATAAAGAAGTCATCTGTACTACCCAGGCCGCTCCTTTCCCTCGTTATACTCCTAATCTCGATCTTTGTAATCGAGTCAATTTATTATTAATTTTTGAGTGCATAATAATGGTTTCTATCACTGTCCGCCCTGTAATATGTGACTGGTCTCCACATCTCACGACGGATCCTGTTCCCACTACCAGCTCAAACCTTTGTCCTGACTACGTTTGCGTTAATTGGACTCAAATCGGCCCCACCAACTCCAACAGCAGATGGGATAGTTCCCCAAGGTTTCATCTACGTGAGGCCCAAAGAAGCACTATGCCTGCCTAGTTTAATAAAAACTTTTTATATTAAATTTATAATTAATAATTTCAATTTTTTTATTATAAATTTTATATTATATAAATAATATTAATTAATTTTTTATCAAATATTTTTGAATAAATCGAATTAAATAATATTATAATAAAAATATTATTAATTTAAAGTTTAATTCGTATTAAATTTTTTTTTTATATATTATTTTAAAAATACAAAAATTTTATTATTATTTTTTAAATTAAATTAATTAAATAATTTAAAAATATTTTTATGTATATAATTTTTTAATTAAATTATAAATAATTAAAATTTTCAAATTTATTTAAATTTTTATTCGATTTAAAAAAATATTTCAAATATCTAAAATTCTTTTATATAAAGGGATTTTTTTCTCCAAATTCAAGTTTTCGATAGAATATCTTTTATTCCAAAAAAAAAAATCTATGATAATTATTAATTTCTTATATTAAAAATATTAAAAATAAATATTTTATTTAAATTTAATTCGATTAAAAAAATAATTCGAATTTCAAATTAAATAAAAATAAATTTAAAAATACGAAAAATAAAATTTATAAAAAATCTTTTAATAATTAAAAACGAATTATATTTTATTTAATAATAATAATAAAATTTATAATTATTAAAAAAGATTTATAAAATCTAAATATTATATATTAAAAGATTATTATTTAAATATAAAAAAAAAATTCTTAAAACGAAAATTTATTAAATTATAAATTTTTTTTATTAATATAAAAAATTCGATTTCGATTAAATATTTGTAAAAGTTATTAAAAATTACATTTAAAAAATAATTTTAATATTAATAATATTTTACAATTAAAAAATTAAATAAATAAATATAAATTTCCGAAAAAATTTTATATATTAATAATACGTGACGGTTGGTTGGGTGCCTTAGGCATCCTTACTATATTTAGACCATAGCCTTCCTATAATGCAATATTATTCTTCTTTTATATAACCTCCATTTATCAATTAAAATAAATTTTTCGATTATAATAAAAATTTATAAAAAATTAATAAAAAAATTAAAATTCGATAAAATAAATATATTAGGAAAAAAATTCGTTGTTAAGCGGCTACTAGCGCTGTTAAAATACTATTAAAACACTACTACTAGTATTAGCATATTGAACGCGCCTAGTCTAATATTCTAATCCTTTTAATACTCCGTGCACGGGCCACTTAGTGGCCCGTACGTATTTTTTTATAATTTTTATTTAATGATCTTAATAGATTCTTCTAAATTTTTATTACTTATTATCTAAATTATTATAACAAAGTGTATTATAACGCACGTACCACGGGCCTAGCCTCGCCTAAGTATTTAAAGAATATTCCTATTGAAATAAGGAATTCACACGTAGTAGGCGGGTGCACGTGACGGGCTGTCACGTGGCACGCTAAGAGCCTATTTAAACCTCCGTAGCTGTAGTTAGACCTTCCTTTTTTAATGTAGTTAGTACACCTTAATTCAATAATTCCTTATATATAAAAACTATTACCTACTTAACTAGATTCTTTAGATCTTAATATATCCTTATTTTCAACCTATTCTCTAGGACTTATAAGTTTATTTCCTCTTTAATCTCCGTTGTAATAGGATATTAAGACTTATAAAATTAGGATATAAAAAGAAATAAAAAAAATTTAAAAAATTAATATTAAAAGTTGATAAATCTATATATCGTAATATATTTTTTAATATATATAATATATCTAATTAATCAAAAATAAAAAAATTTATTAATTTATCCGAATTATATTTTTTAATTAAATTCTTTTATACTTTTGAATCTTATATATTTTATAATATATTTCTAAATAAAAAAAATAAAAAAATTTATATCAATAATATATTTTTACCTAAATTAAAATTAATTATAAAATAAAAATTTATATAATTTACGAATTTGATTAATTTGTTATTATTATTAAAATTTTTATTTTTTTTAGATTTTTTAAAATTATTTTTATTTATAAAAACTTTGAATTTGTTAAATTATTATTTTAAATATTTTATATATAATTCGAGATAAATCTTATAATATTCAAATTTTATATAATTTTCTTTTTTATAATAAATATATATTTTTTGGGTTTTTTTTTATTAAATTTTATCAGTGAAATTTAATATAAAATAAAAATAATATAAAAGAATTCTTAAAGTGGATTAATAAATATTAATATTTATATTAAAATTAAAAATAATTTAAATAAAAAAAAATTTTTTTTTTTAGAATAATATAATTGAAAAAAATTTATTTATTAATATTGTTTTTGAAATCGATAATAAATTAATTAATATTATTAATTTTGTTGATTTATATTTTATAAAAGTTATAAATATAAATCTATTTGATACTATATTTAATTCTTTTGTATTAAGTTTTAAGGTTTTTTATATTTCTTTAATAATTGTAATATTTAATATATATTATATAAAAAAATTTTAAGATTAATAATAATTAAAAAATAAATAAATATATTACATATAAATATAAAAAGTTTTTTGATTGTTTTTTAATATTATCGATATAATTTAAATAATTTAAATAAAGTAATTATTTTCTTTTGCAAAATTTTTGAATTTTGAGTAATTATAAAATCTTCGTATCGATTATAATATTAATAATAATATATATAAAAATTAAAAGAATTGTAAATATTGAAATTAAAATATAAAATAATTATAAAAAATATAATTTTAAAAAATTTGATTATATAATAATATAATTTAAATAAATCAATAGTAATAAAATCTCTAAATGATTTTTTTTATATCAATATTAAAATATTTAATAATGATATAAAACTCTAAATTATTTTTATTTATTACAAAAAATAATTTAATAATTTAATAAAATTTATAAAATTCTTATATATCGAAATATGAAAATCGCGAAAAAATCGAAAATATAAAATAATTAATTAGATTAAAAAATTATAATATTATATATTAAATATATTAAAAAAATTAATTTTTATAATTTAATATACAAAAATATCGATATTTGTAAATATAAAACGAATAAAATAATAAAAATATTTAACATTCGAATTTTAAAACTCGTAATATAACGAAATACGATATAAATAAATAACAAAAATATTTTCTATAAAAGAAATAAGATTTTTTTATTTAATAAAAATATAAATTATTAGGTATAAGATTAGATTTATAATTTGTTATAATATGGAATAATATAATTATTAAAAGTTTTGAATAAAACCATATTGTAGTGGGTGATCTGGTGATGGGCTTGATCATGTGATTTAGCTAGTTTACTAAGATCTTATATATAAATACAAGATCTCTTTTTCTATAAAAAAAACAACCAATGTAAGATTCTTTTTCCTTATTATTAAATTCAAACCACTATTAGAAAGGATGCGGTATATTTTTTTTATTATTTGGCCTTATAATGGTGACTTATACAAGGAGAGACAACTAGGGCTCTATCCTTATATATCCTTAACCTTGCAAGCATTACTGTCGCCGTCGCCATCGCCATCGTTATATGCCTATATAGCCTCTTTTTTATTCGACCCAGACTTAAAAATCTCTACATTTTAGATTCTACTTATATAATCGAAAGTTTTTTATATCTAATTTTTTTAATTTTCTAATCTCTTCGATTTGAATATAAATATTTTCGTTATATTTATATGGTTTCTTTTTTTCCTCGAGCCAAATTTAAAAAAATCTTCTATATCTTAAGTCTTATTTATATAAATCCTATCACTTCCTACCTCTTTTACAATATCTACAAATTATATATTTTTAAATATTATCCAACAGAAGTATAAAATAGAAATATAAATAACTGGAATAATCTATAATATTAATTAGGTACGAAAACGAGCTATAGTTAACGATATTAAGTGAAGTTGAATAAAATGTTATAAGAGGAACTAGTAATATAATATTTGGAGATTTTATATTTGGTTTATAATGTTTAGGGGACGAGTACTTGGTGGTGGTGGATGAATATAATAGTGGAAAAGGGGGTATGGCACGTGGTTCGCAGACACGTGACCACATGCATATAAAGCGTTTTCCTGTAGCTAGGCTCTTGTTCTTTAGTCAATTCTACACCAATTGAACTCCCTCCATTTATGGTTATATATCTGCCCTTACAATATTGAAATTTATAAAACTAAAATATAAAAAAATTAAAGACTTTTAAAGAACTAATATAATTGATTAATTATTTCTAAGAGTTAGTGAATCTATATATCGCAATAAAAAAATTTCGTAAATTATGAAAATCTTATATATTCAAATTTAAAAAAAGTATAATTTATATTTATTTAAAAATTTAATAAATAATTTAAATTAGAAATATATTATATTAATTATTAAAATATATAAAAATACAAATATATTGAATTAAAAAATAATATTATAAATAATTTTACGAAATTATTAAATTTATTGAATAATTAAAATTAATGTTGCGACATATGAATGGCTGTAGTCCTCGCGTAATCCAAATAGGGACTAGCGTGGTCCGTTGCCATATAAAGTAAGGTCTCTAGCATTTAGATATTATAATATAATAACTTTATTTTTTACCTTTTATATTAATTGTTACCTATACAAGATATTATAATAGATTATAAACCTAAATTCGTGATTTAGGAAGATTAAAATAATTTTAATTTTAATATTAATTATTTATATTATAATAATATAAATATTCTAATATATAAAATTAATATTATTTGAAATTATAATATAATGATAAATTAATATATAATTGATAAAATTTCAATTCGAATTATTAAATATATTAAATAATAATTCTTGAATTAAATCAAATAAAATATCAAAAATCATATTAATAAATCAATAATCCTTTTTTCTAATTTATTTTTTAATATTGATAATCAATAATATCTTTAATAATATTATTAAAAAATTAATTATTTCAATTTTTATATTAAAATATTTTTTTTCCAAGTATCCAAAATTTAATTAATATATCAAAAATTTAAAAAAAAAATTATAATAAATCAAAATTTTATATTTAGAATTTATTTTAAATAAATAAATCTTCAAGATATAATTAATTAATATTCGAAAAAAATCTATTTAATAATATTAATAAATTATTAGAAATTCTATAATAAGAAGCAAAAAACAAAAAAAAAATTATATTTCATATAAATCAAATTTATTATAAAACAATTCAAAACTATTTTTATTATTATTTTTAAAATTTTCAAATTTAAAAATAAAAATCTTTAATCAAGAAAAAAAAATAACGAAATTTAAAAAATTTTTAATAATATTAAAAAAATATTAATTGAAAAAATAATATAATTTTAATTTATAAAAATTTAGATTGATTATATTAATTAAATTATATAATTTTAAGGATTATTTCAATAAAAAAATAAAAAAATCTACAAAAATTAATAAATATAAAAATATTATTAATATTATTAAATTTGATATATAAAAAAAATAAAAATTTTAATTATAAACAATATATTGATTGTTTATAAATAATATTATTATATTAAAAATATTATAAATTTTAAAAAATTAATATAAAGATTTAAAAATTGTATTAATATATAATATAATTATTATCTTTATATTATTAAAATATAAAAACTTTAAAAATTTGGAAGATTTTATATTTATATATAAAAAAATTATTTAGAAATTAATAGATTTTTTAATTAAATCATTTAATAATTAATTTATAATTTTTTATATTTTTATATTATTAAAAATATAATTTA
>Ga0247778_1001126_pt1 | contig 14360 bp, 16 predicted proteins | sample UWRJL049202B5_FD_179939 | JGI IMG/M metagenome (GOLD analysis project Ga0247778, IMG submission 179939) | Plant litter microbial communities from Arlington Agricultural Research Station in Wisconsin, United States - UWRJ-L049-202B-5 | ecosystem: Environmental > Terrestrial > Plant litter >... | reverse complement strand
CGTGCGCCCTTTGAGGCCGCGTGGCGGAGGCGGGAGATCGAGAGCCGGCATGGAAGGCGCCGAGCGTACACCGAACGGATCCTCGAGCTTGGCGATCGGTCTTTCCTCGCGACATTTGCGTGTTCTCGCCGCTGCGCGTGGCCGGGCACCCGCTCGAGTGAGTGACTGCCTCACGATGCACGTGCGGCGTTCGTGCACTCAGGGCGTGGGCGAGCTGTGCCGGCTGAGCGCGCCCACCCTGCGTTGGGTCTCGAGTCAGAAAGTCGGGTTCGAATTCGAACTCTGTTTTTGCAGCGCAGCATGCTCACTCAACTGGGAGGGGCGATCGCGTTCCAGCATCGCAACTCGTGCAGGGCTGAGTACCCGCACTCGCTTGGCGTGAGAGCAGTCGCGCTGTTTTTGTGCGGTTTTGCGGTAGTCGACGGAAAGCGCATCGCGCACAATCAGCAAAAATTTTGACCCGAATTAGCGAGCTGCCGAATCAGGTTCTCGGATTGAGCCGAGTCGAGTTCGGTGCAAGCGTTTCGCGTGCGTGTCCATCAGCAGCGATGGCACCAATCGGCGAGCGTATTTTATTTTGACAGCAATGCCCGGCGAAAATCTGATCGCATTTGTGGTAACTCGAACAACCAACCGCTACGTGTGGTGGAGCCATTAAAAGCAGCGCGGATCCTGCCGCCAAGACTGCAATCTTCAAGCCTGCGCAGACGATCTAGCGATCGCTGGGTGTTCGGCTACTAAAGGAGCCCATGATTACTTCTAAGCAACGCTCTCTTCTTGGTTTGGCGGCCCTCTTCGCGATCGCCTCGGTTCAAGCGTGCAGCAGCGATGGTTCCGACACCACGCCCTCGGCCGGCGCGCCTGGCGCGGCTGGTTCGCACGCGGGCACGCCGGGCGTTGCGGGCGCTGCGGTGGTCGCGGGCGCTCCCGGCGCCGCAGGCGCCGCCGTGATCGCCGGCGCTCCCGGCACAGCAGGTGCGCCCGGCACGGCAGGCGCGGCCGCAGGCGGCTCCGCTGGTGCAGCGGCAGGTGCCGGCGGTGCCTCCGCGGGCAGCGGCGGCAGCTCGGGCGGTTCGGGTGGCTCTGGAGGCAAGGGCGGCTCTACCGGTAGCGCCGGCGGCTCGACCGGCGGCGGCAGCGGCACGGCGACCTATGCAGACGTCAAAGCCATCTTCTCGAAGAGCTGCGGCACCGGCCAGTGCCACAACGCAGCCTCGGGGCACACGAACTTCCAGGCTGGCGAGCTGTACACCACGTTGACCACCGCCATCGCGGCGACGCCGGCTGGCAACGAGTGCAACGGCACCACGTTGATGACTCCGGGCGATGCGACCGGTAGTTTCATCGTCAAAGTGATCAGCAACGCAATGAGCACCTGCAAAGACGCCGGGGCGGACAACAGCGTTCCAAAAATGCCCTACATGTGCGGCACGGGTGGCGCCAATCCCGCCTGCCTCACCTCCGCGCAGGTCAACACGATCTCCGCGTGGGTGACGTCGAACGCGCCCCACTGAAAGCGCTTCGCGATTGAAGGACGGCGCGGCGCCTCGATACGAGCTGCCGCCGCGCCACGCTTCGCTACACCATCGAAACGCGCTTCATCAATGTCCCGCACAGCTTCGACTGCGGGTCCCGCTCGCGTTCGATGGCCAGGCCCGCTCTGAAGACCGTACTCGCGCTGGCTTCGTCCCCCAGCACGACGTGACAGATGCCAAGCAATTCATGATCCGACGGCTCGGCATACGTTTGCACGATTCCCGTCAATAGCCCCTGCGCGGCGCGATGCGCCTCGACCATGGTCGGGGTTGCGGGCTTGGGCGCGCCCTTCATCAGCACCATGAGCTGGAGGGCTTGGCGCTGATCTTCCACGCGGTAGCCGGCAAACGCGGGGCTCGCGAACAAGTCGCGATAACCGCCGTACGCGCCGTCCGTGTCGCCAGTCTTGGCGCGGCCGATGATTTCCTTGACCGACCGCACTAGCTCTTCATTTGCCACGCTGGGAGCGTAGCCCGCACGCGGTCTGAAACCAAGCGGCTCGCCGACAGCCGCCGAGTTCTGCGGCTCATTCCCGGGCCGCTTGCGCCTGGCCGAGGTGCAACAGCGCGGCGGCTACCGTCGCTGCGAGGGCGCACAGCGTTTCGCCATTGGGATGCTCGTACACTAGGTAATCACGCGCGATCACGTCGTAACCCGCCAGGTGCCGCACGTGGCGGAGCGATTCGCCTTCGCCCAACGGGAGGCTGGCGATCAGCGAGCTGCGCGCCTCCTCGTCGAACGGCGCCCCGAAGCGCGCCAACACCGCATACAGCGCGCCGTGCGGCAGGGCCCAGGTGCCATCTTGCGATACGACCTCCAGTCGATCGTCGATCTTTCGCAAATAGACCGATGACAACTCGCCACTTGCCGAGGAGAACTCGTGGATCCGGAACATGGCGAAATCAGTATCCTAGCTCGAAGTCGCTCCGCCCCTCGGCGTGACTCGCCTACGAAATCGCGGCCCGGCTCCCCGGCGGCCGGCGGGGTGAACCCACAATTGTCCCACTTTCCCTGCAAAATCATGGGGTTCCCTGGGCGGTGGGCTGCCTCCGGATTGGGGATAGATGTATCTTCCCGCCATGGCCAGCGACAACTACCACGAGCCTCTCGAGCTCTTGTCCGAAGACACCAAGAACACGCACCGCGCGATCGTTTCGCTCATGGAGGAGCTCGAAGCGATCGACTGGTATCAGCAGCGCGCTGAAGCCTGCTCCGATCCGGAGCTCAGCGCCGTGCTCACGCACAACAAGAACGAAGAAGTCGAGCACGCGATGATGACGCTCGAGTGGCTGCGTCGCAAGGTACCGGTCTTCGACGACAACATCGGTACCTACATCAACTCCCGCGGCCCGATCCTGGAAGTGGAAGAGGCGATCACCTCCGGCGCGGGCGGCAAGGGTGAGGGCGGCTCTGGCGGCAAAGTCCATGGCGGCGCGAGCGGCAAGGGTGAAGGCGGCGCGAGCAAAAAGAGCGGAGCGAAGTCGGGAAAGTCGTACAACTCCTCCGAGTCGCTCGGCATCGGTAGTTTGAAAGGAAACAAGTGATGGATCTGCTGAAGCGCCAAAAAGCTCCGATTGTCAGTGAAGCCTGGGAGCAAATCGACGACGAGGCGCGCCGCGTACTCAAGCTGCACTTGGCCGGCCGCAAGCTGGTCGACTTCTCCGGTCCCCACGGCTGGGAACTGGGCGCGGTCAACACCGGTCGTCTCAAACACATCGAACGCGGCCCGGTCGAACACGTGAGCCACGCCATCCGTGACGTGCGCCCGCTCGTCGAGTTGCGCGCGCCGATCCTGCTGCCCATTTTGGAGCTCGACTACGCGGCCCGCGGCGCGGACGATTTGGACCTCGATCCGGTGATTCTGGCCGCCGAAAGCGTCGCTCGCGCCGAAGACGAAGCGATCTTCCACGGTTTCGCCGACGGCAACATCAAGGGCATCATCGACTCGAGCCCGCACGCGCCGATCGAAGTGCGCTCAAGCCAAGCCTGGCCCAGCGCGGTCAGCGCCGCCAAAGAGGTCCTGCGCATGGCCGGCATCAACGGCCCGTACGCGCTCGCCCTCGGCATGGAAGCCTACGACGAACTCACCGCCGACGGCGACGACGGCTACCCGCTCCGCAATCGCATCGAAGAGCGCGTCTCGGAGGGCAACCTGATCTGGGCGCCCGCGCTCAAAGAAGGCGCCGTCTTGCTCTCGATCCGCGGCGGAGACTACGAGCTCACGGTCGGCCAAGATCTCTCGGTCGGTTACGCCTCCCACGATCGCACCACCGTCGAACTTTACCTCACCGAGTCCTTCACCTTCCGAGTGCTCGAAGACAAAGCTGCGATTTTGCTCCGTCGCGTTCGCTGAGACGTGGCACGGGGAACGTGAACTGCTCGGTCTTCATCGCGCTGAGCCTCGACGGCTTCATCGCACGCCGCGATGGCAGTGTGGACTGGCTCGCGCTCGTCGAGGCTCCCGGTGAAGACTACGGCTACCAACGCTTCTTCGATTCGATCGACACGTTGGTAGTCGGCCGCAGCACCTACGAGCTCGCCCTTGGCTTCGAACCATGGCCCTACCGCGGTAAGCGCTGCGTGGTGCTCTCGCACCGCGAAACGCCCGCGCGCTACGGCGAACAGTTCTTTGCCGGCGAGGTGAGCGTGCTCGCCGCGCGGCTCGAAGCCGAGGGCGCGAAGCGCGTGTATGTCGACGGCGGCGCGGTCGTTCGCCAATTCTTGGCCGCGGGGTTAGTGAACGATCTGACGCTATCCGTGATCCCGATCTTGTTGGGCGACGGCATCTCCTTGTTCGGCGGTAGTACGACCGCGCGCGAATCGAGGCTTGAACTGATTGGGGCCGAGAGTTTCCCGAGCGGGCTCGTCCAGCTGCGCTATCGACCCCAACCAGGCTGAGCTGACCAGAGCCCCAGCGGCGTAGACGGCATAGCCGGCTGGTGTACCCTGGCGGCTTGTCGAACATCGAGGTGCCCGCGAGCTCGGAGCCGCCGAGCAACCCACGAGAACCCGCGCTCGCTGCGTCCCCCGCGTCGGAACCCTCGCCGTCGCCTCCGCCCTCACAACCACGACCGCGACCCAGTCTCGTCGACACCCTGCGCGCTGCGCCCGTTTCGACGCTGATCATCGCGATCAACGTGATCGTGTTCGCACTGGCCGAACGCACTGGCAGCACCAACCAATCAGCGACACTGATCCGCTTCGGCGCTGTCTGGCGCGAACTGGTGTGGCGCGGCGAGTACTGGCGCTTGGCCACGTCGATGTTTCTGCACATCGGTGCGATCCACCTGCTGTGGAACGGCTACTACGGCTTCCGCATCTCGACGCCGATCGAGCGGGCCATTGGCTCCGGACGATTCAGCGCGCTCTACCTCCTCAGCGGCATCGCCGGCTCCGCAGCCAGCGTGATCGGTCACAATGCGGTGAGCGCGGGCGCTTCGGGCGCGCTGTTCGGCCTGATCGGCTTTCAGGTGGCAGTCCTACGCGTGCGACTCGGCAGCTTCCGAGCCATGTGGGACGAGCCCGAGATCCGTCGCCAACTGAGCTGGGTCGGCGCATGGTTCGTGCTCGGCGCCTTTGCCGGCTTCGACAACTACGCGCACGCGGGCGGCTTCGCCTTCGGCCTACTCTTCACCTGGGCGCTCGTGGCACCACCGACGAGCCGCAAGGCAAGGCTGTCGATCGCTCTACTCTCGCTCGCCGCGCTGGTCGGCCTCTCGTTGCGCCCGCTGCCGCTGATTCACGCCCAAGAGCGCGCGCGCTTGAATGCCGCCCCCTCGCCCGGCAATTCGGGCGAGTAACACACGCAACCCCGTCTGTCGCTGGAGCGCCCAGCGCCTTCAGGGCGCTTTCGGTAGCGCGAGCTCTCGAGCAACTAGCCGGAGCGCCTTGGCTCGCGCTGGATAGTAGAAGAACCCGAGATACGCGGTCCAAACGAAGCCGGTCGCTAGCAGAGCAAGGCTCGTACGGCGGAAAAGCCTGAGGCGAAACGAGCGGCCGCGGAGGTCGCGGGCCCGCCGGAAAAACGACGCGATGAGGGCGAGCAGACTCGCGGCCGCGCCGAGCGCCCAGGCGACGCGCCCGGGGGTGATGTCGGCCGCGGTAACCAGCGCAGAACGGGTCGCCTCGCGCAGGCCTGTGTCGCTGAAGGCGGCGCGCCCGCAGTCAGTGCACGCTGAAAGCTCGAGATCGACGAGCACGGCGGGGTGATCGGAGAGCAGCGTGGTGACGCCGTTTTCGAGCCGGACCGGTTCGGTCAAGGCTTGACGCGTCTCGATCACGCGGACTCTGATGCGGCTGCCGCTTCGCACGTAAATCGTGTCCGGGTTCGCGGACGGCGTCGTGTCCTGGAGCTCATCCAGATCGAGCAGCGCTCGGCGCGGCAGCTCTTCCGCACCGCTGTTGAAATCTCCACCGAGGATTAGCGGTAGCGACCAATCCTGATGCATGAGCAGAATTTCGCTGGCTTGCGAGAGCCGTTCCGCATCATAGCTATCGGTGTCGTATTGCGCTTGAAGATGCGTGTTTTGGAGCTCAACCTCACCGAGCGGAGTCTGCACGAGGAAGGACCCAATGCCCTTCGAGGCAATCCATTCGAGGTGCCAAATGGAATGTCCGATCCGCCCGCTGGCGAATGGCAGAAAACCAATATTTTTGAGCGGGCGTTTCGAGGCCGTGAAGAGCCCCGTCATGCCGTATTGCGTGTGGGCGAGGTGGCTCGCGTAATGGTAGCCGCGGCGCTGGAGCCCGCGTTGGATATTCAGTCCGTCGCTCTCGGCCCAAATTTCTTGGAGCAGCACGACGTCGGGGTCGAGCTTCGCGATCGCGTCCGGCAGCGCCGCCATCCGCGCTTCCAGGTTCGTCGAAGCCACCGGCAGCCCCCAAGCGTTCCAACTGAGGACCCTGAACCGCTCCGATGCATCGGCGCGCGCGCTGAACACAACGCCAGAGGCCAGCGCAAACGCGAGGACCGCGGCAAATCGCTGAATGTTGAGTACAGGCACGGTGCTTTGGCGCCACAGGTTCGCAACCCGAAAAGAACCCAGGGCAGACCGAGCACTCTACCGCAACCCGCGGGTGCGCGCTTCGCCGGCCCTCGCGACGACCGCCCCCGCCGCCCAGTTAGCGCTGAAGTTTCAGGTCGTTGCTTCGATTCACAGACTTCCTCCTACCGTCTCAGGGACGGCGCAGGTGCCTTGGCCACGGCTCAACTCATCGAATCGGTCATGGCAGCAGGCGCACTGGCAGCAGGAGCATTGGGCGCAAGCGGCTCTTTGCGGCGGCTGCCACGAGCCGCTCCGCTTCCTCGAACTCGCTCGGCTGAAGCCCGGTTCTTGAAACGATCTTGTCCCAGTTCTCGCGCAACAAAGTGGCCAGCCGGAGCAAATCGGACGCAAGGTTCTTGTCGCCGACATTGCCTTTGAACTCCGCGATGCGATCACCACCAATTAAGCCGCGATGGGCAAGAGCGACGGCGTCCAGATACATCGTGTCGCGTAGCTTCACCCCGCTCTCGGTGAGCGCCGCGATCGCCCCAGGCGGCGCGGACGCGGCCAAGAATTTGGCATGGGCGTGCCCGACTGCGAACGTGTACAATTGCAACAAGTCGAAGTGCGAGATGTCGAAGCCAAGTAGCTTCGCCGCCTGCTCGCGATACGCCAAGATCTTCGGCAACGCGCCGAGCGCCGTGGCCACCGCGCTGGTGACGTCGATGTTTACGGGTAGCAGCTCGTCGTCAGCGAGTGCGGCTGCAGCCGGTAGTACCTGATCGAACGCTTCTCGATACAGCAAAGACTCCGCTCGTTCGCCATTTCCCATACTCGTGATGGTGAAAGTGCAAATCACCAGCGGTGAACAGGTCGCTGAACGGGGTAACGGAACCAATCAAATCCGGCAGTGATCGCCTCTTCAATCGCGTTGCCACATTGCTTCTAGAGCACGCTGTAACTGCCGTTCGGCAGTGGCACCGCTACCGAGCTTCCAGATCAATCCCCAGCCTGCGCCCGCCTCGGCCCCGCTTTCACGGCATCGGTTCGGGCGGGCCGTCCGTGTGGCCGTCGGGGGGGCCGCGCATTTCGCTGTCTTTGATCAGTTGGTCGTAGCGCGCTTGCTGATCGGGGCGGAGGAGCGCGCGGATTTCGCTGTCCATCTGGGCCTTTTGCGAGCGCAGCGGCGCGCCGCAGCGCTCCATGATGTCGCGGGTGAGAGCGCGGCGCTGTTTGCCGTACTTGCTGAAGACGTTGCGCGCGCGATCTTCTTGCGCGTCGTCCAGTTTCAAGCGACGCGAGAGAGCGCCGAAGCGACGGCGTTCGAACATCTCGCTCGGATCGCGAAACATGGCTTTGTAGCGGCGCTGCAGCATGGCGCGGGAGCCGGCCCCGCCGAGCAGGATGCCGAGTAGGAACACGGCGAGCAGCGCGGCGTAGCCTTTGAGTTTGGCGCGCTCCATCACTCGAGCTCCATGGCGGCGTAGGAGCTGGCCAGTTCGTCGTCGACCGTGCCGTCGACTTGGACGGCCCAGACGACGGCCATGGCGGCGGCGATGGCAGCCACTGGCAGCAGCCGGCGCGCGGACAACCAGGTGGTCACTAGGAAGCTGGGCGCCGCTTCGCGTTCGATGGCGAGCATCACGCGCGCTGAGAAGCCCGCGCTGGGGCGCAGCGCGCTGGTCGATCCGGAGAGCCGCGCAAGGCGCTGCTCGATGTCTTCTTGCTCGATCACGGCTGCTCTTCCTGTTCGCGCTTCTGGCGCAAAGCGGCGCGCGCGCGGACCAAACGTTGTTCGACGGCGCCTTCACTCACGCCCATCACTTGGGCGATTTCGGTGTTGTTCAGGCCTTCCATGGTTTGCAGCACCAGCGCCGCGCGTTGATCGGCGGGCAAGGCTTGCAGCCAATCATCCAGCTCCGAGAGCGCGAGGCGTGCTTCGGCAAATGCGGCGCCGTCCCAGCCGAGATCGACTTGCTCGTCACTGGCTTCACCGCGACGCTTGCGGCTGCGCTTGGCGTCGATCGCGCCGTTGACCACAATCCGGTAGAGCCAGGTGTTGGTGCTGGAGCGGCGATCGAAATCACCGGCCGTGAGCGCACGGTAGGCCTTCACGTATGCTTCTTGCACAACGTCCTCTGCGTCTGCTTGATTGCCCATGATTCTAGCGCCTAGCCGCACCAGCTTTTGGCTGGTGGCGTCCACGATTTGTTGAAAGGCCGAGCGGTCCCCGCTGAGGACTCGATCGACGGCCTTTTCGAGTGTGTCCAATGGTGGTTCTCTCCGGACCGTTCACGTTGCCTCTTCTTACGTGGTCCGACGACGGAGCCCGTCGACTTCCTACGCGATCGCGCACTTTTCTTGTGCACGGTCGGCCGCGCGGTCGGCTGAGCGGCGTGCTCGCGATGCTAAGTGTCCAGAAACACTGGCTTAAAGAAATGCCCCCAAAAAAATCGCAGGAGCGGCGTAGGGGCACCGCGGGGGTTGGCGTCGGATGGATTGAAACTGAAGGAGATCAATCATCATGCGCACTTCGATTTTAGGTTCGGTCGTTACTGGTTTTATTGCCCTGTCGCTGGCCGCTTGCTCGGGCGCAAACGTCGAGCCGGTGGATCAGAGCGCGCAAACGGGAGCGCAGCTCAACGCGCCGCCGACTGGCTCCGCGGTGGCGGACGCCTCGGGGCGCCCCGACGGTGAGCATCATCGCGGTGGGCGCCGCGGCCCGCCCGACCCCGCGGAAATGGTGAAGCACTTCGACAAGAATGCAGACGGCAAGCTCGAAGTGAGTGAGCTGCCCGAGCACATGCAAAAGTTCATGGGCAAGGCGGACACCAACGGTGACGGCGTGATCACGGTCGATGAGCTCAAAGCGGGCGAAGAAAAAATGCGCGCTGAGCACTTGGCCAAGGTCGACACCGATCACGATGGCAAAGTGAGCCCCGAGGAACGCAAAGCGGCGTTCGAGAAGTTCGCCGAAGAGCGCTTCGCGAAGATGGATAAAAACAGCGATGGCGCTCTGAGCAAAGACGAAGTCGGCGACAAGCGCTGGGAGCACCTGAGCGTGGCTGACGCGGACAAGAATGGCAGCGTGACGCGCGAGGAAATCAAAACCGCTGTCGCCGCGGGCACTCTGAAATTCCCGCACCACGGTCGCGGTCATGGTCACGGCCCGCACGGCCCAGGTGGTCCCGCTCCGGAAGGTGATGCCGCGCCTCCGGCTCCCGCAGCTCCGAGTGGCACGTGATACTTCGCGACTGAGCGTGCTCGATTCACGCGCGAATCGAGTCGAGCTGCGTAGAGACTGAGTAGAGCGAGCGCGGAGGCGTCGTGAGTGCAGTAGCACCGCGGCGCCTCGCGCGTTTTGTGCGCCTCGCGCGTCGGTCGCCCCGCGCGTTTCGTGCGCCGCGCGTCCGGCTTCGCCAAGTGCCCTCGCGCGCTCGAAAAATCGGGTTCGAATTCGTACTCGATTTTCTCACTGCGAGAGCGCTTGCCCTCGCGCTTGTAGGGAGAAGGGGGCGCTCGCGATCCCGCAGCGCACCTCGCATTAGCGCCACGTTCTCGCCGCGTGGCGCACGCGCGCGAGCCGAAAAGTGGCGCTAGTGAGAAAAATATCGCGAACCCAGAAAATGCGCGGATACGCCCGTGTGCGAGCGTGAATGATACGCGAGTGCGCGGCTGTGGTTCGCGCGGGACGCATGTAGGCGCCGTTAACAATCGCGGCCGAGCGCCGTTGTTCGCAGCGGAGATTCGTCCTGGTCGCCGTGCTTTTGAATCACTACGCTTGAGGGTCTAGGAATGGTCGCCCGGATCACCCCTGCACCCAAGACCGCTTCGGAAACCATCGCCGTTGCGGAACGCCTGTCCGAGACAGAGCGCAAAGCTGCGCGCGCAGCAGTTCCACGTACGGAGTATTTGGCCGGCGCGGTGATCGCGGATCGCTACAAGCTGGTGCGACCGCTCGGTCGCGGCGGCATGGGCGTGGTTTGGGTCGCCCATTCGCTCGTGTTGGGCGTGGACGTCGCGCTCAAGCTGATTCACTCCGACCTCGGCGGTTCCACGGGGGCCACGCGCATGGCTCGCGAGGCGCATGCTGCGGCGCGCCTCGGGCACCCGGCCATGGTGCGCGTGTTCGACTTCGGTTGGACCAGCCGCGCGGACCCGTTTTTGGTGATGGAGCTGGTGCAGGGCGAGAGCATGGGCTCGATTTTGCGCCGCGAGCTGCGCTTACCAGCGATTCAAGCGGTGCAAATGCTGCTGCCCTTGGCGGACGGGCTGCGTTCGGCGCACGACAAAGGCATCGTTCACCGTGACATCAAGCCCGACAATATCTTGGTCGCGCGCGACGAGTTCGGCCGCCAGCAACCCAAGCTGCTCGACTTCGGCATCGCCAAGGTGGACCAGTCGCACAGCGCCGAAGATCGCAAGCTGACCCAAGAGGGCATCGCGCTCGGCAGTCCGGACTACATGTCGCCCGAGCAAGCGCTCGGCCGTGAAGACATCGACCATCGCACCGATGTCTGGGCGCTGTGTGTCGTGCTCTACGAGAGCATCACCGGTCAGATGCCCTGGGATCGCCCGAATTACAACGCGCTGATGCAGGCCATCATTCACGAACCCCCCGCGCCAACCACCGAGCTTTCGGCGGGCGATGCCGATTTGTGGTGCGTGATCGAAAGGGGGCTGCAAAAGAGCCCCGACAATCGCTGGTCCTCGATGACCGAATTGGGCGAGGCGCTCGCGCTCTGGCTGTACAAGCACGGCGTCAAAGAAGACATCTCAGCAAACTCACTGCGCGCGGTATGGCTCGACGGCTCGCTGTCTGGCGTGCGTATGGATCTCGCTTCCGTGGGCGGCTCGTCCGGGCGCATGCGCGTCAGCAGCAGTCCGCCCGGTGAGGCCGAGACCGGTCCGCGTTTGCTCTCGACGCAACGGCCAACGGTGCGCTCCGCCAGACCCGCGGCTGAGCCGGCCGCCGTCATGCCGCAATTGCGCCCAGCGCGGCGTTGGTACGTGGTCGCGCTGGTCGGTGTAGCGTTGGCTTTCGGCTTGGGTGCCGGTGCGCTGCTGCGCGGGGAACGGAGCCCAGCCGTGGCCTCGTCTGCCAGCGCAGCGCCCAGCGAGCCGCGCGTCGCCGCTGTGCTTTCGGTTGCGCCGCCTGTGCCGTCCGAGAGCGCGACCGCAGTCCCGGTGATCGCGGCCGCCGCGTCCGCGCCGGCGCCGAGCAAAGGCCAACCGCGGCTCGTCACGAGTCCTGCGCGCAGCGCGCCCGCTGGCCGCCCTCGCCGCGGAAAGAGCTATGACTTTGGCTTCTAAATCGCGCTCTCGAATCGCCCGCCGGTTGTGCCTGCTGGCTGCGCTGAGCGGCGTGCTCTCGAGCACCTCCTCGGCCTTTGCCGAAGATGCGGAGACCCGCACCGCAGCGCGTGATCTGGCGACTCAAGGTGCCCAAGCCTTCGAGGCCGGCGACTACGCACAAGCCAGCGATTTCTTTCGACGCGCTCACGAGCTGGTTCCGGCTCCCTCCATCGCACTCTTGCGCGCACGCAGTTTGGCGAAGCTCGGTCAGTTGCTGGAAGCGATCGACATCTACGAGCAGACCGCTCGCTTCAAGCTCCCGGATGACGCGCCAGAGGCGTACCTGCAAGCCGTCGAGACCGCGCGCAACGAGATGGAAGAGGTGCGCCATCGCTTGCCGCGGCTGAAGGTGACGCTGATCGGTGTGAGCAGCAACGAGCCCGCGCAGGTCAGCATGGACGATAAGCCGACCCCGGAAGCGTTGCTGGGGGTCGAACGTCCGATCAATCCGGGCCAGCATCGCCTCGAAGCACGCGTCGCGGGCCAGCTGCGTGCCACGCGCCAGCTCAGCTTGGTCGAAGGTGAGAGTTACCAGGTCGAGCTCGATCTGCGCCCCGTACAACCGCCGCCCAAACCGGTGGTCGTGCTGCCGGTGGCCAGTGAGTCCTCGGGCGGGCATTCTTGGCGAAAAACCGGGGGCTACGTCGCTTTGAGCGTGGGCGCGCTCGGCATCGGCATCGGCTCGTACACGGGCCTGCGCGCGCTTCACCACAAGTCCGAGCTGGATTCCGTGTGCAAGCCGAATTGTCCGTCTTCTTCGGCCGATGACATCGATGCTTTTCGCAGCAATCGCACGATTTCCTACGTGAGCTTCGGCGTGGGCATTGCGGCTGCGGCCACGGGCGTGGCGCTGCTCACGCTCGGCAAGCCCAATGAAGAGCACCTAGCCATCCGCGCGCTGCCCACGGGTTTACAGATCGGTGGTCGGTTGTGAAACTAGAGAGCACTATTTGGGCTTCGCTTCCGCTCTGTTTGCTGCTCACGGGTTGTCCGCTCACCGACCACTATCGGGTTCAAGACGATTCGCTCGCGGCCGCCGGTACGCATGCGGCAGGCAATGCCGGCGAAGCTGCGGGTAGAGGAGACGCGCTGGGTGGAGATGGTTCCACTGTCGGTGATGCGGGTGAGTCAGCCAGCGTCGGCGGGAATTTCGGTGCGGGTGGTCATGGTGGCGAAACCGAGACCGCTGGCAACGCCACCGGCGGAAGTGATTGCAGCACGACCTGCGACGTGAAGCCCGGCTGTTTCGCCGATAGCTGCACGGGCAGCTGGGTCAAGATGGCTTCGCCGCCACCCCTCGTCGCTCCGCGTTCGAAAGCCGCCGCGGTGGCGATGGGCAGCGCGGTGTTCATTTGGGGGGGCCTGGACAACGAGGGGAAGGCGCTCGACAACGGCGCCATTTACGAGCCCGCCAAGGATCTCTGGACTCCTCTGCTCAGAGATACGGGGTCTCCGAGCGGGCGCATCATGGCCACCGCGGTGTGGACCGGCGCTGCTTCGAACAAAGTCATCGTTTACGGCGGAACGGATGCCGCCGGCGGCATGGTGTATCGCGACGGCGCCATCTACGACGTTTTCAACAATTCATGGGCCGCACTGCCGCCCAACATGATGGGCAACAAACGCAGCGCTGCTTTCGGTTACTGGGATGGATCGCGAGCGGTCTTCTTCGGTGGCTTGAATGGCGTGGCGTCTGTGGCCGGCGCGGATCGCTTCGATCTCAAGAACTGGTCGCCATCGACGATGAACGGTGATCCGGGCCTGCTGGGCTTCTCCGCGATCGGCTTCGACGGCTCGGTGATGTACCTGCAGGGTGGGGTGATCGGCAGCACCCGCCAAGACAAGGTATTCGCCTACACCAGCAGCACGGATCGGTGGGCGACATTGCCCACGGGGCCATCTGCCCGGACGGGGGCATTCGGTGCCTGGGCTGGCACGGAGTTCGTCGTTTGGGGTGGGCAAGCGGATGCCGGGTTGCTCAATGACGGCAAAGCGCTTTCAGGCTCGACCTGGAGCGAGATCACGGCGTCGAGCGTGCTCAGTGCGCGCCGGGTCGGCTTCGGCCGCTCGGGCTGGGCGTTCCAGGTCCAGCCCGGTGTGATCGCGATACTCGGCGGGCAAACCTCGACCACTGGCAGCAACGAAACGCTCGCTACCGATGGCGCGACCTACGCGGTTCAGAGCGGGCAATGGTCCGCGATTCCCCCCTGGCCTTCGGCGGAGACGCACGAGTACGGCATCGGCGTGTGGACCGGCAAGGAGTTCGTGCTTTGGGGCGGCCGCCAGCAGAACGTCTCGACTCCGAACGGCGAACGCTGGGCGCCCTAGCGAGGGTCTGTCCCTGATTGCTCAGGCACCCGTAAACGTGCCCGTGCCCGAAAGAGGCAACGGGCGCGGCGGATGGCCGATAGGGTGGGATGGATCTGGCTCACGAGCGTTTGGATGTTTACCACCTCGCGTTAGATTTTCTGGTTCTCGCCAGTG
>Ga0247778_1001125_pt1 | contig 14362 bp, 7 predicted proteins | sample UWRJL049202B5_FD_179939 | JGI IMG/M metagenome (GOLD analysis project Ga0247778, IMG submission 179939) | Plant litter microbial communities from Arlington Agricultural Research Station in Wisconsin, United States - UWRJ-L049-202B-5 | ecosystem: Environmental > Terrestrial > Plant litter >... | reverse complement strand
CCAGCGCCGCCGCCCCGCATCAAAAACCATGGAGACCTCGCACACCGTCCACCCCTACCAACTTATGGACAGGATATTATTATACTGCGGCATATCTGGCTTCGCAGGCGCTATCCTCTTCGCCAGGCTCGAAGGCCAGGCCGGCCTGAACTATTACGGAGCCCTGATCGCAGGCGCATTGACCTATCTGTACATCAACCGCAGACACGGGATACCGCCGGCCATCGCCGCAGACATCGGCAGCCCCGGAATGATGCTGGCCTATGGCCTGGGAAGGATCGGCTGTCACCTGGCCGGAGACGGCGACTGGGGTATCGTCAATAACAGACCACAACCCTCCTGGCTCCATTGGACACCCGCCTGGACCTGGTCTTTTCGCTTCCCCCACAACGCCATCCACCAGGGCAACTACATCCCCGGCTGCGCAGACAACTATTGCAACATCCTGCCCAACCCGGTCTACCCAACCTCCTTCTATGAAGCCGTCATCTGCCTCCTCCTCTTTACAGCCCTCTGGACCCTGCGTACCAGGATCAGACGGACCGGCCTCCTCTTCGCGATTTTTGCCCTGCTGAACGGCGTCGAACGGTTCACCATCGAATATATCCGCATCACCCCCCGCTACCCCATCGGCAGCTGGAACCTCAGCCAGGCACAGATCATCGCCGCCGGCTGGATCATCGCAGGCCTCCTCGCACTCACTTTTTCCCTAAAAAAAAGAGCGGCCTGAAGCTTTTGCTTCAGGCCGCTCTTTCATACATTATCCATTGATCCTATTCCGGTAACAAAACCAACCGGATCAGGTTATCCCCTTTGAAATAAAGGGCCGCAGCCTTTTGGACCGCCTCAACCGTGATCTTATCCAGGTCTTCTTTCTGATGCAGCACATCGCTGACATCTTCTTTATTCTGATACTGAGAAGACAAATAACCCAGCCAGAACCCATTAGTCTTGCTGGAAGTTTCGTACGAACGCAGGGTCTCCGCCTTGTACTTCTCCAGGTTGACGGCAACAGGACCGTCCTTCCGCAGCTTCGCAACCTCATCCAGCGCCGACGCAACCAGCTTGTCCACGTTCTGCGGCGCACAGCCAAATGCGATCGTCAACGCATAACGCGCAGTCGGATACTTCGTAAAGTTTATAGAGGCATTGGGGCTATATACACCGCCCTCATCTTCGCGCAGACGTTCTAATAATCTGATCTCCAACACCTCCGACAAAGCCCGCAGCACATCGTTGTTCTCATTGCTGAATACATAATTGCCGCTGAGGACAAGCCTTACGGTCGCCTTGGGCTCCTTGCCCTTGTGCACTTCCTTCGTGATCACACCCGCAGGGATATGAATGCCCCGGTCCACAGGCTGTTGATTAAGATGGGTAGCCGGCAGGGCACCAAGATACTGCTCCAGCAATGGTCTGATGGCGGCCGTGTCGAAACTGCCGACAAAAAGAAAAGTAAACCCGGACGCATCCGAGAACCGCTCCTTATAAATGGCAAAAGCCTTGTCAAGATCGATCATATCCAGCTTGGCCACAGACGGACCGCTGGCCCGGAAATTATAATTGCTCATCACAGCACTGACCGTATCCGCAAAAACACTGTTGGGATCATTGCCACGGTTCGCAAGACCCGCCTTGCTGCGGGAAATGATATTGTGGAATATGCTGGAGTCCTTCCTGGGATGAGTAAAATACATATAGGTCAGCTGCAGGGCAGTCTCAAGATCTCTGGGTACGGCCCCGCCATTAACACCCTGCGTCCGGTCCCCGATATAGGGCTGAACCGACACCTGCTTGCCCGAAAGATATTTCCCCAGCTGGATGAGGTTGAAGTCACCCACACCCCCATTGTTGATGATGACCGACGCATTGGCCGCCGACTGAAAATCAGCATCATCATACAAAGAGCTGCCACCCGGCGCAAAGGCCGTAAACATCACCTCGTCATTCTTGAAGTCCGTGGGCTTCAGAACAACCTTCACACCATTGCTCAACGTCAATTCGGTAAAGCCCAATACCTTGTTTTCTTTCACAGCCACTACTTTACCAGGGTTTGGCTTAACAGGGAGCAGCTGATCGTTCTTTACATCATCCGCATAACCCGTCAGCTTCTCTTCTTCCACGGATTTCAACCAGCCATAGACCGTCGCCTGGTCAGGCAGACTGGCCTTCTCTTTCTCCGGCGCCAGGATCAGGATATCGCGATCCGTCGTCCTGATATATTCCTTCGCCAGTACATTCAGCTGGGCCAGTGTGATCGTCGGAAGATTTTCCTTTACGAGGGCATATTCCTTATCGATGCCCGGCGCAGCCTCACCTTTCAGAAAATATCGCTGGTATTCACCAACATAACTCTCGGAATTGGTCTTATTCTTTTCCTTCAGGGACGACTCCATATTGCTCATATAGTTCTTCCTTGCCCTGTCCAGCTCCGGTTGCGTAAATCCAAACCGGCCTGCACGGACGGCTTCACGCCATACGGCTTTGAATGCACTCTCCAGTTGACCCGGCTTTGCCGCAACATTGGCATCAAAAATACGAAGACCTCCTATGAAATCCTCGATGCCCGCACCAGCCTGTATAAAGGGCGGATTGGCCTGCTGACCCAGCTCGCCATAGCGTTCCTGCAGCATTTGATTGAACAGCTGGCGGATCATCGCATTGCGGTAATCCGTCGCCGTCTTCAGCTCGGAACCCTCATGCTTGATGATCACTTCCGCAACCGTCGAGGGCATCTCGGCATCTGTAACGGCAATAAATTGGTTCTTACCCGTCAGATTGATCCGGTATTTCGGCCTCGGTTTCTCACCCACAGGGTTCTTCAGATCGGAAAATTTCTTTTTGATCAGTTGTTCTACAGAGTCGACATTGATATCACCAACTACGACCAGCGCCTGCAGATCGGGACGATACCAGTCATGATAGAACTGGCGGATAGTGGCCGGTTTAAAATTATTCAGCACAGAGTCCGTGCCGATAGGAATGCGGTTGGCATAACGCGAATAATTCAGCAGTTGGGGCCAGTACTTTTGCTGCATACGTTCCTGTGCACCCTTACCCAGGCGCTTTTCTTCCAGCACCACCCCTCTTTCCTTATCGATCTCGGTGGGATCGAGGGTAGCTTCCTGCGCCCAGTCACGCATAATTTGAAATCCATTGCGGAGAAGATCCGGATTGTCGGAAGGCAGGGGCAGTTGGTATACCGTCTCATCAAAGGACGTATAGGCATTTAGATCCGCACCAAACCGTACACCCGATCTTTGCAAATAATTAACTAATTCATTTTTGGGGAAATGGGTGGTTCCATTGAAGCTCATATGCTCCATGAAGTGCGCAAGGCCCCGCTGGTCGTCCGACTCCAGGACGGAGCCCGCCTTGTTGACCAGGTACAGCGTAACCCTGTTCTTCGGCTCAGTGTTCCGGCGGACGAAATAGGTAAATCCATTGACCAACCGGCCTGTGCGAACGACAGGATCCAGTGCCAGCGGTTTCTCACTTGTTAGCTTTTTTTGCTGTGCTGCGACAGTAAGGGATGATAGAGAAGAAAAAATAATGACGGCAGTTGCGAGGATTGACCCTTTCCATCGACGCCGCCGGTGTGTTGAATGCATATGAATAGTTTTGCGCAATGTTATACAGATTTTTTCAGGGCACGCATGCCGTTGATCATCTTCCTGAAATAAGCGTCATACCTTTTTTTCCTTGAAACCTTTTGGCGTCACCCCGAATTTCGCCTTGAAAACAGTGGCAAAATAGGCTTGGGAAGAAAACCCGACTTTATAGGAGACCTCGGAAATAGAAAGATCCTCATGCAGCAAAAGATATTTCGCCCTTTGCATCCGCACATCCAGAATATACTCATTGATATTATACCCCAGCACCGCCTTCACCTTCCGGTACAGCTGCACCCGGGAGATCCCCAGCGCCGTACAAATATCATTCACGCTAAAATCCTCATTGGCAATATTGCTCTCGATAACAGCAGCAAATTCATTGACGAACTTCCGGTCAATCTTTTTCGACGCAGCGTTGGAGATGCTGTCTTTGGACAGCTCACTGGTATAATGCCCTTCAGCACCTCCCGGTTCTTCAGCAGGCTCCTGATACTCTCTTCCAAATACTGAATATTGAAAGGTTTGACAATATAGGCATCCGCATTTACCTTCAGGCCCTCTATCTGCTGCTCCATACTTCCCCGGGCAGTTAAAATAATAATAGGAATATGAGAGGTCCGGATATCATTTTTCAACGTCTCCGTAATATGCATCCCATCCTTACCAGGTAACAGCACATCGGAGATGATAATGTCCGGAACCGACTCATACGCAAGATGAAGACCCAAATTACCATTTTCAGCCTCGATCACCTCATAGGACTTACTCAGATGGGACTTGATGAACATCCGGATCTCGGGATTGTCCTCAATCAGCAAAATCGACTGATCCTTTCCTGTAATGGCAAGATCATTGGAGGACAAAGGTTTGAGACTCTCCGCCTCACTGGTATAGATCTTCGCATCCTCATAATTCAATTGATAAGGAGTGGGCGCACCCTTTAGTTCCGCATCCTGCAGATGTTCTCTTCCCAGCGGCAGCCGAATCTCAAACGTTGCGCCTTTCCACTTTTCGCTTTGTATGGAAATACTGCCATGGTGCAGGGTAATTAATTCTTTCGACAACGCCAGCCCCAGCCCGGTCCCCTTATAGGCGCCCTCATTACCCTGATAAAAAAGGTCAAATGCGTGTTGGAGAGTTTCCGGTCCCATACCAATCCCCGAATCCTTTATTTTTATGATCACATGACGCCCCTCCGCATCTTTGCAGACAGAAACATCGATGGATCCATGCTCGTTGGTGTATTTAAAGGCATTGGAAAGGATATTGAAGAGGATCTTGTCCAGCATATTGACATCGAACCAGGCATTCAGCCCTTTCTCAGCCGGATCGACCCTATAGGCGATCTTCTTTTTTCTGGCAGTCTCGCTAAAGGCGCCCGCGATCTCCAGCACAAATTCGGAAATATCATTTTCACTGGCCCTTAAAGTCATCCTGGCCTCTTCGATTTTTCTGAAATCCATCAGTTGGTTAACCAGTCTCAGCAACCGCATGGCATTCTTCTTAACCATCTCCAGCTGTAATTTTGCGGAAAAAGGCAGTTTGGGCGAGGCCACGGCATCCTCCAGCGGACCCAGGATCAGTGTCAGCGGCGTACGCAGCTCATGTGAGATATTGGTAAAGAAATTGAACTTGGCATCGGTAGCATCCTTGACCATTTTACCCAGATCGATCAGTTGATTACGCTGGTCGGAGATCTCGACATTCTGAATACCCAGCCGGACATTTATCTTCTTATTCTCCCGCAGATAATAGAACAGGACCCCGCCCATGATCAACGCCAACGCCAGGCTGATGGAAATGGCAAAAATGATCTTATTCTGGTTTCTCCGGATCATCTCCTGCTCCTCGATCTTTTGTTGCCGCCGGTCGATATCCATTTGCTGGGCCAGAACCTTTTCATTCTGCAACCTGGTGATCCGGATATTGGTACTATCGATGATCGTAGTGGATAATTGGTTATCCTTTTCAAAAGACCTGCCTTCTAATATCTTCACGGCCGTTAAAATGGCCTCCTGCCCACCGGTGGGATAGAGCACAGTGGCAGAAATATACTTATTGGCAACCATGTCCAACCCCCCATCCTTTATAGGTAGGCCATCGATCCCGATTATCTTAATTCTCTTTTCTATCCCTAATTTCTTACAGAGATTATAGGTATCCCTGGCCATGGGGTCGTTCTGGGCATAGACCAGGTCCAGGTCGCTAATTGTTCTTAAGGCTTCTTCTTCCTTTTGAAGGTTATCGACTTTACGCACATAATTTAACCCGGGATAATGAGAAATGGCATCCATAAAACCTTTGTGCCGGTCGATGGCAGGCGAGGCGCCCGCCGGCAAACCCGCCATTTCAATAATATTACCCTTCCCCTTCAAAATAGAGGCGGCGTACAACCCGGCATCCTGTCCCACTTCAAAATTGGATGCCCCGATAAAGGCAGTGTATTTTTTCGAATCTATCTTCCTGTCTACAATTACTACCGGAATACCCGATTCAAATACCTTTTCGATGATAGGGGTCAGCGGTCTTGCCTCATTTGGCGTAACGATAAGCAAATCAACATGTTGATCAAACAACTCTTGGATCTGGGTGACTTGCTTCTCACTGCTGGCATCGGCATCCCGGAACAGCAATTTGAGATTATTATGGAAGGACAACTCCCTTTTCATTTCCGCCAGCATGGTTTTTCTCCATTCATCCGAACCCACACATTGGGAGAACCCAATTTTCCATTCCTTTTTCGAGGGACGGTCGGAACAAGAGCAGTTTGAGAACACAAACAGCCAGCAGGACACAGCAATCCATACAAGAGACTTCCGGGCAATGATCGCAGACATGACAGCAATTTGAGATATTTTTTCTGATCCGGATGATAAAAAATAGATCCATTCATTCTAATTCCGTACCATCCCTTCATTCCTCCCGTTTTACAAACCATCCGGATGGAACAATACCGAAAAAGCCAGTTACATTTTTAGAACAGCCCCCCATCCCTCAATATCCACCCAAATCACACCACCTTGATAAACAATAAATTATAGGTCATCTTAAAAAAATACGATTTTAAAACACATTGGAACAAAATTCGGAAGGGGCCGACGGGGCGGCAGCTACATTTACAACCTACACTAGCTGCTATATGAATACACGCAAACTTTTTCAGTGGTCCGTCGTGGCCGCATTGGCCGGCTTTATTTTTGGTTTCGATACAGTAGTGATATCCGGCGCTAACCTCCCTATTAAGGAATTATGGCATACCACCCCCTTATTTCACGGCTTCTTTATCATGTCAATGGCCCTTTGGGGAACATTATTCGGCTCCATATTCGGCGGTATTCCCACAGAACGGTTCGGCAGGCAGCCCGTCCTTTTCTGGATAGGGATCCTTTTTGCGCTATCAGCCCTGGGTTCCGCCTTCGCCCCCGATCCATACACATTCTCATTCTTCCGCTTCATTGGCGGCATAGGCATCGGCGCCTCCTCCGTGGTTGCGCCCACCTATATCTCTGAAATATCCACCCCCGCCACCCGGGGCAAGTTGGGGGCCATGTACCAGTTCAACATCGTATTTGGTATCCTGATCGCTTTCCTGTCCAATTATTTCCTCCAGGGCGTGGGGGGAGCCAATGACTGGCGCTGGATGCTAGGCGTCCTGGCCATACCCTCCGTGATCTATACCCTAATGGTCATCTCCCTCCCCGAAAGTCCCCGCTGGTTGATCACAAAAAAGAACAACATCGCAAAGGCCAGGGAGATCCTCACCCTGACAGGCGTACATGACCCCGATACAGAGATCGTCTCCATCATAACCAGCAAGGGGAAGGGGTCACAGAGAGGAAAACCCGTAAAATTCTTTGGCCCGCAGCATAAGGTCGTTATAGGACTGGCCTTTCTCATCGCATTTTTCAACCAGCTCTCCGGCATCAATTTCATCCTCTACTATGCACCCGAAATACTGTCGAAGATCGGTTTAGGCACAAAGGACTCCCTCTTGAATGCCATAGCCATCGGCGGCACAAACCTGGTCTTCACATTTGTCGGCCTCAAATGGATAGACAGGCTGGGCAGAAAGAGGCTGATGCTCCTGGGTTCGCTGGGCTATATCCTCAGCCTCACCATGGTGGCCGTCAGTTTTGCGAACCATGCCAGCCCCACCCTCTTAATGACATTTTTATTGCTCTTTATCGCAGCGCATGCCATCGGGCAGGGCGCCGTCATCTGGGTCTTCATATCGGAGATCTTTCCCAACAAGATCCGGGCCGCCGGTCAGTCCTTCGGCGCCAGCGTACACTGGGTCTTTGCCGCGATCATCACCCTCGTTACCCCCTACTTCCTCGATGCCAGGGACGGAGTCTTCAGGGACAACCCCTGGCCCATCTTCGCATTCTTTGCAGGGATGATGGTCCTGCAGCTCACCTGGGTACTCACAAAAATGCCGGAGACCCGGGGCGTATCCCTGGAAGAGCTGGAAAAAACATTAACCCTTCAGTAGATAAAAAAATGGAGAACACACAGAGACATAGGGTCGTTTGCTTCGGAGAAGTCCTCTGGGATAATTTCCCCGCAGGATCCGTGCCCGGCGGAGCCCCCATGAATGTCGCCTATCACCTGCACAAACAGAAAATAAACCCCGCGGTCATTACCAAAATAGGAATAGATGAAGAAGGCAAAAAACTCATCAACATATTTTCTGAACAGGGCGTATGCACAGAATACTTCCAGGTAGACTATGAATATGGCACAGGCAAGGTGTACGCAAACCTGCATGACAACAACGAGGCCGTCTATGACATCGTGATACCCGTAGCCTGGGATTATATCAAATGGGAAGAGGGATTGAGACCCCTGGTGGAGAATGCAGATATTTTTGTTTTCGGCAGCCTCGCCGCAAGGAACAGCACGACAAGGGCTACCCTGTTCAGACTATTGCAGCACGCACAATACAAAGTGCTCGACCTGAACCTCCGGGCGCCCCATTACACCAGGCCGGTCATACAACAATTACTGGAACAGGCCGATCTGGTAAAAATGAACCTGGAAGAATTGGAAATGATCACCGGTTGGTTCTCCGGTCATACCGGCATAGAGGACAGACTGCAATCGATCCATGAAATTTTTGGCATACATGACATGGTCGTGACGATGGGTGCAGACGGCAGCATAATGTACCGGAGCGGACAGATCACAAAACAACAGGGCTATACAGTAACCGTACAGGATACCGTAGGCAGTGGCGATGCATTCCTGGCCGGCCTCCTGGCAAAAACCCTGGACAACGCCAGCAGCATGACAGCCCTCCGGTTTGCAACAGCGCTGGGGGCATTGATCGCGACAAAACAGGGAGCCTGTCCCGAATACGGGATCGAAGAGATCGAAGAGATCATCACCACCAATGATATAAAGAACTAAGACAAAATTCTTTGCCATAAATAATATATACAACTAAGACAAATTCTTATTGCCATAAAATGACCAAGACTAATTATTCAATTGTAAAAACAACGATTATGAGAAAAGTTTTTTTTCTTTTGCCATTATTATTGCTGGCACTATTATCGTACGCGCAACAAAAAACGGCGGAACAAAAGACGATAACAGGAACAGTAACAGGTAAGAACGATAAGGATCCACTCCCCGGCGTATCTGTTCAAACAAAAGGTAAGACGGTATTGACAGATGCCCAGGGTAAGTTCTCCATACCCGCATTACCCGGAGACAACCTCACCTTCACCTATGTAGGGATGAAGCCGGTAGCCATCAGGATCACCGGCAGCACACAGGACCTCGCTGTCGAACTGGAAACTGAAGTCAAACTGGGCGACGAGATAGTCGTGGTAGGCTACAGCTCCCTGAAGAAGAAAGACCTCACAGGCGCAGTCACGGTGGTAGATCTCACGCCGGTTAAAAATAACAGCTCCGGCAACACCATGCAGGCCTTGCAGGGAAGGGTCCCTGGACTCTACATCGAGAAGGATGGCTCACCCAACGGATCCAATGGCAGGATACTGATAAGAGGCGCCAATACATTGAGCAACAACGATCCCCTCTATATCATAGACGGGATACCAACAACGCGGCCCGAAGTATTTCAAAATATGGACCCCGGAACGATTGCATCTGTCCAGATCCTGAAAGATGCCTCCGCAGAATCCATCTATGGTGCCCGCGCATCCAATGGCGTCATCATCGTCACCACAAAAAATGGCGGCAACACCAATGGCAAAGTACAATTTCAATTTAACAACAGTACATCCCTCCAATCCGAGCGATCGATGAGGCTAAAAATGCTGAACTCAGTAGACAGGGGCCGGGCCCTATGGCTGGCCTCCGTCAACGACAAACAGGACCCCGCAGCCGGCTACGGCGAGATCTACAACTTCGACTGGAACCATGATCTCAACAACCCCGTCCTGAACGGCGTATCCGTCAAACCCTTTGTCGGCGGCGATCCGAACATGCCCGCAGGCAACACAGACTGGCAGAGCGTCATGTACAAGACAGGCCTGGTAACAAACAACAGCCTCACCATCTCCGCAGGCAACAAGAACTCCTCCCTCGAGATCAACTTCGGCTATCTGAAAAATACAGGCATGCTGCGATACACGGATTATGACCGGCTGGGAGGCAGCATCAATGCCCTGACCCGTGCCTTTAACGACAAACTTACCTTCGGCCTGAATCTGAGAATAGCCAACTCCAACGAAACATTGACGACCAATGACCTCGGCGGAGCAGCCACCACCTTTTTGGCCGTAACCCTGGCGCCGACCATCCCCGTCTATCAAAAAGACGGCATGTCCTATGCGGGCGAATTGGGCGCAGGCTATTCCGACAGGAACAACCCCCTGCACATGCAGGACCTGGCAAAATGGAATAATGCCAACCGCCTCAGCACCTTCGGCAACATCTTCATGGAGATCCAACCCATCAAAAACCTGTACTTTAAATCAACGCTGGGTGCGGATAACGCCACCTACCTCAACAAGGTCATTGCACCCACCTTTACCGAGGGCGCACTCAGCCGCACGACCAACAGTCTGTCCTTCGATCAGAACCATTACCTGAGTCTGACCTGGTCCAATACCCTGCGCTATAACTGGAATCTGAATGCGAACAATAGCTTTAAATTCCTGGTAGGAACCGAATATATCAAGACCGACCTGGACCTTCAATACACCAAAAAGGAAGGCTACACGCTGCAGACAGAAGATTATTTCACCCTCAATGCAGCCACAGGGAATACCACCGTTTCCGGCAGTTCCACAGGCAACAGGCTTTTCTCCCTGTTTGGAAGGATAGACTACAATTTTAAAGATAAATACCTGGCAGCCGTGACCGTTCGCCGGGACGGCTCATCCCGCTTTGGCTCCGATAACCAGTTTGGTATATTTCCGGCTGCCTCCCTGGGATGGAGAATAGACAAAGAGACATTCATGGAGAACAACAGGCTCTTCTCCGAACTGAAGCTACGGGCCGGCATCGGCCGCGTCGGCAACCAACAGATAGGCGACATTGCCCGTTTTCTCCTGTTGGAATCCCGTTATGGAACCTCGCAGAACCAGCTCACACCCGGCTTCTGGGAACAATACATGAATATCGGTACGGCTTACTCCCTCTCCGGCGCCAATACAGGCGCCCTGCCCTCGGGCTTTGTGCAAACCCAGGCGGCAAACCCTGCACTGAAATGGGAAACCACCGATGACAAGAACATAGGAGTCGATTTTACGGCCTATAAGGATCGGATCTTCGGCTCATTCGATTATTTTTCAAGAAATACCACTAATATCCTCATCGTACCGCCAGTAGCATCCGCACTGGGAGAAGGTAAGTTGAAGCCAGTGAACGGCGCATCAAAGTCAAATAAAGGCTGGGAATTTGTACTGGGATACAGGGGACAAAGTACAGGAGATTTCAAATACACCGTACAAATGAATTTCACCCACTTCAGGGACAAGATCACTAAACTGCCGGAGGATGTACGTCCCGCCTATGCCGGCAATCTCGTCCATACCATCATAGGCCATTCGCCGTTCGATATCTTCGGGTATAAGACCAACGGACTCTTCCAGTCACAGGATGAGGTCGACAAGGCCCCGGCACAAGTCGGCGCCGGACCCGGCAGGATCCGCTATGTCGACATCAACGGCGATAAAGTCATCAATGACCTGGACAGAGACTGGATCGGCACCACCCTGCCCTCCATTGAATATGGACTGAGAATAGACCTCTCCTATAAAAAATTTGACCTGTCCATCTTTGGATCAGGAGTCAGCGGTAAAAGAGGCTTTGATGTATATACCCGGTACAACAACCTCATGCAGGCAAGGGAAAATGTTGGCCCCGGCATCCTGAAGAGCTGGTCCCCCAACAATAAGAACACGGACATACCGGCCGCAACACTCCAGGATAACAACAACGAATCCCGCACCTCCGATTATTTCATCGTAAATGCCTCCTATTTCAAAATGCGTAATATCCAGTTGGGATACAACGTAGTGCCAAAAATGATCTTTTCAAGGCTGCGCCTGTTCCTGATGGCGGAAAATTTGTTCTGGTTCAAGAACAAAAAATACCAGAGCCCCGATCCCGAAAGGATTGACCTCGGCCCGGTACCCATCCCAAAGACATTCACATTTGGCATCAACGCATCCTTTTAACCACAGCACAATACCAGAAAAATGAAAAATATAAATATAATAGCCTTGATCATAGCAGGAGCCCTCGCCACTGCCTCCTGTAAAAAACAACTGGATTACACACCCAAAGGCGCTTTATCGGTTTCGGATCTCACATCGCCCGCCGCCGCAGAAGGCCTGGTCATCGCAGCCTATGCCGCCATCGGCAACGGGGATATGATCGGACCGATCTATAGCAACTGGGTATACGGCAGCGTCCGGTCAGATGATGCCTACAAAGGCGGAGGAGGCACCGCCGATCTGGACGAAGTAGATAAAATGGAACATTACAACCTCGTCACCGCCTCCATGGATGGCATCGGCTTTATCCCCCGAACCTGGAAAAACCTCTTCAAATCCATCTCCAGGGCCAACGTCGCACTCCGCGCCGTCAATGCATTGTCCGAGACGGATTTCCCTCAAAAGAAAACAAGACTGGGCGAACTGAAATTCCTGCGGGCACACAGTTATTTCACCATGAAGAGACTGTACAAGAACGTCCCCATCTTCGATGAGACAGCAACAGCGGAACAAATACTGAAAACATCCAATGATCTCAGCAATGAAGATGCATGGAATAAGATCGCGGACGATTTTCAATACGCCATCGACAACCTGCCGGAAACGCAGACTGATTTGGGAAGAGCCAACAAACTGGCCGCCCAGGCCTACCTGGCAAGACTGAGACTCTATCAGGCCTATCAGCAGGATGCAACCCATCACGTAACAGGCATCAGTACTGCAAGACTGCAGGAAGTGGTCACCCTGACCCAGGCCGTCATCGGATCCCATAAATATTCATTGAGTACCGACATCGGAGATAATTTCCTCGCCGAGACCGAAAATGGCCCCGAGTCCATCTTTGCCATTCAGTTCACAATAAACGACGGTACGACAACCGGCAGACTGAACTTCGAGGACGGCCTGACTTACCCCCATGGAGCCCCGCAATACGGCTGCTGCGGCTTTCATGCCCCCAGCCAGAACCTGGTGAACGCATTGACCACCGATGCCAATGGACTGCCCAATTTCGACACCTTCAACAATGGTATTGCCGATCTCAATACAGCAACCGTAGATCCCCGGTTGGACCACACCGTAGGCATAGACGGACATCCCTACAAATATGATACCACCAAACCCTTCAGCAACAGTTGGGTCCGTGACCCCGGCGTATATGGTAATTTCCACGCCATGCGCAGCGAACAACTCGCCAGCAGCCCGTCCTATCTGAAACTCGGACCATTTATAGGAACGGCAAAAAATGTCGATATCCTGAGATATGATGACATCCTCCTGATGCAGGCAGAAGCATACATCGAATTGGGCCAACAAGGCGACGCATTACCCCTGATCAACAAGATCAGGGCAAGAGCCGCAACCAGCACAGGAAGACTCAGAAAGGCCGACGGCACCTTCCCTTCAAACTACAATGTTCAGCAATATTCCGCAGCAGGATGGACACAGGAATACGCCCGCAAAGCCCTGCAATGGGAAAGACGCCTGGAATTCGCAACGGAAGGCTACCGCTTCTTCGACCTCGTAAGATGGGGGATTGCAGAAGAAACCCTAAATGCATATATTACCATCGAAAAGACCAGGAGAACCTTTCTGTCGACGGCGAAATTTACCGCAGGAAGAGATGAATACCTGCCAATCCCACAATCCGAGATCACCTTTACCAATGGATTATACAAACAAAATCCAGGCTATTAGAATACGGCAAAAAAAACAAACACATGATGAACAGATTACTGCAGATCATTATTGGGATCTTCATTTTCCAGACGGTTGCGGCCCAGGACCCCACACCAGTCACACATAACTTCAGCAGCTATTTTACCGGGGAAAAGAAATACCTGGTCTTGCCGGTCAAAAATGGCGCACCGAAAAGGAACATAGAAATTTGGGTGGACGGCATAAACACCCGCTACCTGGATATAGAGCTGGCTGAAGGCCGGCCGGACTGGTATGCCTATCTGCAGATAGATCAGTGGAAGGGAAAACCCATAGAGCTAAGGGTCGACAGGATCACCGATGGCTCCGGGGTCTTCCATCCCATTATGCAAAGCG
>Ga0247778_1001124_pt1 | contig 14391 bp, 7 predicted proteins | sample UWRJL049202B5_FD_179939 | JGI IMG/M metagenome (GOLD analysis project Ga0247778, IMG submission 179939) | Plant litter microbial communities from Arlington Agricultural Research Station in Wisconsin, United States - UWRJ-L049-202B-5 | ecosystem: Environmental > Terrestrial > Plant litter >... | reverse complement strand
CACATCAGGGCTGCCGGCAGCGTCCAGGGTGGCATCATAACCGGCCTCCACCAGTATGTCCGGCCCCACGGAGACCGTCGGCAGCGGGCGGACCGTCACCGTTACATTCGCCTCGTCGGTGAAGCAGTTGTTCCTATCCCAGCCCTTGACAGTATAAAGGGTCGTTTCCGGCGCCAGGGCCAGGGGATTGGGGATATCCGTGGCGCTGAGACCGGTCGTATTATTGATCCATTGATAAAGATCCTCACCCGAGGCGATCAGTTTGGCGGACTCGCCGGCACAGACCGTATCATCGGGACTGACCTTTAATGTCAGGTGCTGTTGCACGGCAACCGTCACCGGGGCTGTATTGTGACAGCCGATATCATCGGTTACAGTTAATTGATAGGTGGTGGTGGCGAGGGGAGAGGCAATGGGGTTCGCGATCGAATTGTTACTCAGCCCGTCGGCAGGAACCCATTGATAGGTACTGGAACCGCCCGCAGCCGCCAGCTGGATGGCATTGCCCACGCATACCAGAGGACTCGCCGGGGATATTTTGGCGGAAGGATTGGGCCTGATGGTAACCAGGGCAGACAACGTACTGTCTTTGAGACAGCCGCCATCATTTCTCATCAACAAGGTCGCCCGGTAACTGCCCGCAGTAAGATAACTGTGCTGGGAAGTCCCGTCGGCGGAGCTAATGATACTGCCATCGCCGAAATCCCAGGAATAGGAACTGGCATATTGGATGGTGGAAGATAATATCACCGGCTTGCCGATACAGGTCTCGGGCGGCGGCGGCGACAACGCCGCCAGGGGCTCGCGGATAAAGACCGAATCGATATATTGGCCCGTCAGCCCGTTATAGCCATACACAAATAAGGTCACAATATATCTTCCCGTGTGTTCGTACACATGGCTGGGGTAATTGACATTGCCGGCTGTAATGCCGTCGCCAAAATCCCAGCTGATATGGGTATAACCATAAGAAGTATTGGAGAAGGATACCAGCATGGGAGGACAGTTGCCCGATACATAGGAAGAGCTGAACTGGAAATGTGAATTGAAATTTCTGACAAGGATCACGACAGGGACCGCCGCAGAGCTGCAGGGTAGTGTCGGATTGCTGGCCGTCATCGTGACCATATAGGTCCCGGGTACATCATAGGTATGGGAAGGATTCACATCGTTGGACATGGCGCCATCCCCGAAATTCCAGGTGTAGACGGTATTGGAATTGCCATAGTCATTGGTGGTATTATAGAAATAGACCGTGGTGGCAAGATGAACATCGGTCCCGGAAGCAGAGAAGGACGCCTTGGGCCCGTTGACCTGTACATTTTGTGTATAGGGCGTATTGGAACTACATCCCGCCGCATCGCTGATCTGCATGCTGACCGTATACGCACCGGGGTTGGCATAGGAATGCGTAACAGCCCCGCCGGTGCTGTTCCTGGCAGTCTGCCCGTCGCCAAAATTCCACTGCCATGAAGTGATATTGTTATCTGACGTAGCGCGGGAAGTATCCATCAGTCTAACAGGGGATTGATAACACAGCTTATCGGCGATGACCTTGAACCCACCCGTGACCCCCTTGACGGCCAGGGGCATAAAATTGGTCGTGTCCTGGCATCCAAAGCCATAGCTGGTCATGATCAGCCGGATGTTTTTTACCCGTCCTGAAATTATTCATCGTGGCATTGTAAGTGGTGGTCCACCGGTAATAGTAGCCCGCATCGGTCCGGTCACCCTGGAATGCGCTGCCGTCCCCATACTCCGTGCCCGTGAAATAATACCCGGCATAATAGTAGGAATTATAATTCTGATCACCCTGCAGTGGATTCTTATCCAGTTTGGAGATCTGGATGTCAACGGGAGTATTGCTGCAGACAGCAGTTCTGGAACCGGTCAGCAGGGGCGCCTGTTTCAACAACACATTGACGGGATAAGGATAATTATAGGTCAGCGTACATGAACCATTGGTCGCCGTAAGGTAGACGGAATAAACCCCCGTCCTGGTATAAGTATGGTCCATCGTCAGCTGCGTTCCGGGCACCGTTGCTGTGGTCCCATCCCCAAAATTCCAGGTGACGGTTGTGGCCTGGATGGATGCCTGCGTAAAATGGATCAGCCCACGGGTACCATCACAGGTATTGATATGGCTGGTGATGCGGGGGAAAGGCGGCTTGACGACAATGGTCTTACTCATGGAGGTATCACAGCCGCCGACATTTCTCGCATAGAGCTTGACGGTATAGGTCCCGGGGCTGCTATAGGAGTAAGAAGGACTGCCGGTACTGAAATTAATACCCCCATCGCCAAAGTCCCAGTTCCAGCTGTTGATATAGTAATTATTCGGCGTAGTGCTGAAGGTGACGGAATTGCTGCCGCAGACAGGGTTGGGGGACATGCTGAAGTCCAATGCAGTGATCTTCGGGTCGACCACCACTACAGGACCCGACGCGCTGCCCTTACACCCGCTCTGGGTGACATAATTCAACACGACCACATAGTGGCCATAAGGCGCATAGGTATGAGTGGGGGCAGGGTCCGTGGACAGCGCGCCATCACCAAAGACCCAGTTCGTGGTCGCAAGCGTAACGGATGAATTGGTGCCGAACGTGACGGTAAGGGGCAGTTTACAGGATACAGGATTGCCCGGAGTAGTATAGATCGTGACCGGGCTGGGCTGTGAAATAGGGAACTGATAGATACTCGTGGATCCGGTACAGCCATTCTGTGTTGTATAATTTAACGTCACCGTATAGGTGCCATTGTTCTTGAAAGTATGTGTAGGATTGGGATCCGTGGAAGTCCCGCCATCCCCGAAATTCCATTTCGTAACGGTAAGGGGCTCCGAAGAAATTGTAGAAAAGGTATTGGTCAGCAGAGATGCACAAGAGGATAACGTGCCGGGGCCCGCAGCGCTGATGCTCGCGGTAGGCCGGCTGATCTGTACATTTTGCGTGATGGAATTGCTGCAGCCATCGGCATTGGTCACCCGCAGGTAGACCTGGTAATTCCCATCAGCCTGATACGTATAGCTGGGCGCCTGGCTGGCTGCCGTGATATTGGGATTGTTATAATAGTAATAATTGAAGTCCCAGGCCCACTTGACGGCGCCGGGCGTCGCATCGCTGAAATTCACTGCAACCGGGGCGCCGCATTTTCCCGTGATCGTAGACGTAAATCCCGTAGGATAAGGCAAGTCCTTCACAGAGACCGTCACCGTCTTGGCCAGGGGACAGGTCCCATAAGTATTTTTGAGAACAACCGTGTGGTTCCCCACGACACTGAAATTATAGGACATACTACCATAGCCATATTGAGGCACCCCGTCAACTTCCCAAACGCTGATGTCCGGCCTGGGAGAACTATTGTCGCTAAAATTGACATAGTTGTCCTTGCAGATAGGACTGGGGACCCCGATATCGGTGGAATAGTTGGCGACATTCAGGGCATTAGACTGCTGGGCAACGAGGGTACATCCTTCAGAACTATGGACCTTCATACTGACGGAGTAGTTGCCTTTTTTGTTGAATACATGCGAGGGGCTTTGTTGCGTGGAAGTATTCCCATCCCCAAAATCCCATAAATAGTCCAGGGTACCGGGCCCGGTGCTGGCATTGCTGAATTGAACGGCATCCGTAACCAGACAAAGGACACGCTTGTCCGAGGTGAAGCTGGCCGTTAGCGCAGGAATAATTTTGACGATATCCGGCCGGCTAACCGTGCTATGACAGCCAAAACTATTGGTAACCGTAAGACTGACTGTGGCCACCAGCTCCACCCCATAGGTATGCGGCTGGACGTACTATAGCCTTGCTGGGTCGAACCATCCCCGAAATCCCAGGTATAGCTGGCAATGTTGCCACTCCCGGGCGAAGAATTGCTGGTAAAGGTAACGGGCATGCCTAAACATGTCTTGACCGGATCGACTCCAAACGCAGCCACAGGAGGTGCGTAAACGGTAACCGTCTGCGTCCGGGTCGAGGACTGACCACCATCGGTTACGGTCAGGGTGACGGTATAGCCCCTCTCCGCCGTATAGACCGCACCTCCATTAGGTAGCGCAGAGTGGTTGCCGTTGCCATAATCCCAGGAATAGACGGCATTGGGAGAGGCCCCCGTGGTCCTGTTCGTAAAATTAATGACCAGGGGCGAACAGCCGCCGCTCCGGTCCATGGAAAAGTCCGCATTGAGTTGTGCAGACGCGACACCACTGCATAATATAATGAGTAGCAGTAAAGTATAAACTTTCAGATAGGAATGGGAAGGTTGGGGCCACATGGATTTTCGGCTATATAACTCAGGTTGACGGTGTTCGGGTTAATAAACTATTGTAAGATATAAATTCAGGTCGGAAATATCAAATCCCGGCCTTCAGCCAGATTCCCATCCATCAAACCTTCCCTTTCTGCCCGGTCCCCCCGTGACTTCCCAGCGCCAGCATGGCCCCCAGGGCCGCGGCCGTACGTTGCAGACCGGCCTCCGTGGACCGGATGGCCTCATCCAGATCCATAGGACCATTCCCGATGGCCAGCAGAACGGAGAAGAATTCCCGCAGCCCGGCATCGGGAACCGAAGGAATCCTGCCCGCCAGCCCGATAACGGGGATCCCCCGGTGGCGAGCCGCTGCCGCAACGGCTTGGGGGCCTTTCCCCTGTAAAGTCTGGGCATCGATACTGCCTTCACCGGTGATGACCATATCGCAACGCTCCAGCTGACGATCGAATTCGGTGAGCCGGAGAAATTCCTGCCCTCCGTTCACCAATCCTGCATGGAGGATCCCATACAGCCCCGCCGCCGATCCGCCGGCCGCACCGCCGTATCTGACGGCGGCCATATCCCTGCCTGTAGTAGCCAGCGTGATATCCCGCAGATGGGACAGCGCCGATTCCAGGACATTCACCATTGCCGGGTCCGCTCCTTTCTGAGGCCCGAAAACGGCAGCCGCGCCTTGATCGCCCAGCAGGAAATTGTCTACATCACAAAGAACAGTAAGGTTTGCGCCCGCAACCTTCGGATGAAGACCACTGAGATCGATCCTGGCAAGATCCAATAGCCGGCCGGGGATAGGCGGAAGGACAGTCCCCTGCGCGTTAAGAAACCGGACGCCCAGCGCATGCAGCATGCCGATACCCCCGTCGACCGTAGCCGTACCCCCTACCGCAAGAAGAATTTTCCGGGCGCCCTTGTCAAGGGCGGCAGCGATCAGCTGACCAGTACCGACACTGCTGGCTCTCAAGGGATCCAACTCATCGCTGCTTAATAGCCGCAGACCGGATGCTGCGGACATTTCAATGATGGCGCTGCTGTCCGGTGCAACAAAACCATAGGAAGTCATTATACTCCTTCCAAAAGGATCCTCCACCCTGGAATCGACCAGGCAGCCGCCGAAAGCTCCGATCAGTAAGGTTCCCGTACCGTCCCCGCCGTCGGCGATAGGGTGACAGGTACAGGTGCAGGAAAGACCACTCAGCTCCAGACCCGTACGAATGGCAGCCGCCGCATCGCTGGCACTGAGACTGTTCTTATAGGCATTCGGAGCGATCAATATCCGTATGGGCTTCGGCATCATATACAGGAAATAAGATAAACGGTTAAATAGGCCGTCACACCCATCAGCAGGGTCGCGACCGTATAGACTTTCAGCATGGTACGCATATCGAGACCCGAGAATCGGGCAATCACCCAAAAATACGCATCATTCGCATGAGAGATCATCATACTGCCCGCCCCCATGGAAAGGATACAAAGGATCGGACCATTACCGGTCGCCAGCCCCAGGGTGGTCAGCACAGGCTTCACAATAGAGGCAGCCGTGATAATGGCGACGGTCGATGAACCCTGGGCGGTTTTTAACAAAGAAGTCAGCAGGAAAGGGAAGAAAATACCCATCCTGGCCAGGGGCAGTGCCGCACCCAGCTGGTCACCCATATGCGTAGTCGCCAGTACCGCGCCAAAGGCTCCGCCCGCCCCGATGATGACAAGAATGCTGGCCGCCTTTTTCACGGAACTCCACAGCAGACCGCCCAACACTTTCTTTGTCCAGCCCCGCCCGCATATCATCGCCAGCAGGATCCCGACAGACAAGGCCGCCACAGGAGTCCCCGGCACCCCAATCCAGGGTTTTATCGCAATCAACAGGATCGGCACAACCACAGGCAGAAAGGCCATGGTGACTGTTACCCCAGCATCCCCCGGCCTTTGGATTTTCCCTATCATATTGTCGGCGTTTCCGGAGGTCTTCCCGTCATCCCCCGGCCCTTGGATCTCCTCATCTCCGGTGCTCATCCCCCCGCTTCCGGAGACCTTCACACCCTCCCCCGGCTTCCCGCCTCGTCCCGCAAACCTTGCCCAGCAATAGCCGGCAAAGGCCGAAGGAATCGCCGCCAGGGTACCGGTGAGCATTAACCGACCTACATCGACGCCGATCAGGGACGCCGCCGCAGCCGCACCAGGGTGGGGCGGGATCAGACAATGAATGGCATATAGCCCGCTGGCCAGGGACACCGTCATGAACGCCATCGGCACCCTTGTGCGTTCGGCCAGGCTCCGGTTCAGACCACTGAGCACGATGAAGCCCGAATCGCAGAAGATGGGCAGGCCCACGATAAGCCCGGTGATATTCATCGCCAGCGCAGCACGGCCATCCCCAACCTTTTTTAGGATAGAGGCCGCCATGACCCTTGTGCTGCCGGAAAGATCCAGCAGAGCGCCCAGGATAATGCCCAGGAAAATGATCGGGGCCAGCGCCACGACAATATGCCGGAAACCCTTGGCCATCGTCTCCACGACAGATCCCAACGGCAGACCGACACCCAGCCCCACCAACAGACAGGACAGCAACAGCACGAAAAAGGGGACACGCATCTATAAAAATACGGGGAATCGTGGTCATAACAAATTGAAGGCCCGGTGGCCTTCAATTGCTATTATCCATATTCAATAAACCAAACCAAAAAGTGAAGGAGAATCAGGTGGAATGCCCATACCTGGGGTCGAAGATCGCAAAACAGACGAGGGCCAGATAAGGCAATAGAATAACGCCCAGGGAGATCATAAACCGGATGCCTCTTCTCGGAGTCTTCCTAAACAATTTTTCATATTTCCCAAAGATCTTCAGATCCCGGTCCTTGACGATAAAAATATAATTGCATACAATGCCGGCCAGGATAAAAATAGAACCTGCAAAAATAGTGGAAGTGCTTCTGGAGGCGAACCGCTCGTCGACGATATGGAAATATAATGCCTGGAAGAATAGCAGCCATCCTCCGGCGCCCAACGCGAATAAATACATAGCTTGAAACCGGGCATTGAAATTTTGCCGGCAGGTGCCTACATTAAAAAAATAATTGTAAATGTTGAAATAGAGCAGATCGAGCTGTTTCATAGTTTTTTTTTATTGGAACTATAACATCTCAAAGATGCTCCATTGACAGCGGCTATCCAACGATATTCAGTGGGAATCCCGGCAAGCTCCTAAAAGGCCTAGCCATAACTCGGGACAAACCATTAGGGATAGGTAATAACACTTAACTGTGTTCCGGTATTTTACGTGGTCTGACGGGTCTTATACCAGCGACAGCAGCTTGTCCCTTACCAGCAGACAGGCGCCAATGACCCCCGCCCGCTCTCCAAGGATGGACAGCTTCAACTGCGTATCATTGCTGACCGTACTTAATGAATACTTATTGATGGCACTTTTTACGGGGAGGAAGATGGTATCTCCTGTTACCGAAAGACTCCCGCCCAAGATGATCAGCTCCGGGTTATACAGGTTGATGATCGTGGCGATCCCTTTCCCCAGCTTCTCACCCATCTGCGCGATCAGTTCGATCGACAGCGTATCGTCATTCCTCGCCGCGTCGGTAATATCATCCAGCTTGATATCGCTGAGATCCGATCGTTTTTTCGTGACGACACTCGTGGCGCCCTCCTCCAGCTTTTGAATAAAGGCCCTGATCAGAGCGCTCCCGGAAGCCTCCGTTTCCAGGCATCCCTTCTTCCCGCAGTGGCAGAGGATCTCATTATCGAAAAGGGGTATATGACCGAATTCACCGGCAAAGCCCGACTTGCCATAATACAGCTGTCCATTGATCTGTATGCCCATCCCGATACCATAGTCTATATTGATGAACAGCACATTCTTTTCCCCGTCCACTACGCCACAGCAGAACTCCCCATAGGCCATCGCCCGGCTGTCATTCTCAAGATAAGTATAGATGCCTATCTTCTTCTCAATCACCTTGCTGAGAGGCGCCTCGTCGAAATTGAAATAACTATAGCTATAGCCGGTCGTGTGATTCACCCGGCCCGAAAGATTCATCCCGATACCCAGGATCTTCCCCGGACTGATGGACAGTCCACCGATAAAATCCTTGATAAGCCCACATAACTGCTCCAGCGCCTCCGGCGTATTGTCCAACGCATAGGGGACCTTGTCCGCCGTATGGATCAGGTTCTTCTGAAAATCCATCAGACCGAAATTGACATAGGTCTGCTTGACCTCGATGCCGATAAAGAAAAACGAATCCGGTTCCAGCCCATATAGATTAGGCCGCCTGCCCACCCCTGAAATAGTCTTCCCATAATCCCGTATCAGCCCCTCCCGGATCAACTCCAAAACAAGGTCATTGATCTTGGGTGTACTGATGTTGAATTCTTTACTCAGGTCCGTGATGGTGGTATTGCCGGTATTGGCAATATGTATAAGGATCTGCTTCTTCAATTGCAGGTTCTTATAGGCAACCCCCGTGACGATGTCATTGTGTAGATCCTCAAAAATGGTGTTCCGCGCGGTCATTATATAATAATAAGGTTGTTGAAAACTATGCAAAACTAGGCTATTTATAAAAATAACTATGCCTAACGCCCCCTATTAAGAGTTATTTTTTAATTAATAGCTTAATTAGAAAATATATTTAGTAATTATACATTATTTAAATAATAATTTATATATTAGCAAATCAATGGGAATTTAATTTAGTAACAGGCTCTTCCAAATAATTGACCAAACTTAAATCTGTAAGAATGAGACGCTGCAAATCCACCACCATCCGCATCTGCACAGCTGTTTTTCTGTTCCTCCTGTTGGGACTGTCAGGGATCGCCCGGGCGCAGCAGGCATATACCGTCAAAGGCAAAACAACAGACGATAAAGGACAGCCGCTGCCCGGCGTAACCATCGCGGTCAAAGGCCGCCCGGCCGGCACCTCCTCGGATGAAAAAGGCCTCTTCGAGATACGCGTAGAGACCACCCCGGCCACCCTCGTATTCTCCAACGTCGGCTACCAATCCACTGAAACAAACGTACAGGGTTCGACCGATCTCACCATCTCACTAAAGTCAGTTTCCACCCAACTGAATGATGTCGTCGTCATCGGCTACGGCACCCAACGAAGGGTCGACGTAACCGGCGCAATCGGCTCCGTAACAAATAAAGATATCAGGAACCTACCCGTACGCAGCGCACAGGAAGCCCTCCAGGGCAAGGTCGCCGGCGTATTGGTAACACAGAGCAGCGGCAGCCCCGGTTCCCTCGGTGTCGTACGCATCCGCGGCATCGGCTCCATCAACGGCTCCAGCGATCCCCTGTATGTCGTGGACGGCCTGCCGCAGAGCAGCGTCTCCTGGCTGAACCCCAACGACATAGAGACCATGGACGTCCTGAAAGACGCCTCTGCCTCCGCCATCTATGGTTCGAGAGCCTCCAATGGCGTCGTCATGATAACGACAAAAAAGGGCACCACCAACGATGACCTGCACCTTACCTTCGACTCCTACACCGGTATACAGTCCGCCTGGAAACGGCCCCATATGCTCAATGCCGCTGAATTCATAGAATACAAGGTCAGGGCAGCCGCAGCCGTAACGGGCGGCACCCTCCCCTCAGAACTCAGCACACAGGCCGGTATCGACCAGGTCCTTCAATTCGTAAAAGACAATACCGGCAGCACGGCGGGCACCGACTGGTGGAAGCAGATCAACCACAACAACGCCCTCACCCACAGCTATAACATCGGTCTCAGCGGCGGCACCAAAAAGGTCGCCCTCGGCTCCACGCTGGGGTATATGCGCCAGGATGGCCTGATCGCCGGCTCCGACTATACCCGCATCTCCTGGCATAATAACATGGATGTACGTTTCAACAGCCGGATAAAATTTTCCTCTAACTTCAACGTCATCTATGAGAAACGCAGAAACGTGGACGAGAATAATCCCTACACCGGTACCATCTTCAACGCCATGGGCGGAGACCCCATTACCCCGATCTATCGTAACCACCTGGTGAACACACCCTCCTTCTATTCCAGGATCATGACCGGCTACGAAGCGGACAATCCCTACTCGCAATATGCCGGCTTCCTCTATTCCAACAAGAACAACCCCGTAGGCCAGATCGACAGGATGAAGCAGAGCAGCTACTCATCCCTTAGTCTCAAAGGTGGCGCAGCCCTTGACGTGAAGATCGTCGATCCGCTCAGCTTCCGCAGTAGCTTCGGGGCAGATATCTCCGGTGGCATCTCGCAAGGCTTCCTGCCTTCCTATTATCTGACAGCCTTCGACCAGGCCGCTACCAATACCGTCAGCAACGCCGATAGCTACACCAACTATTTCGTCTGGACCAATACCCTGACCTTCGACAAGACCTGGAATGAACATCACCTGACCGCTCTGGGCGGCTGGTCTGCAGAACTGACCAAGGGACTCGCCAATACCGTTTCCAAACAGGGCATCCCCAACAATAACGAGGATCAGCGCATCATCAACTCAGGAACCCTGAATCCATTGGCGACCGGTTATACCTATTCCAGCGCCCTCAATTCCTATTTCGGACGTATCAACTATAGTTATGCAGGCCGCTATATCCTGGCCGCTAACCTCCGCCGCGATGGCAGCAGCAATTTCGCCAATGGCCATCGCTGGGGTACCTTTCCTTCCGTATCCGCAGCCTGGCGCCTCACCCAGGAATCCTTCGTGAAAGATGCCGGTATTTCCTGGCTGGATGATGCGAAGATCAGGGGCAGCTATGGCCTCATCGGGAACCAGAACGTCACCAGCGGCTCTTACCTGAGTAAGTATGGAACGACCGGCTATTATTATTTCGGAGAAACCGGCCTCGCATCCATGGCCGGTGGCCGCTCCTCCGTAGGCACACCCGAACTGCAATGGGAAACGTCCAAACAGACCGATATCGGCCTCGATCTTTCCCTGCTGAAAGGCAGATTCATCGTAACAGTCGACTACTTCAACAAAAAAGTTGAACAATTGCTCTTGCAGGTACCCCTGCCAACGACCCTGGGCTACCCAACTTTACCCTATTCCAACGCCGGCACCATGCAGAACCGGGGCTGGGAACTATCCGTCACGAACAACAACGACATCGGCGATCTAAGGCTCGGCGTTACCGCCAACGTCTCTGCTTTCCGGAACAAAGTGCTATCCCTTGGTGGAGGACAGGCAGTATATGGCTATGCGCACCTTGGAGAGGCCTTCACCAAAACAGAAGAAGGACAACCCGTAGGCGCCTATTTCGGCTATCAGACCGACGGCATCTTGCAGACACAGGCCGAAGTGGACGCCAGCGCCCAGAAAGGACTCTCTACACCCGGCGATCTCCGCTTCAGGGATCTCAACGGTACAGACGCATCCGGAAACGTCAAGTCGGGACCCGATGGGATTCTCAATGCATCTGACCGGACAAAGATCGGCAACCCCTGGCCGAAGTTCACCTACGGTCTGACCCTGAATCTCGCTTACCGGAATTTCGATTTCAGCGCCTTCTTCCAGGGTTCCCAGGGCAATGACGTCATGGATATTCTCCGATACGACCTGGAGTCGGGCACCGGGTACTACAACGCACCGGCCGGCTACCTGCAACAGGCCTGGAACGGCCCGGGCACCAGCAACACCCATTATAAAATATCACAGAACGCAGGCCTGAACACCAATGTCTCCAGCCATTTCGTGGAGAACGGCTCGTACATGCGCCTGAAGAATGCCCAGCTCGGTTACAACTTTCCCGCTGCCTGGCTAAGAACCACCCATATCCCGGGATTACGATTCTATATCGCCGCGCAGTACCTGTTCACCGTCACCAAATACACGGGCCTCGATCCCGAAATGGGCAGCACCGACGGCAAACTGATGGGCATCGACCAGGGCTACTATCCGCAAGCCCGCACCCTGATGCTGGGCCTCAACGTCAAATTTTAAACCGCCAAACTACATTATCATGACATCGACAATACAGAAACTCCATATACTTACACTCGGCGCCACCCTCTGCCTGTCTTCTTGTGCAAAGAACTTTTTAGACCGCCCCTCGCTGGGCGGCCAAACAGAAGAGAACTTCTACACTTCCCGCGATGCCGGCCTAAAAACCGTCAGTAATTGCTACGCGACCTTTAATACTTTCTGGGACTACCAGGCCGCCATGGTAGATCTCGGTAACATCGCCACCGACGAAAGTGAAAAGGGCGGGTCCGACGCAGGAGACCGCCCATCCGCCGCTGACCTGGGCTACGGTCGCGCGCTATCCAACAACGAACAGCTGACCGGCGTTTGGAAGACTGCTTACAGCGGCATCGGCAACTGCAACGTCGGCCTGGACAACCTCCCCAAGGCTGCCCTGGTAGACAATGCCGGCAACCCAGTCGCCGCAACGGTCAAGAACCGCTATATCGCAGAGATGCGCTTCCTCCGCGCCTATTTTTATTTCGATCTCGCCCGTCTCTTTGGCGGCGTACCCCTCCTGACGACCACGCTGCCCGTTAGTGACCGTGACAAATTGCCCCGCGCCACCGACGCAGAAACCTATGCATTCATCACCAGCGAACTGATCGCCTGCACCCAGACCACCGATCTGCCTTCCGCAAAGGACCTCCCCGCAACTGAACTGGGCCGTGTTACCAAAGAGGCCGCCTATGCCATGCTGGCCCGCGTCTACCTGTTCTATGCCGGTACCGATAATACCCTCTACGCCAAGGCGAGGGATGCCGCCAAACAGGTGATCGACGCCAATGCTTACCTGCTGACACCCAATTACCAGGACCTCTTCCTGCCCAACGGTTACAAGCTGAAAGAAAATGTTTTTGCCGTACACTATCAGGTCGATAACGCCCTGGGCGTCTCCGGCACCTATACCCCCTTGTATACCAATCCCCGCAGCGTGGGCGGCTATGGCTTTGACTGCCCCACCGAAAGCCTCGTTAACGAATTCGAAACAGGCGACCCTCGGTTATTGCTGACCGTTCTGGACAATGGCGACATCTTCCCCCGCACAAGTGGAACTGTAGCCGCGGATACCCTGGACTTTACCAACGGTATAGGCTCCGGCCATTTCGGCAGAAAAATATTTTACACCCAGGCCCGCCGTGGCGCCAACTGGGGCTATCCCGGTAACGAATGGACCTGGTACCTCGTCCGCTACTCCGACGTGCTGCTCATGTACGCCGAAGCCCTGCTGGGCAGCGGCGGCGACAAACAGGAAGTGGCAAACTATATCAACATGGTCAGACACCGCGCCAATACCTCCACCTATACCGATGCCGAGGCGAACAAGCGCATAAGGACCATTCCCAACATCCCCTTACCCGACGTCACCGCTTCTGAAGACCTCACCGTCGCCGTTCGACATGAAAGAAGGACCGAACTGGGGATGGAATACCAAAGATTATACGACCTCATCCGCTGGGGTACCTACGTCACGACCATGCACGACTTTTCCACGAAGCCCTATGCCAATGGACGGGGAGCCGCCTTCAAGGCGCCTGCCAGCGGCCGCTTCCTGTTCCCCATTCCCCAGACGGAAATAGACCTCTCGGGAGGATCGATCACACAAAACCCCGGCTACTAATGAAACCCTGCAGGATCCTGGTGGTAGGCTGCGGCAACATGGGAGCATCCCATGCCATGGCCTACCATCAATTGGAAGGATTTACCATCGTCGGCCTCGTCTCTACCGGGCAGAGCAAACAGACCCTGAATGAACAGCTGGGCGGCGGCTATCCCTTGTTCGACAACTATGAAGAGGCCCTGCTGAACACCCAGCCCGATGCCGTCTGCATAGCCACCTATCCGGATACCCACGAGGACTATGCCCTCAAAGCCTTCGCAAAAGGCTGCCATGTCTTTATCGAAAAACCCCTGGCCGATACCATCGAAGGCGCGGAAAGAGTTGCCGCCGCCGCCGCAAAAGCCGGACGAAAGCTGGTGGTAGGCTATATCCTGCGGCATCACCCATCCTGGCAGCAATTCATCACACTCACCCGGCAATTGGGCAAACCCCTGGTCATGCGCATGAACCTCAACCAGCAGAGCCATGGAAGAATGTGGACCGTCCACCGTAACCTGATGAACAGTCTCAGCCCCATCGTGGACTGCGGCGTCCATTACATCGAC
>Ga0247778_1001123_pt1 | contig 14416 bp, 10 predicted proteins | sample UWRJL049202B5_FD_179939 | JGI IMG/M metagenome (GOLD analysis project Ga0247778, IMG submission 179939) | Plant litter microbial communities from Arlington Agricultural Research Station in Wisconsin, United States - UWRJ-L049-202B-5 | ecosystem: Environmental > Terrestrial > Plant litter >... | reverse complement strand
TAAAGACATGTATTTTCTGACTGTCACGGGTCGCCGGGAAACCTCTTCTACCCTTCCTGCGGCCAATAATACATTCTTCTATCCTTCTGCGAGCTTGTCCTGGGTGTTCTCGGAGCTGGAAGCCGTCAAGAACAGTAACCTGATCTCTTTTGGCAAGATCCGGGGGTCATTTGCACAGGTGGGCAAGGATGCGCCGATCTATGGTCTTCGGACCTACCTGGTTCCCGCATCTACCAAGGATGGCTTTACCACGGGTATTGCATTCCCTGTAGATGGAGTAGCCGGCTACCAGATCAGCAATGTCAATACCACCATTGGAAACAAGGATCTGAAGCCTGAAAATACGTTCTCTTATGAATTAGGTACGGATCTGTCTTTCCTGAAGAACCGGATCACGTTGAATGCGACGGCCTATTATAGTCGTTCGAAGGATGTTATTTTCCCGGTTTCCGTGGCTTATTCCTCCGGCTATGCAGGTAAGCTGCTGAACGCCGCTACCATCGACAACAAGGGATTGGAGCTGACGTTGCAGATGACGCCTGTCAAGACCACCTATGGTCTTCGCTGGGACGTGACCTTCAACTGGAGCCGCAACCTGAATAAGGTGATCTCGCTTGCGAAGGGTATCGACCGCTTCTTCGTAGCCGGCTTTGGCGGTGGTGAGGCAGAGATAGATGCAGTTGCCGGCAAGCCTTTCGGAATGATCTATGGTAATACATATGTCCATACCGATCTGCATGATATCAAGAGCCCAATCGTCATCAATGATAATGCAGAGGTTGGGAATGGCCGGTATCAGCCTTTGACCGGGGGTCCCAACCAGGTGATTGGAAATACGAATCCTGACTGGATCGGTTCTGCCATCAGCAGTGTATCTTATCAGGGCCTGACCTTTGGATTCCAGATCGATGTAAGGCATGGCAGTGATATGTGGAATGGCACGAGGGGTGCATTAGCGAACAAGGGTACGGCTGCGGAGACCTTGAATCGTAATTCCGCACATACATGGACGGGTCCCCTGGGGCACCTGGACCTGGCCGGTAACCTGGTTCATAATGACGGAGGCGTGGAAAAGCCTGGCGTTGGTGGCCAGAACACGACGGCCTCCAGCTATGACCAGCATTATTGGCAGAGTGTCGGCAATAGTTTTGGAGGTCCGCAGGAGATCGACATAGAAAGCGGGGGGTGGACGAGGATACGTCAGGTCAGCCTGACGTATGAGCTGCCAAAGAAAGTAATTGTCAAGAGTAAGCTAAGCCTGTTGTCCCTGACTATTTTTGCCAATAATCCCAAGATATGGACCAAGTATGACGGTGTTGATCCGGAAACCAGTCTCACGGGGCCATCCAACGCGCAGGGTTTGGACTATTTCAATAACCCCGGCACCAAGAGCTATGGCGTCCGTCTGAATATTGGCCTCTAAACAAACAAAATAAATGAATATGAAAATCAAGATATTATTTGGTCTTTTTATAGCGGGCGTTCTGCTTTCGACGGCCTCCTGTAAAAAATCTTTCTTTACGGATTTTAATAAAAATCCGAATGCTCCGGATTCTGTGCCGCCGAACTTGCTGCTGTCCAATGTGGAAGCTTCACTGGCTTATACGCAGGGCGGGGACATGTCGCGTTTCACCTCCCTGTTCACGCAGCAGGTGTTTGGTGCCAATTCCCAATCCCAGCAGTATTATAATTACATATTGGACCCGGGTACGTTCGACAATTTATGGCCGGATTATTATACATCCGTCCTGAACAACAATGATACGTTGATGCACCTGGCGGACCGGAAGGGCTATAACATGTACAGTGGGATCAGCAGGATAATAATGGCCTATAGCTTGCAGATAGGGGTAGACCTTTGGGGAGACCTTCCTTATTCGCAGGCAATGAAGGGGGATAAGAACCTGAAACCCGGCTATGATAAGGCCCAGGGCTTATATGATACTATCGTCAGCCTGGTGAACAGAGGTATCGATTATATCGACAATCCAGATCCGGGGCTTATCCTGCCGAGTGGAGACGACCATTTATACAGGGCAGATACTGCCAGATCATGGAGTAATTATACTGCTTCATGGAAGTATTTCGGACATGCCATCCTTGCACGGCTCTATATTCACCAGAGCAAAGGCAACCCTGCCATGGCCAACCTGGCGCTGCAAGAGGTAGCCAAGTCATTCCCTGATGAACAACATGCTGCCATTTATGTATCCTCTACCTCCGAGAATGGGGCGAACCCGTGGTACCAGTTCATCACACAGCGGCACCAGGATGAAACTTTTGTGGATGCTCCGCTGGCGGATTCCATGAGGGCCAGGAACGACCCGCGATATGAAATTTACATCGACCCCAACCCGGACGATGCTTCGTTAGGCGACTATTACGGCAGTGCGAACTCGCCCGTGGAGTTCATCACTTTTGAAGAGCTGCAGTTCATATCTGCGGAAGCTACGTTACGGGCAACGGGCGATTTTGTTACAGCCGCCGCCTATTTGAGCAATGCCGTTACGACGAATATGACGAAGCTGGGGGTAGCGCCAGGCGATATAACCACTTATATTGCTGCCCATGCGACGCTCACGACTGCCAGCGTGGATGCTGCCATTGCGCAGGTGGCCAGGGAGGAATACTATGCGCTGTATCTTAACCCGGAAGTATTTACGATGTGGCGCCGTACGGGTGTACCTGTGCTGAAATCCGTCACAGGGGGGGCGATCCCGCGCAGATTATTATATCCTCAAAGCGAATTATCGTATAATTCTGCCAATACGCCTGCCGTCACTTTATATTCTCCCAAACTATTCTGGGATAAATAAGTGGAATGTAGATTATATTAGCGGCCCCGGCAAAGTCCGGGGCCGTTATATTTTATTTATGGAGGAATTTTTAAAACATGACCGTTAACTCCTTAGTATTCTCCAATAATCCCAGGTACCGGGTTACCCGGCATTCCTTATTCTGGATACTCTGGATCGTCTATTACACTGTATTCAATGTCATCTATTGGCAAAATTCCTATCCGCTGAGCAGCACGATCTGGTCTTCCCTGGTGGAGGTCTGTCTGTCGACGCCGATGGATATTGTCTTTTGTTATTCCATCATTTATTTTTTGCTGCCCAGGTTCCTGTACAGGGGACGTTATATTCCGATGATCTTTCTATGGTTGATGTTCAGCATCCTGTTCATCCTGGCTTTCCGGCTGTATGATCATCAGTTCGTGCCCATTATCCGAAAGGCCTTTGGCTTACCTCCTCCTGTATTTTCTACGAATGTTCCCTGGGTATTCCTGAATCTCTTCTACCAGATCAATATGGAGGGGGGGCTGGCTGCGGCCATTAAGTTGGGGAAGATGTGGTTTATCAAGCAGCAGGAGCTGGACCTGGTCAAAAAGGAGCAGCAGAAGCTGGAGCCCAATCTGCAGGAAGGGAAGATGCATCCTGTCTTTTTGATAAATGCCCTGGACAGGATGGAGCAATTATCGGTGATCAAACCTTCCATGATCCCGGGTATGGTCAAAAAAATAAAGAACCTTTTGTTATATGTTATCTATGATAATAACCAGGCCAGCGTCAGTCTTGAAAAAGAATTGGCATTATTGGAGGAGTATATCGAGCTGGAGAAAGCGGGGAGTGTAGAGAACCTGCGGGTGAGCATGAAGGTACTGGGGACGCTGGCGGGTGAGCGGATTGCACCGTTCATCATTCTTCCTCTGGTGGAAAATGGGTTCCGGCAATTGTCCCTGCTGGACCTGCCGGATAAGTTCATTGACCTCCAGATCCGGGTCACGGCAGGGGATCTTCAGCTGAAGCTGGGCTGGAGCAAGCCCATCGACAGTTCGACCCTGACCAATGGGAATAATATGGCCCTGCAGCACCTGGGCAGGCGGCTGCACCTGTTGTACCCTGAGAGTCATGATCTGCGGGTGGTCATTACTACGGAGCAATTCATTATCAATTTGCGGGTGAGCCTGAATCAGAAGAGTTGAGAGGGTGAGTGGTGAGTAGTGAGTGGTGAGTTTTGGAAAAAGATGTATGAAAGTTCTTTATATTTAAGAATGGCAACAAGAAACGAGAAACAAGGAACAAGTACCCCTGCTCTTGCCCGTACCCTGGGACCTGTGATGTTATGGGGGCTGGGGGTCGGGTATGTTATTTCCGGTATGTATTTTGGCTGGAACCTGGGATTGGCGGCGGGGGGGACCAAGGGGTTGGCGATTGCGACTGCTGGGATCATCGTCCTTTATATCACCTTTACTTTTTCTTATACGGAGCTGGCCTGTGCGATCCCACGGGCGGGCGGGGTATTCGATTATGCGACCCGGGGTCTGAACCGGGATCTGGGTTTTATTGCCGGCATGGCCCAATTGATCGAATTCCTTTTTGCGCCTCCGGCCATTGCGGCGGCGATCGGGGCCTATTTTCATATTTTTTTCCCGGCGATCCCGGTGACTGTCATTGCGATCGCTGCCTATTTTATCTTTACGGCCCTGAATATTTATGGGGTGAAGGCGGCGGCCGGATTTGAGCTGATCATTACCATTCTGGCGGTCTTTGAGTTGCTGTTGTTTGCGGGTATCTGCATGCCTCATTTTTCCATGGCGAACCTGCATCGCAATGCGTTTCCTGCGGGTTGGCAAGGTGTCTGGGCTGCGATCCCTTTTGCGATCTGGTTCTTTCTTGGGTTAGAGGGGGTTGCCAATGTGGCGGAGGAGACTATCCGGCCCCAGCGGAATGTGTTGTTGGGTTTTGGTTCGGCCCTTGGCACGCTTGTGATCCTCTGTATACTTGTATTTCTTTCCTCTATCGGTGTCGCGGGATGGGAGTCGATTGTATATCCTTCGCCGGGGGCTGACCCCAGCGATTCGCCGCTGCCTCTGGCTATGTCAAAGATAACGGGCGCGGGAGGATGGGTCTACCATTTGCTGATCACCATCGGGTTGATGGGACTGGTAGCCTCCTTTCATGGGATCATTCTTGCGGCCAGCCGGGCGACGCTGGAATTCGGGCGGGTCGACTATATACCGAAGGCTTTCGGGAAGATCCATCCCAGGACGAAGACCCCGGCCAATGCGTTGCTGGTGAATATGTGTATCGGGATCATTGCCCTGTTATCCGGGAAGACCTCGGAGATCATTACCATTTCGGTTTTTGGAGCGCTGACCCTCTATATTCTTTCCATGGTGACGGTACTGGCGCTGAGGAAAAAAGAGCCTGATCTTGTACGGCCTTTCAGGGTGCCTTTCTACCCTTATTTCCCTATCATCGCCCTGGTGATCGGAGTGATCTCTCTGGCGGCGATGACGACGCTGAATATTAAATTATCTTTGATTTATTTTTCCTTGCTTGCCCTGGCCTATTTTTGGTTTCATTTTTTTGTAAAACCCACCATTGATGCGCGAAAAAAAATCATTTCCTGAGCTGTTGAAGGCGCTGGCTGATCAGCAGACGGAGAAAGTAAAGCTGGCTATTACGGATATTGACGGTGTGCTGCGGGGCAAGGTCATCAGCTTTGAGAAATTCAGGTCTGTGGCGGAAAAGGGCTTTGGCTTTTGTGATGTAGTATTTGGATGGGATGCCGGGGACCAGGCCTATGACAATGGGGTATTCACCGGCTGGCATACGGGTTATCCGGATGTGATGGCGCAAATCGATCCCGGGACTTTCCGGCGGGTGCCGTGGGAGGATGGGATCCCCTTTTTCCTGGCGGATTTTAAGGATGCGCAGGTCTGTCCCCGTGGATTATTGAAGAGGGTGATCGGGCAGGCCCGGGATGAGGGGTTCTCTGCCGTTTTTTCCCAGGAGTTCGAATGGTTTAATTTTATCGGGAAGGGCAATGAACTGACGGGATCTTCTTACCGTGATCTGAAGCCTTTGTCCCAGGGCATGTTCGGTTATTCTATTCTGAGGGCATCGCAGGGAAGCGCCTATTTTCATGATCTGTTCGATCTTTTAAAGGAGTTCGGCGTACCGATAGAGGGCCTTCATACGGAGACGGGCCCTGGTGTTTATGAGGCTGCCATCCTTTATACGGATATCCTGGAGGCTGCGGACCGGGCCGTCCTTTTCAAGACGGGGGTGAAGGAGATTGCCCACCGGCATGGGGTTATTCCCACTTTTATGGCGAAGTTCAGCCAGGATCTTCCCGGCTGCAGCGGGCATGTGCATCAGAGTCTATGGACGGAAGATGGTGGCCAGAATCTTTTTTATGATAAGGATAGCTCCAGCGGGATGAGCAGCCTGATGGAGAGTTATATAGCGGGTCAGCTGCATTGTCTGCCCTATATCCTGCCGATGTTCGCGCCAACGGTGAACAGCTACAAGCGGCTGGTGGAAGGGGCCTGGGCGCCTACAACCCTGACCTGGGCCATTGATAACCGGACGACGGCATTGCGGGCTTTGCCTGGCGGCGCCGCCTCTACGCGCCTGGAGACGAGGGTGGTGGGGTCGGACTCCAATCCTTACCTGGCGATGGCCGGGTGCCTGGCCTCGGGTCTATATGGGATCCGTAACAAGCTGTCGCTGACTACGCCGCCCACATCGGGCAGCGGTTATGCCGATAAGGCCAGAGGGATATTGCCCCGTAATCTTTGGGAGGCGACGGAAGCGATGAAGAGTTCCACCCTGGCTACGGAGCTATTTGGAGAGGTGTTCACTGATCATTTTGTCCGGACCCGGGAGTGGGAGTGGAGGCAGTTCTCCAAGGAAGTTACGGACTGGGAGCTGAGGAGATATTTTGAGATAATTTAGTGAGTGGTGAATGGTGAGTTTAGAGTTGTGAGTAGTAAATGGTGCGTTGAATTGATTATTAAGAGAAACAATAAATAGACTATGACGGATTTTAATGTAGTGAGGCAATATAATTTTCCGACTACTATACGGTTTGGTGCGGGTGCTGTCAAGGAGCTGCCCGATCATCTGAAGGCCAATGGCCTCAGCCGGCCACTGCTGGTAACTGACCCGATGGTGGCGGGGCTGGGATTTTTCAAGGAGATCGTCAATAACCTGGAAGCCGGGTCTTTTTCTGTGGAGGTCTTTTCGGATATTCACAAGAACCCGGTGAAGTCGGATGTGGAGAAGGGGGGTATTGCCTTTACAGCAACGGACCGGGATTGTATCATCGGGATCGGGGGTGGTGCGGCCATGGATGTGGCGCGGGCGATCGTGCTGCGGATCCATCATCACCGGGATCTTTTCGATTATGATGATCTGATCGGCGGGGACCAGTATGTGACGGAGGAAGTGCCCTATTTTATAACGATCCCCACGACTAGCGGGACGGGGAGTGAGGTTGGCCGGAGCGCTATTATTTCGGAGGACGATACCCACCGGAAGAGGATCCTCTTCTCGCCCAAGTTGCTGGCCAGGATTGTCTTTGCGGATCCTTTGCTGACCATGGAGTTACCGGCCTTTGTTACGGCCGCCACCGGTATGGATGCGTTGACGCATAATTTGGAGGCCTACCTGGCGAAGAATTATCATCCCATGTGCGAGGGTATTGCGTTGGAGGGGATCGGCCTGATCTATCATTCGATCGCGGACGCGGTCCATTCGCCTGATCTTCCTTCCCGGAGCAAGATGATGATCGCGTCGCTGATGGGTGCTGTAGCGTTCCAGAAGGGGCTGGGTGTTGTGCATTCGCTGGCCCATCCGCTGTCTTCTTTGCTGGACACGCATCATGGGCTGGCCAACGCCGTGAACCTGCCCTATGGTATGCAGTTCAATATCCATGGCAGCGAGGAGAAGTTCCGCAAGATCGCCCGTACGATGGAATTGAAGAAGGATAATGGGAGTGCCGTGGTGGAAAGGCTGTTCGCCCTGAACAGGGAGTTGAACCTGCCCCTGCATTTGCGGGATGTCGGTGTGAAGGAAGAGCATATCGAGACATTATCGGATCTGGCCTTTGCCGATTTCTGTCATCCAAATAATCCCAGGCCTGTCAGCCGGGAGGATTTTAAAAAATTATACAGAGAAGCCTTATGAGGATCGGACTGACTTATACGGGCACCGCGATCAAGCATGAGAACTATGTACGATGGCTGAGGGGTGAGGATGGAGCCGACATCGAGGTGATCCGGTTGTCTGCGGAGGACGGTAATTTACGGGAGATGGAAGTCTGTGACGGGTTGGTCTTATCGGGCGGGGTGGATATCGACCCGGACTATTATGGTGGTAATAAAGAGTATGTGAAGGCGCCTGTGGGCGGGTGGAATCCGGAGCGGGATGCGTTCGAGGGTGCTGCGCTGGAAAGGGCCAGGGCGGATGGGCTGCCGATATTGGGTGTTTGCCGGGGGTTACAGTTGATCAATGTATGTCTGCAGGGCAGCCTGATACAGGACCTGGGAACAGCCGGGGATGAAATGCATGAGAATGTGGAGGGGGTTGACAAGCGTCACGGGGTGAATATTGAAGATGGCAGTCTTCTCCGGGAAATTGCCGGTGTGGGAAGCGGTGAGGCGAACAGTGCGCATCATCAATCCATCGATCGGTTGGGAAAGGGATTGCGGATCAATTGCAGGGCAGTGGATGGGACGATCGAAGGCATCGAATGGGTGGAGCCGGCGGGGAAGTCCTTTTTGCTGGGGATCCAATGGCATCCTGAGCGGATGTATTTGAACCGGTTTGCGGATGTTTTTCTTTATTCGGCCATCCGGGAGCGTTTTATTTCTGAAATTATTAAATTAAAGGGTCTACGATGATAGTTATCAATCCGGCTACGGAAGAAGCAATAGGGGAGATCCCCGAGGATACGCAGGCATCTGTTCAGGAGAAGTACCGGCAGGGTAAGAAGGGGCAGTCGGCGTGGGCTACGGTGTCCCTTGCGGAGAGGATCGCCTGTATCAGCCGGTTCTATGATCAGCTGGATGAGGAAAAAGAGGTATTGGCAGCCACGCTGACCAGTGAGACGGGCAAGCCGTTGCAGCAATCCTATAATGAATTGAGTGGGGCGCGTAATCGTATCCGGTATTTCCTGGATCATTCCGCCAAATACCTGGCTGAGGAGTGGGTGACACCGGAAGGGGCTACGAGGGAGAAGATCGTGTATGAGCCTCTGGGTGTGATCGCCAATATTTCTGCCTGGAACTATCCTTACCTGGTCGGTGTGAATGTCTTTATACCGGCCCTGATAGGAGGGAATGCGGTCCTTTATAAGCCTTCTGAATATTCAACGCTGACGGGCTTGCATATTCAGCGGTTGTTATACCGGAGCGGGGTACCTGCGGACGTGTTCCAGGTGGTAGTGGGTCAGGGAGCGGCGGGGGAGTGGTTGCTGGAGCTGCCGCTGGATGGTTATTTCTTTACCGGCAGTTATCGTACGGGCCGGTATATTGCCGAAAGGGTAGCGCCCAAGCTGGCCGCCTGCCAGCTGGAGTTGGGCGGTAAGGATCCTCTGTATGTGATGGACGATGTGGAGGATATCGAAAAGGTTGCTGGGGCTGCCCTGGAGGGTGTCGTGTATAATAATGGGCAGAGCTGTTGTGCGGTGGAGCGCATCTATGTACAGGAAAGTGTCTATGACTCTTTTATAAAGTCTTATACGGAGCAATTGAAAAAGATGGTGGTGGGCGATCCGTTGGATCCTGCAACGGAGATTGGTCCGCTGAGCAGGGCGGCGCAACTGGATTTTCTCCGGGAGCAGATCGGCGATGCGGTGGCGAAGGGTGCGAGGGTTTTGCATGGCGGGCAACGGGTGGATCGCAAGGGATATTTTTTACAGCCGGCGGTGCTGGTGGATGTGGATCACAGTATGCGGCTGATGAAAGAAGAATCTTTTGGTCCGGTGGTAGGGATCCAGAAAGTGAAGGACGATGCGGAGGCTGTCGAGTTGATGGGGGATACGGAATATGGGTTGACGGCGGCCATCTATTCCAGTGATTATGATCGTGCGGCGCGGGTGATGAAGCAATTAAACACGGGTACTGTATATTGGAATTGTTGTGACCGGGTCAGCGCTTCGCTGCCGTGGTCGGGCCGTAAGCATTCCGGGTTGGGGAGTACCTTATCCTACCAGGGGATACGCGCCTTTGTTCAGCCGAAGGCTTATCATATGCGGGGGTAAGTGGGAGTTTTGTAAAAATGAGAGGGCAATAGAAATTGCCCTCGCGTCACGACTTTTGTGACCATTCAAAACTAAAATTATCAAATATGAAATATTGTGATGGCAGGCGGCAGATAACTGTCAAATTTACCATTCAGATTGGATTATTCAAAGGTTCCCGGCGATATATTTCAGGTTTGAGGGCAGAAAATGCCCTTCTTGGGCGAGCTGTGTGTAATTACATAAGTAACGTGTAATTATTACATTAGTAGTTTGTCCGGGTTGGGGATGAAATTAAGGAAGGCCTGAAAATTGGCCTTGTATTTTCTTTTGTCCAGTTTGTAGTAGAAGGCGCCCTTTTTGGAATTGGCCTTGTCTTTTTCTTTCTGCTTGATCAGCAGCTCTGTAGACAGGACCTTCCGGCTGAAATTACGGTTGTCGAATCTCGTATCGTAGATGCTTTCATAGAGGATCTGCAATTGGGGGATCGTGAATTTTGCAGGAAGGAGTTCGAAGAGGATGGGATGGAGGGCTGCCTTGTAGCGGAGTTGTCTTTTGGCTCCTTCCATCATTTTTTTATGATCGAAGATGAGCTCGGGTGTTTTTTTCAGCAGGAACCATTCGGGATGGTATTCGGCGCTAAGTTGTTTCTCATATTGATGGATATCGATCAGGGCGAAATAGGCGACGCTGACGGTTCTTTCTACCGGGTCCCGGAGGGTATCGCCGAAGGTCTGCAGTTGTTCGAGGTAGACGCCTTCGAGGCCGGTCAGTTTCTTCAGGATGCGGTTAGCTGCCTGGTCCAGGCTTTCTTTGGGTTGAAGGAAGCCTCCCATCAGGCTCCATTTTCCTTTTTCAGGTTTCAGGCCTCTTTGGATCAGCAAGAGTTTTATATCGGTTCCGTCAAAACCGAAGATTATACAATCCACTGCTACCAGAATACGAGTTTCTCCTGGATAACGCGTCATTTTATATCAAATTTATGATGTAATAGAATTCGCATGAATGTACTGTATTTTGTTCAAGCTACCAGAACTTAACGTATAAGGCCATGAGGATCGCGATGGTTACAATGATCAATGCAATCGTGGAGGGTTGCAGTTTGAACATTTGTTTATCCAGTTCGAAAGCCTTGGGATTTATTTTTGGTCCGCCGAGGCTAATACCGATCATGACCAGCATGGTAAAGAAGAAGGCGAGACCCATACAGTTCAGGAAGGGGATCTGCCAGACGGTGTGTGTAACACCTGCAACTGTTTCCTGTGTCTGAAATGCGGTGTAGATAAGGGTTTCGTGGCCCAGTACCTGCGGTGCGAACTGGTTGAAGAATACGGATAAAACGAAGCCTGTGATGACCCCTGCGATCGCGGCGGCGCCGGTGGTTCTTTTCCAGAACATTCCCAGGAGGAACATTGCGAATACGCCTGGGCTGATGAACCCTGTATATTTCTGGATAAAGGTAAATCCACCTTCTCCGCCGATGCCCAGGAGATCTTTCCAGGTGAAGATGATGGCGACGAACATGGAGAATACGACGGCCAGTCTTCCTGTCCATACCATTTTCTTTTCGTCGGCCTCTTTATTAAAATATTTTTTATAGACGTCCAGGGTGAAGATGGTAGAGATGCTGTTGACCTTGCCTGCCAGGGAAGACACGATGGCTGCCGTGAGGGCGGCGATGGAGAGGCCTTTGAGACCTGCGGGGAGGAATCCCAGGATTGCCGAGTAGGCGCCATCCTTGCTACCTCCGGCCAGTTGGGGGAGGTGGCCGTTCTTATAGAGTACGAAGGCGGCGATTCCTGGCAGCATGACTATTACGGGCATGAGGAGTTTCAGGAAGCCGGCGAAGAGGATACCGGTGCGGGCTGTCTGCAGGTTGGCGCCCAGGGCTCTTTGGGTGATGTATTGATTGCAGCCCCAGTAGTTGAGGTTGACGATCCATTGGCCGGCGAAGTACATGGTTATGCCGGGAAGGACGAGGTATTTATTGACTTCCAGTTGGGAGGAGGATGCGTCGGGTTTGTGAAAGATCATTTTAAAATGTTCGGGTGCGTCGTGCATCAGGGCTTTGAATCCGCTGAGGGCGCTGCCGCCCAGGCCAAATTTTTCCGATACGATGGTAAGGGCCATGTAGGTGGTTGCGAGGCCTCCGATGATCAGTACGCCCACCTGGATCACGTCTGTGAAACCGATGACCTTCATACCGCCCAGGGTAATGAGCAGGGCGAAGATTGCCAGGCCTATAATGATGATATGGAGGTTATCTCCGCCCACCAGTCCGTTGATGGCTACTGCGCCCAGATAAAGGATCGAGGTCAGGTTCACGAAGACGTAGAGCAGGAGCCAGAATATGGCCATGATCAGTGCTACGGTCGAGTTATAGCGCCTGGTTAGGAATTGGGGCATCGTGTAGATCTTATTCTTCAGATATACGGGGATGAACCAGATGGCGATAATGATAAGGGCGATGGCTGCGACCCATTCGTAGGCGGCGACGGCGATACCGGCAAAGTAGCCTTCTCCGCTCATGCCGATGAATTGTTCGGCAGAAATGTTCGATGCGATCAGGGATGCCCCAATGGCCCACCAGGTCAGGGATCCTTCGGCGAGGAAGAAGTCTTTGGTATCGGTGACGGTCTTCTTTTTCCGTTGGTAGATCCAATAACCGTAGGAAGCAACGATGACGAAGTAGATCGCGAAGACGACATAATCTGCGAAAACAAGGTTCCTGTTCATATGGCAAGAGTTGAGCGTTTAATGTTCTGGGTTATGGGTTCTGAGTTGGGATTTAAGAACGGTTAATTTGGTAATAGGCCTCGTTCCACCGGAGTTCGTTGCGGAACTGGTAGAGGTCGGTCTTTTTCCCGATGAGGGCGAATTCGATCCCGGCCATATCGGCAAAGTCCTGGAGGTGTTCGGCCGTCAGGTTCTGGGAATAGCAGGTATGGTGGGCGCCTCCGGCGAGTATCCAGGCGGTGCAGCCTGTCTTCATATCGGGATAGGGCTTCCACAGTACGCGGGCGACGGGTAGTTTTGGCAATTCCTCCATGGGGGCGACGGCCTCTACTTCGTTGACCAGGAGGCGGAACCGGTTGCCCATATCGATCAGGGATGCGTTGATGGCTGGTCCGGCGGCGGAATTAAAGACCAGTCTTACGGGGTCGGCTTTGCCGCCGATGCCCAGGGGATGGACCTCGCATGTTGGTTTTCCGTCGGCGATGGATTCGCAGATCTCTAACATATGGGCGCCCAGTACGAGGCTGTTGGATGGGTCGAAGTGATAGGTATAGTCTTCCATGAAGGAGTTGCCGCCCGGGAGGCCGGCGCCCATGACTTTCATGGCGCGTACGAGGGCCGATGTCTTCCAGTCGCCTTCGCCGCCGAATCCGTAGCCGCTGGCCATCAGGCGTTGGGAGGCGATGCCGGGCAGTTGAACCATGCCATGGAGGTCCTCAAAGGTATCGGTGAATCCTTTGAAGTTACCGTTCTCTAAAAATGCGCGAAGGCCAAGTTCGATCTTTGCCGCCTCTCTCAGAGAGTTATGTTGTTCTTTTCCTTTGCGGAGGGATGGGGCCAGGGTGTATTGGTCGTCGTATTCTTTAACGAGGTTGTCGATGGCTGCGCTGCTGACCTGGTTGATGATGGCTACGAGGTCGCCGATGCCGTAGGTATTTACGGAGTAGCCGAATTTCAGTTCGGCCTCCACTTTATCTCCATCTGTCACGGCGACGTAGCGCATGTTGTCGCCGAATCGTACAAATTTAGCGCCTTGCCAGTCGTTCCAGCCGGCGGCGGAGCGGGACCAGGAGTTGAGGGATGCGAGGACTTGGGGATCCTGCCAGTGGCCGGTGATGACTTTGCGGTTGAGTCGCATGCGGCTCATCATGAAACCGAATTCCCTGTCGCCGTGGGCGCTCTGGTTGAGGTTCATGAAGTCCATATCGATATTAGCCCAGGGGATATCCCTGTTAAATTGTGTGTGCAGGTGGACGAGTGGTTTGTGGAGCACTTTTAATCCGCCGATCCACATCTTTGCGGGGGAGAAGGTGTGCATCCAGGCGATGATACCGATGCAGTTCTTGGCTGTATTGGCGTCCACGCAGAGGTTGTAGATCTCTTCGGATGTTTTGACGGTAGGTTTGAAGACGACGGTGATGGGGATCTGGGGAGCTTTATTCAGGGCGGCTGCGATGGTCTGGGAATGGCTGGCAACCTGTTTGAGTGTTTCTTCGCCGTATAAATGTTGGCTGCCGGTGACGAACCAGACCTCTAATTTCTTTATATCCATATCTGATGTTATTGTAAGATGGTTGATGATTTATAATTATTGACCGTAGTAGGAGTTGGGGCCATGTTTGCGTTCGAAATGTTTTCTGATCAG
>Ga0247778_1001122_pt1 | contig 14418 bp, 7 predicted proteins | sample UWRJL049202B5_FD_179939 | JGI IMG/M metagenome (GOLD analysis project Ga0247778, IMG submission 179939) | Plant litter microbial communities from Arlington Agricultural Research Station in Wisconsin, United States - UWRJ-L049-202B-5 | ecosystem: Environmental > Terrestrial > Plant litter >... | reverse complement strand
GCCGAAATTCCGGATAAAAGACAACAACATCTTCACCTCCGGGCTTTCCCCGCTCTTGCTCACGATCATCACCACGTCCATATCCTGCACCATACCCAGATCGCCGTGAATGGCATCGGCAGCGTGGAGAAAAATGGCCGGCGTCCCTGTCGAATTCAGGGTAGCCACGATCTTCTGGGCGATGATGGCGCTCTTCCCGATCCCACTGACCACGATCCTGCCCTTACAGCCAAAGATCAGCTGCACGGCCTTCTCAAAACCTTCGTCCAAAAGACCTTCCAATGCCGCCACCGATGCGGCCTCCATCCGGATGGTATTCCTGCCTATTTCAATGATGTTTTTCGCCGTACTCATAAAAGATTTGGCAAACCTACACCAAAAAGATAAATTGACAATACCGGCTGATTGACCATGATCGCTGCCCATTAGAACACCGATGCCCTGTTACGTTCACCGAGGCATTAAAAGACAAATAGACAATGCCCGGCTGGTTAACCATATTCCCTGCCCATTACCCATCCTCCAACTCCTAAAAACCATCCCGTCCCGTCTTTCGACACATCCATACACCGCATTTTCACTTCATCCGTCAATCTCTGCCTCCGCCGTATAAGGATTGGTTGACTGTCCGGGTTCACGTCGGTCGGTTAAAAATCCATTATAATTCAATCACCGGCCATCCCTACAATACTGATCCCACCTTCAGCTAAATTATCTAAGTATTTATACTTATTTTGTAATGGGCCGCCTGCGGGGCCAAGGCTGAAACAATTTGACAATCAATAGCATCCGAGCAAATTTTTTTATAGAGATACATATTCTTTTTCTTTATATTTATACCCAATAGCCTTTTTTTTAACAGAATCAGCTAACACAGCACCCTGTTTTTGTGTAACTTCGCCATCCCTTGGCCGATCGCATTGGGTTTTTTATAATATTCACAAACCCATAGCACTCAACATATGATCAAAACTTCGGCCAGGGAGCTAGCGAAAGCCCCGAACCCAATCTGATAAATGTTCGGAACCAGGGTCATTCCCACGGGAACGCCCTAATTCAGGTGTTAATCCTAACTCATGAATAACCGCATACCGCTGTTCGGGGTATTTTGTTTGTCTAAATCAGTTTGATCAGATTAATCGTGAGTAGGAAAATATTTGAGCATGGCAACAACCGTAACAAAAAAGACCGCTACCAGAAAAACTAAGGCCACCACTAGTAGCACACCCGCTAAATCAACTGCAAAATCGCCCGGACTCCTGGCACAACTGCAAGAAAATTTTGGTTTTGACGCCTTTAAGGATAACCAGGATGCTATTATCCAGAGCCTTCTTTCAGGCAAAGACACCTTCGTCATCATGCCGACCGGCGGAGGCAAAAGCCTTTGCTACCAGCTGCCCGCCATCATCAGCGAAGGCGTCGCCATCATCGTCAGCCCCCTGATCGCACTCATGAAGAACCAGGTCGACCTGGTCCGCAGCTACAGCAGCAAGGACAGCGTCGCACACTTCCTGAACTCCACCCTCAATAAGAAGCAGATACGGGAGGTCCATGAAGATCTTCTCAACGGTCATACCAAGATGCTGTATGTTGCGCCGGAGACCCTGACCAAACAGGAGAATATGGACTTCTTCAGCGACCTGACCATTTCCTTTTTTGCGGTGGATGAGGCGCACTGTATCTCGGAATGGGGACATGATTTCCGCCCGGAATACCGGAGACTGCGTGAAATGATGGACCAGATCAACCCCAACATCCCCGTCATAGCCCTGACAGCAACCGCAACACCCAAGGTACAGAGCGATATCGTAAAGAACCTGGGCCTGCGTGAACCCAATATATTTATCTCGTCCTTCAACCGTCCCAATCTTTATTACGAGATCCAGCCGAAGATCAAAAAGGACCAGACCATTAAGAGTATTGTCCGTTACATCGTTCAGCACAAAGGCAAAAGTGGTATTATCTATACCCTGAACAGAAAAACTACCGAAGAACTGGCAGACATGCTGGTAGCCAATGGGATCAAGGCCGTGGCCTACCATGCCGGACTGGATGGCAAACTGCGGGCCGAAAGACAGGATCTCTTCCTGAATGAGGACGTGCAGGTCATCGTCGCCACCATCGCATTTGGCATGGGCATCGACAAACCGGATATCCGATTCGTCATACATTTTAATATACCCAAATCCATCGAGAACTATTACCAGGAGACCGGACGAGCCGGCCGCGACGGACTGGAAGGAAATTGTATCCTTTATTATTCGCATAAGGATGTGGCCAAGCTGGAGCATCTGATGAAGGACAAGCCGCTGAGCGAAAGGGAAGTAGGCGCCCAGCTGATCAACGAAACGGTAGGCTATGCCGAGACCGGCGTCTGCCGCCGCAAAGTCCTCATGAGCTATTTCGGCGAGGAATATACCATCGAAAATTGTGGCCAGTGCGATAACTGCCGGCATCCGAAAGAATGGGTCGAGGCCAAAGAAAATGCGACCAAGGTCCTGAAAGTCGTAAAGGCCCTGGACGAACGCTTCGCCACCGGCTATGTCGTAAATATCCTGACAGGCAAGTTGACACCCCAGATCCAGATGTTCCGCCACGAAGGCATCTCCGAATTCGGCATCGGCAAAGATGAACCCGAACATTTGTGGAATTCCCTGATCCGCCAGCTGCTGCTGGAAGATCTCCTGAAAAAGGATATAGAAGAGTATGGAGTGCTGAAATTTACCAAGAAAGGCGAGGACTTCCTGAAGAAGCCGCGGTCCTTTAAGATAGTCCTCAATAACCTCTTCGAAGAAGCCAACGCGGACGACGAAGAAGAAGGCGCCGAGGCCGGCAACGCACTCGCCACCGACGCCAAACTTTTCGAGATGCTGAAAGATCTGCGCCAGAAAGAGGCGAAGAAGAAGGCCTTACCACCCTTTGTCATCTTCCTGGAAACCTCATTGCAGGATATGGCCACCCTATATCCGACTACGGTCCAGGATCTGGAGAAATGCCAGGGGGTCAGCAAGGGCAAGGCCATCCGCTATGGCAAACCCTTTATCGAACTGATCGCCAAATACGTAGAGGAGAATGATATCGAAAAACCCGACGACTTCATCATGAAGAGTGTCGTGAACAAGAGCGTAAATAAAGTATACATCATCCAGCAGGTCGATAAAAAGATCCCGCTGGAAACCATCGCCAAGAACAAGGACCTGCGCCTGGACGCATTATTGGAGGATATGGAGACCATCGCCGCCAGTGGTACGAAGCTCAACCTGAATTACGCGGTCGATGAGATGCTGGACGAATACGAACAAGAGGAGATCATCGAATATTTCAAGAGCTGTGAGACCAGCAGCCTCCAGATCGCCCAGCAGGAACTGGCCGAGGGCAACTTCACCTGGGAACAATTGAAGATCATGCGGATCAAGTTCCTCAGCGAATACGGGATGTAAGAGGTTCTTCGCCCGCAGCATGATGTCCTCGGGAAGGATGGAAATTCGCACTTGTGTAGGGATGCAACGCCCTTCGCCTGCATCAAGGTGTCATCAGCCCGTGATATTCAACCTTTTTTAAGGATTTCCGCCTCAGAATTTCGCTATTTTCCCCGGAAATCCTATTTTTGCCACCCCGATCACAAATTGGGAAGGAGGTGCGGTAGCTCAGTTGGTAGAGCAATGGACTGAAAATCCATGTGTCGCCGGTTCAACCCCGGCCCACACCACCAGATAATCAAGCAGTTACGAGTTAAATCGTAGCTGCTTTTTTTATTGGGTCGAACAATTAGCGATTGGGTCGAACGGAAGCCATTGCGTATTTTCGGATGACAGAAAACCCATCGTCATGGATCCCGAAATAAAACTTATTTGTCTGGAAAAGCCTGCCTTTTACGCTCTGGTGGATGAGGTTGTCAATTACATCAAGACTAAACATGGATTTCCGGAGAGGATGCCATGAAGCTGCTGCACATTACCAAGCAAGACCACTTTACAGAAATTCCGCGACGAAGGCAGCATCCGTTTCTTTCAAGCTGACCGAAAGATCATCCTTTATGATCGGGATTCGATCAATGAATTTTTAGAAAAGAATGCGAAAAAGCCTTTTTAATGATTTTTGCTGCCTTTAGTGGGATATAGGCAAAATTTGGAAATATTAAGAAATCAGATACCTTTAAACCTAATAATCATTCTGCTATCCTTTTTCCTAAACCTATAACCTTGGGAACCAATGAGCTTGTCAACTCAAAACATTGAAGCCGAGCTAAGCTACGCTTATCTGCATGCTGTCGCGGGTCATGCAGGTATGAGTTGCACTCCTCTAGATAGACATGAAGACGGTCATGGAGTAGACGCACAGCTTAACTATCGAGGAATAAATACTCATCCCTATCTAAAGCATATTACCTTAAATGTGCAGCTTAAAGCGACAACGGCTTCCCCGGGTAATCATGCCGACTTTGCTTCGTACTTCTTCAAGGGCATAGATCGATATGATAAGTTAAGAACTGCCGACAGTTCAATCTATAAAATTTTAGCAGTTTTGTTCCTTCCAACTGATCCTGCATCTTGGCTAAAATGTACCGAAGATGAGTTAGTCCTACAAAAATCGGTCTATTGGACATGCCTATATGGTGCAGACGCTTCCAGTAATAATACTGGGGAAACCGTATACCTTCCCAAGAACCAGCTTTTAACTCCTGTAGAATTGATACGTTTGGCTAACTTAGCGGTAAATAATACAGTCCCTAATTATCAAAGGCCGACTCCATGAATAATATTGATGTTTCAGCAATTGATATCCGAGATTACGCAGTAAGCTTAGGTTGGAAACTTATCCGAGAAGCTTTGCAAGATGGTCTTTTTGTATTAAACAGCCCAAGAGAAGATGGCACACAATTAGTTTTCCCAAAGGATACTACTTCGACAAGCTATTATGAATTGGCTGAACTCAGTCTTAAACGCCTTTGTGAATTTTATAGGATGCCGATTAACCTCCTTCTAGAAGACATTCGAGAAGTCAATGACGATGTAATAAGCTTAAGATATTTTTCAACAAACAAAATTGTCAATTCTCTTTCCTTTGAAGAAGCATTTGAGGCAATATCTGCAACACGACAAATGCTATTATCTGCTGCTAGTTCTGTAGTAAATCCTACTACATATCATCCTAAATTGAATCGCCAGGAACCCCAGGAATTAATTAAAAAAACTAAATTTCGGCATACACAAGAAGGAAGCTTTATCTTGAAAATTGCTATCCCTTTCGAACAAGTATTTGCTAATAGCCTGTTTACTAATATTTTGGATGTTCCTGAAGATAAATCCATAGGGCGTCAGACTGTGGAATTAATCAGCAAATCATCAAAGGAAATTATCGACTCAATTGACTCAAACTCAATTTCGGAATTGTACAGATCACAATTTGAGAATTCGAAACCGATAATAAGTTATAATTTTTGCGACTCACTTGTGAAAATGTTCGACGAAGAACGCGAATTGCCATTTGAACTTATATTCAATTGGAGCAAAACCTCATTAAGTGTACTTTCTAAGCCTAATGTTCCAGATAAAATAACTTTTCCGTTCACTTATATTAGCAAATTAAAAGAACTAAAAGAATATTTTACGCCTAAAATCCCAGAAATAACTGACACATTTATTGGTACGGTTGAGGAATTAAATGGTGACATGGGATTTGATGGCAAACGATCAGGAGAGATTGTAGTCAATTTGCTAATTGAAACTGATGTAGTTAAAACAAAAATGAATTTAAACAGTGAGCAGTATCAATATGCACTCAGAGCCCACGAAAAGGGAGGCGCTTACGTCAAGGTGAAAGGCATTCTTCATAGGCAAGCGCGAGTCGGTCGTTTAGATATTACAGATTTCACATTGGCTGAAACTTAATTTAATTGTTTCACTTGAATTTTCTGCAACCATTCCAGTTTATGGGCTAATGTCGTCCCTTCCCGATACGCAGGACGCTGAAATTTATGCCCCATTAAATCAGCTTGCAGCCGATCCGGTGCGTTAGCTGCCAGCAAACTATCCTGGAAACTATGCCGCAGGGAATAAGTCGTATGGGTTTCCGACGGAAGTAATTTGTTTTCCCTCAAGTATTACCCGAGCGTAGCCGATAGCTGATCGGGGCAATCCTTATATTGGTCAAACCCTTTCGGGAATGCTTTGAAGGCATCCAGTGCAAACCCGACTAAGGGAATGACACGCTTTCGGTAGCGTGTTTTAAGCGCCTTATTCTTTCCCGTGTAGTCGGTAAGTTACAATGCAGAGTTTTTGGCAATTAGGAGTGCAGATAAATTGGCAACAAGGAGTGCAGAGTTTTGGTAAAGGTATATTTCTTGGAGCCGGGATCAAAAAATGGTTTTACGATTCTCCAGCCGGTAGCTTTTACCGCTTAGGTTTATAATTTCACAATGGTATAAGAACCGATCCAGGAGCGCCGTGGCCAGGACTTCGTCGTCAAGCATTACCGCCCATTCGGTTGGTTTTTTATTGGTGGTGATGATAAAGGAGGTTTTCTCATAGAGCTGATTGATAAAATTAAACAGATTCACGGCCTGGCTTTTCTCAATGGGGAACAGCATGATATCGTCGATCACAATGAGGCTGGCGTTGGATAAGCGCTTATAGTCACTCTTAGCCGTCTTGGTAAAATCTTTCATTTTGAGCATATTTATTAGCTCGTCCATCGTCCGGAAGCACGCTTTGTATCCCTTTTTCACCGCATCTGCGCAGAGCCCCGCCGCCAAAAATGTCTTCCCTGTTCCGGAAGGCCCCATCAGCATGATGTTATACACCTGATCTAACCAGGTTAACTCCCTCAGTTGATTTAAACGTGGCTTAGGCAGCCCGTTATCCAGCGAATGGTCATAGGTGCCAAGATCACTGGTTGCGGGCAGTTGTGCCGCCTTGAGCCGCTTACGGACATCGTTTTGCTCGCGATAGGCGGCTTCTATTCCCAGCAACTTACTGGTATAGTCCAGGTAGCCCATGGCGCCGGATTCGGCGTCCATTAGAAGTTGGTCCAGGCGGGCGGGGATTCCGCTCATGTTAAATTGGCGGCAATACTGCCCGATTAGTGCTTTGTTGTCTGTCATGATTGGTATTTAATTTGTAAAATGATTTCATAATCTCTGATGGCGCTGAGCGCGGGCTGCATCAACGCTTCGGCGGGTAGGGAGCCGCTTAGCGGATTCATCTTAAGCACCTTTCCCATCGCTTGTTCCGTTTGTTGGGCCTGGCTATATTGCTCCACTACCGCCTGGAAGTCTCCGGCACTGTTGATTTGGTTTTGACAACAATATTCCAATGCCGCTGTAATGACCACCCGCTCAGCCTTTTCGGCAACACTTCTAAACAGCAGCAGCTGATCCCGGATATAGCGGGGCTTAGATTTCCGGATCAGCCGGAAGAACTCCCGGCCCTTCTCCGGGGTATCCAGGCAGGCGCATAGCTGCTCGATCATCTCATTAATGGCGCTACTTTTATCTCGGGTATGATCGGCCTTTTTTATTTTTTGTCCGCTTCCAATAGCGATCTGGTGACGGCAGATCTCGCTACCATCTGTGTTACACAAAAGAAGCTGATCGTTTTCAACCCGAACAGCTACGGCACTGCCTCTCCCCTTGTATGATCCCAATGGCAGCGAATAGAAATTACTCTTCCAGGAGATAGTGTTGTCCTTGCGGATGGTATAATTGATCAATAAAGGCTTTGGTATAGACGCCGTATAAGGTTGCAGGAAAGGTCTTTCGATATTCCACTGCGCATAAGGCTCCTTCTTCGTGCCATTATGAGGCATTTGATTGGCGGTGCGGTATAACCAAGCCACGGCCTCCTGGTTGAGCGTGTCAATGTCGCAGAACGGCCGATTGTATAAGAAGTTCTGTTTCGTGTATTTTACGACATTCTCGATCTTACCCTTGCTTTCCGGGTCCGACTTTCGGCAAAAGTGCAGCCTGAACGGCCTTTCCCGGGTATAAGCCCGGAACCCTTCTGTAAGAATGATGTCGCCTTTGTTCTCGCTAACGATAAAAACTTTGTCCTGGTCATAGACGATCTCATCTGGAATGCCTTCAAAGAAGGCAAAGGCCTTTTCATGCGCCTGAATGGCTAGCTCACTGGTGAAGTAGTGGGTGGTAAACCAGATATATTTGTAGCGGGACCGAGACAGGACCATAGTAAAGAAGAAAACCTTTACCCGTTTGCCCTGATTATCCCGAAGATTGTACTCCCCAAAGTCAACTTGGCCTTGCCTTCCATACGGTGTTTCTTCTACCATCTCGTATTCCCCGACAGGGCTGATTTTAGGCAACTGGTGCTGTTGGCGGACCCAGGCAACAAAATTAAAGACCGTTTTGGGCGAGACCAACGGAAAACCCTCACAGTGCTCTTTCAGCCAGTCATGCATCTGAGCCGAGGAGGTGTCCTGGTATTCCTGCAGTCTTGATTTTACGAACCCCTCATATGGTAAAAGTTCCTTATTCCGGTCTGACTGTCTGGCCAGGAACTGCTCATACTCCCGCTCACTCATTGACAGATAGCTCTTTACGGTACGCCAGTTCAATAATACCGTTCGGCAAATCTTGGAAACGGAGTATCCGTCCATACTCATTCTGTGCACTTCGTGGTACATCATCAACTTGGTTAAGTAGGCATTCATAATTACCGGCCGTTTTAGACCAGTGAAGATGGTCTTTTCCTAACCGGGGATCCCCGGACAGGAAACAAACTCTGCACTCCTTGTTGCTAATTTCTCTGTACTCCTTGTTGCCAAAAACTGTGTATTCCTATTTACCGGTTACATCCCGGCAGGATCTCTATATAAGGAATCTCACAATCCAGATGAATGTGTACATACAATCCTGAATTATTTAAATAAAAGTCATTTTTTTAATCCCAATATCTCTACTGCTAATTTATTAGTACCTTTGAGCTCAACTTCGCATTCCGTGTAGCGGTGGTTCGGGATAAGACGAAGCAGCTCTTTGTGGTCATTTTTTATTTGATATTGATTGTGCATTACATTGTTGAAGTGAGAAATGGAATGAGGGATTTACTGGATAGGGCCTCAATTGAAAAACAGATAAATAACAAAAAGGAGGTAGCTATGAAGAATAATTTAAAAGATACCCCAAGTAACAGTGTTAATACAGAGACCATAAAGAGCCGCTCCGCCCGGCTGAACGCTTTCTTATATATTATAAGCCCCTCTTTCGGGGCTTTCTTGTTTAACCGTAGTCGTAACAATATCATTCTATTTACAATTGGTTTTTCCTTGTCGTCTGTCGGATTGTATCGAGCATCCTGACATACAAGTTGACGGGGTAAACCCTGCATCAAATCATAAAACAGCTTTTCCAGGTAGATCCCGGCTAAAGTAATCGTATGAGATGTAAAGGACAACATGATCTTGTTATGTTCCGGCAGGTATTCTCCGACACTAAATACACGTAATTCAGGAATATGCGGTTGCCATCGGCCCGGTCAAAGCAGATATTCCGGGCATGGCTGATGACGCTATAATTTTCTTCCGCTAAGCCTGATCCGCTCCCCGCAGTTTCCTTTGTCGAGTCGTTCTCCTGCATTTAATCGTATTTCCATCTAAAGCCCTGATTCATATTCATGTTCTTTTACCTGATCCATTGAATGCAGTTTTTTCCGGTCTTTGCCTTTTGGCTTGGCTTCGTAGGCCTCGTGTTCTTTATGCTGCGTATGCTTTTCATGTGTTTTTTGACCCGCAACCAGTTCTATCGCGGACTGACGGTCGCCACCTTCCGAGGCGTAATGCAATAAGTCTTCCTTGCCGTCGGTATCTATCGTGACCAATTGCTTGCCTCTGGAAACCGACACATAGAACTGTTTCATATCTGTGGCAGTAAAGGTGGCGGAGGGTTGGGATATAAAAACCTGATCCACAGTCTTTCCTTGGCTCGAATAACTTGTGAGGGTATGATCGTGGGCAACATGCCAGTAATCCTCCGGAAGAGTGTATGTGGTTTTGCTAATGGCATTGCGCAAACTGATCTTGCCGCCTTTAACCGAAACAACTTCCAAACTCATAACGTTATTCAGCCACTTTTTATCCTGTTCAAAGCCGTTACGAGTAATCCGCACCTTATCGCCTTTGGATAGGCAATTTCCGGGGCCCGGTAAACATCAGACCACCAACCCCAAAAATCCTCCATGAATTAAGCAAGAACATCTAACAATAATATGGAAACGTGGGATTTAGCAGGATATCGATAGGGTAAGTCGCTGGACAATAACGTCGCCGTGGAGTTTCGAGATGTTGATAGTGTGGAAATAAAATATTGATGAACTACACAAATACTAATAAAAGGTGTTTTCACTGTATCAGGCTTGGAATAAAGGTACTATTTTCGACGATACCTCCAAAATGCTAAACTAACGATTGTATGAGATTTACCCATTTTAGATTTGAGAATTTTAAAGGGATAGGCAAACTAGAAATTGATTTAAGTAAGAAGCCGAAAGGAAATGTCTACCCCTTAGTTGGTCTGAATGAAAGTGGTAAAACCACTATTTTAGAAGCTATTAATTTTTTTGCATATAAAACAGAATCAATTGCAGGGTTAGATTTAGAAGGAACCAAAATTAACGATCTGCATGAAGCTATACCTATAAGTTCCAGAGATAATTTTACCGGATACATAGTTATTGAGGCGGAATTAGAGTTTGATGACGAAGACAAGCAGATCATTAAGAATACGCTGATGAAAGAATTAGGTACATCGTGGATTGAAACCGGATCAACTGTCACATTTACGCAAAAATATTTCTTTCAAGACTCAGTACATGTCAAAGAAAAAAACAGGTTGGAATGGGATCATCAGTTTCAATCAAAATCGTTAAAAACAAATAGAAAATTTAAGAAGTTATCTAATGACGATGCATTAAAGGTAAATAAGTTAATAAAAGAGCGCATTCCAAGTATAATGTATTTCCCCAATTTCCTTTTTGAGTTTCCTGACAGGATTTACTTGAATGAAGAAATAACAGATCCCAAAGAAGTATTCTACAGAAATATTATTCAAGATGTTTTAGACTCTCTACCTAATAATTTAAAAATTAAAACGCACTTAGTTGATAGAATTCTATCATCAGATGAAAACCATAAAAGACATCTAATAAGCGTTATTTCAAAGATGAATCATATTCTTACGGATGTGATTTTTAAAAGTTGGAACAGAATTTTTGGAAAGCAGATTAATGGAAAAGAAATAGTACTTATACATGGGAGTGACGATATGGGACCATACTTAGAATTTAATATTAGAGATACCATCGATACTTATAGAGTACACGAACGATCATTAGGTTTTAGATGGTTTTTTGTATTCTTGCTTTTTACCCAATTTCGCATGTCTCATAAGTCAAGAAAGAATGTATTTTTATTATTGGACGAGCCTGCTTCGAACTTACATCCATCTGCTCAATCACAATTATTGAATTCCTTTGAAAAATTGTCTTGGGTAATGTATACTACACATAGCCATTATCTGATCAATCCATTTTGGCTTGAAAATACATTTGTAGTAAAAAATGAGGCAATGGATTATTCAAACGAAGAAGAATATAATTCCAAAAAAACAAAAATTTCAATTCATAAATATCGAGAGTTTGCCACTAAATACCCCAATCAATCCAGCTACTACCAACCGATATTAGAGGTTTTGGATTACGCTCCATCTAATTTGGATTTAGTGCCGGAGATTGTAATGACCGAAGGTAAGGGAGATTATTATTGCTTAAATTATTATCAAAGGGTAGCGAAACCTGTCAATGCACCACTTTCTATTTTGCCTGGAACAAGCGCGAGCAACCTAGAAACGTTGATATCACTATATCTTGGATGGGGTAGAAATTTCATTATATTACTCGATTCGGATAACGAAGGAGAAAGACAGAAGAAAAGATACAAGGAAATCTTCGGCAAAGTGTTGGACGATAGGATTTTCCTTTATTCAGATATCGATAAAAATTGGAATAATCGAAGCATTGAGATGATTTTCGCAGAAGTTGACAAGCTGTATGTGCAAAAGGCATCTTATCCTAAAGAGGAAACTTATTCCAAAGGCCTATTTAATAGGAGCGTACAAGAACTTCTAATTACTCAAAACAACATAGGATTGTCCTCCGAGACCATTAGAAATCTCGATCAGATATACGAGTTTCTGAAGAAAAAACTAGAAGATGCAACCAAAATATAGAAACATTTGACTGTAAATTTAAGTCCAACATCTTCCCCCTTGTCTTTGTCCTGAAATAGCTTGTCACCCAAAATATTAACAATGCAGGAAAAGAAGAAACATCGACCCGTCATTTCATTTACCTCGCTTTTAGTTGGCCATTCCCAGGCTCAATGACGCTTACTCAGTCCGAGGATTGAAATATCCTCATAACCGCAAACTCGTTTGAATGAAAGAAAGACGGATCGAAATCCTCGACAGCTTTAGATTTCTGGCCATTATTAGCGTTATGTTTTATCACTATGCTTATAGATGGACGCTGCCATGCTCCGACACAAACCATTATCCTTATGGAAATTGCTTTAAGGCCCTTTTTAAATATGGTAACAAAGGGGTCCAGTTCTTTTTCATCATTTCTCCGGCTTTGTGATCAGCTACACCCTGGAAAATACCGAAACCTTGTCCGCATTCTTTAAGAACCGCCTCATCCGTCTTCTCCCCCCGATGATTTTTTGGTCCGTAATCATCTATCTGACCTGTATGCTGCTGGACAATACCAATCTGTTGCCCCAATCCTATGCATTTCCGAATTTCCTTCCCAGCCTTACCTTTATCAGTCCCGGCATTTGGAGCATCATCTTTCCGGGCGCATATGTGGACTGTTTGAACCCAAGTTTTTGGGCCCTTTGGGTAGAGGTCCAGTTCTATCTGATCGCAGGGCTCATCTTCTTTATGAACAAAGAAAATTTCCTGCGCAATATTTTGTTCACTTCACTGATACTGTCAGTCCTTAGCTATATACCCGCACATTTTTCACAGCCGCAAACCTTTCACCACCTGCCCCCGCAGATGGCATCCGCTATTTCCTGCTGGCAACAGATAAACCTGCTCTTCAGCCTGGGCTCCAGCATTTCCTATTTCACGCTGGGAGTAGTATTTCACCACCTTTACTCCGCAAGCCGATCCGGCCCTTCTCCCTAACAGGGATCAGCATAGCTGCAATCAATTGCTTTTAGCTATATGCTGGCAGGTGGACGACGGTAAGAATTCTGTTCCTGATCATGATCTTTCTTTTTGCTGATGACCTACAAAAAAGAATGGCTGCGTATTCTTGACAGCCGCCTTATAAGGAGGATGGGCGTTATATCCTTTTCCGTCTACCTTTCGCATGAAATGATAGGCATCCTGCTGATCAATAAGTATGGCCATTATCTGGGAAAATGGAGTCCCCTCTCCACACCGCTCGTGATAGCGTTAATGATCTGCTTATCCGAGATCAGCTATCGGTTTGTCGAACGAAGAATCGGGCGCATCCTGAAGAATTATATGTTCAAACCAGGCCTCTTCCGGGATAAACACCACCCGCCACCATCCCTATTCGAACACAAAACTCGATGCCGTGATGCCCGTCGTTCCTAGATTATTCCCTCCGGATTTTATGGTAACGTAATAGATGCCGCCCGTCGGTACCGTAATAGCACTGCCGCTGCCGGTACAACCTATCGACGCGAGCTGACCATCGAATGGGGCACCACCGCAACCCGTCCATGTGTTCAGTCCCAGCAGCTGGACCGCACTGGGGTCCCACCCCGTAGATACATCCTGTCCATCCTGTGGTTGCTTCTGCGATATCCATACCTCGTACCAGACATTGGTTGCACCCGAACCCGCTACATGCAGATCGACCGTATATTGCCTGTGTCCATATAAATGAACTGTCTGATAAACCCCCGTTTGATCATAGCTGCCATTCCCGCCATTGAAAACGATAGTACCATTCTGCGTATTGATGCTGGCCGTCACATTGCTGCTATTGGATATCTTTACAGGGGTCCATTTTGTAATGTCAGCAATAAGATTTACACGCGGCGCAAATAGCGCAAGGATATCATCTGCATTAAAATAAGCGACTATTTTATTTTTATTGGGATCGATGCTGAATTTGGAATTGGAAATGGTCAAACCCAGGGCAACGACCTTACCTGCATATTGAGCTAAATTGGCAATGCTTATTTTGGGTACCGCATTGCCCTGCAGCGTGCCATTCTGGCTGACCATCGATACATTTCCATCAAATGAATAGTCCGACGAGCTCAGCGCAACGGTATTCGAAGGCAGCTGACCCGAACCTATCAAATTATTGATGGCGCTGTTATCGATCGTTATATTTACTTTCGATGTAGCCAGATCCGCAATACCTC
>Ga0247778_1001121_pt1 | contig 14439 bp, 12 predicted proteins | sample UWRJL049202B5_FD_179939 | JGI IMG/M metagenome (GOLD analysis project Ga0247778, IMG submission 179939) | Plant litter microbial communities from Arlington Agricultural Research Station in Wisconsin, United States - UWRJ-L049-202B-5 | ecosystem: Environmental > Terrestrial > Plant litter >... | reverse complement strand
CTAGTTATTACATAATGACGCAAAAGTTAGACGATTTTTGACTCCCACAGTAGCTTTATATAAGGAATTTGTATAAGGAAGCTACCCCCTTTTTTATCCCCAAACAAGTTTTTGGGCACTCAGACCACACATACGAAAGAAAGGCATGCACCTAATATTTCTCACTTCAGAACTCCTCTCCGTACCTCAAGCTTCGTCAGGTCTTGAGCCACAATCCTCAGCCAGCTGATTCTAGGAATCACCGATACTCAAGTCCCCCAAGCGCCTGTTCAATTTCCCGAGGTATGAATTATTTCTTTCAAAATTTCACAGTTCAACAATTTATTTGACTTTGCATGGCGCCGTGCCGCCATAACAATATTGCGAATTTGTCTTCCACTCATCTCGTTCTGAGCAAGTAGCTCCAAATAATTTTGCAAACCACCGAGATCAACTTGATCTTCCCCGTGTTTCTCCAATGTCTTCTGCCAAATTTTCAACCGTTGTGAAACAGTAAGGTTGTTATAATGCACCGTTACGTGTATCCGTGATGTGAGCGCTGTATCAAGTGTGCCGAAATTCTTGGTAATGAGGATGAGTATTCCATCGTAAGACTCCAATACTCTGTGAAGCACGGATACGAGCTCATTTCGCTGCAAATCTTCGAGGCCTCGTTGCTCCAAGAACACGTCCGCCTGTTCGAGCACAACCACACATTTCCAGGCTTTCCCAAGATCGAAGGCCGACTTGAGGTAACTCTCAATGACCTCTAGTTCTGCTCCTAATGCATAGTCACGACCGCGGATCGGGTACAAGGGTTTCTCGGCAATTTCAGCAATAATCTCCGCGGTGAAGGTCCTTCCTGTTCCAGGTCCACCACGGAGGAGGCAAACAAGATTGTTGCCCTTTAATTCCCGATTGGAGGGGTTCTCCACATCAAGTCGATTAAGGATGAGTGCCTGAATTAGCTCTTTCGTTTCTTGGTCAATGACCAAACTCTCGAAAGATTCTTTGAGCCACAAAATTCCGGTTACCTCATCTACTGGCAAGTCGCACCAGTGGCCATGTAGACTGTAGCCCTTGATTGTTGGAGGGAAGAAAAGTGCGTGATCTGTCTGACTATTCAGAACTGAAGACCACTCAGTATTCCAAAGAACGTCTTTTGTCGAAATTGGAGCAGAGGTTGAGCTCGCTCTTGGATATGCTGATATATCAACCATGAATCGCTCTCCAACTTGCGGGATATGGCCTAGGCCGTGAACTTGACCGAAGGAGCTTGGTACTGCATGGTTGTTGTTAAATGCTAGGTAGCGCTGATGCCGCGTACTCCACCACTTAGTGCCTATTTCTGCAAAACCCTGATCTCGACTGATAAATCTGGGCAGAGGATGAATTCCAAATTTTGTCAGCTTTAGTAAAGCCTCTTCTCGACTGGAAGTCCCGTAATTTTCAGTCAAGCTTTCATATTCGTCGAACATAGCCTGGCAATCGGAATGAAATTGCTTCATCGTATCAAGCCAAGTTAGTATGGCATCACGGCTAAGTTGCCTATTGGAAGCCTTCACGCGATCGTAGTGGTATTCGAATTGGAAAGGAATGTAATCAAGCAGTGGATGATTTTCAATGATACCGATACTCGAATCGACTTGGAAGTCACTTTTGGAAAAGTAATCCATTGATAGATATGCGATACCGCACTGCAGGATAATGCTGTGGCCATCTAGCTGAGAGGTAAAGCGCTTGCGAAAATACGAGGCTGCTGTGGCATGGAAGAAGCCAAAACTGTCGTTGCTTTCGTCCAGAGATATAAGGCCAATGCATACGGAAAGAATGTAATCTGGCTGAAGAATGCAATCGTGGCTGAGATAAGAACGAAATTCTAGATCTAAACCTCCAGTATATATTGACGCCGCATGCAGAATTTGGAGCTTTCTCATGGGACGCCTCGCACACGATAACCAAGATAACACGCAGGTGGCGATTTGTGCGTCTAGAGGGTCCTGAGCCATAATTCGTCCCCATGCTGCGTCGTACACCTCTGTCATATTCGAAGGCAGGCTCTCTAGCACATCCCTAACGTGCTGAATGGACCTCGTTGCCGCTTGCACTAGTGCATCAAGATGGTATCGAACGATGAGAAACCTTGCGCAGTTAGTCACTCATCCATCACTCTCAAGTCAAAGACTACTTACACTCCATTTGCTTTGCGAAGAACATTTGCCTGCATCTTTGATAATAAAAGTGGATATTGTTCCAGGTATCGCTTCAGCTTCGGTGATTTTGCAGCTCGTGCTTTGACGTATTGTACAATGTCTGCATCCGCTGCGCTGACACTGAGATGGAGTGCTCCATCAAACATGCTGTAGTCCTTCATAGCGAATGGCCTCGAGGTTATCCAAAGCTTGTGTAATGGAGTTAGAGATTGAAGCATGTTGAGGAAGTCGTCCCTCGAAGAGCATTCATCCAAAGCATCAAATGCAATATACACTTGTGCGAATTTGCTCGCCATACTTGCTAATAGAACACTAGCGTCTTCTTGGTTCAGTGGCTCTTGACCTTTACTGTGGTCCTCGAAAGCCTCTTGTAAATCTGTCGGGATTTTATCAAGCTTCGCTGAAAGTTGAAGAATGAGGCTACCTAGAAGCTCGACTGAAGACTCCTTGTCCTTGAACTGTTCTGAAGGGTACACATACGCAACCGCGACTGTTGGGTCTTCCTTGAATTCTCTCAGGAGGGAATTTATGACAGCAGATGTTGTTACCGTCTTACCGACACCGGGATCACCAGCGCAAACCAGTATTTGATGTGAGCCGTGAGCCCAGTCCAAAAAAGTGGGATGGTCCAGAATCCATTGTCCTGTATCTTTTTCGCGGCTTTGGGTAACCTGTCGATGCCGATCTGAGTAATCTAAGCGACTTAGCCAGGCCGAGATAGCATGCCGCTGGAGGCTTTGATTCGTGCTCGTGTTGAGAGTCTCTATTAGTTCTCGTGTAGTCTTTGTGTCTGCCTCTATGATTGAGAGACAGTCTAAACGGCTCCTGATCATGTCTGCCTTCTCTATCTGGAGAGCTTTGATGTCTGCTACTGACTTTGCGAGCATTTCCCTGTACCTTTTGAGTGTGCGGCCAGTCGTTTGAATGTAAATGACTTACAGTCCTTCAATGTCAAGGCTTATGTGGAATAGATGCAAGTATTCTTGTAGCGTCTTCAACACTTCCCTCCGCTCTTCGACTATGAAAATCCTGACCATAATTCAGCAAAGCAGTAAATCAGCTTGAAGGTAAAATGAGTCTACCATTTACACTTCTGAAGACTCCTTTTGAAGTGTCCTTCCGCTTCCGTAACCTTTTCAAGGGTATTTTTGAGCTTGAACATATGTTCATGGAAGGCATCGCATGTGGTAATCAACGCCGAAGTTTTCTCAAAGCTGACCTTCGTGGTATCTCCAATAAGGAGCCTTTCGAGACTCTGTAGGACTTCTGAAATTGCTTCCACTTGTTCAAGTATCTCTTGTGCATCTTTCAAAGCCCCTCGGTAGGCTTTAATTTGCTCTCTAAGCAATTTGCTCACCTGGATGGTGAGGCTGATGATTCCAGCAACGCTTGCTGTAATTGACAGTGGATCCGACATCTTTAGGAGGGAAATCAGAAGATTCAGATACCTAAGAATTACCGATGCATTTGTATATTGATGGAATCATAACAAACCTTAGGTGAGGCTGTTAACGTTGATGCCTAGGTAGCTTGACCAGCGGCTTGCGTCCGAAAAATCCGGTGTTGTTTCGTAATGGCTGTCAAATCAATTCGTCTCAGATCTAACACTATAATCGCAACATCCCCAAAGAAAGTTAGAATGTTGATTCTGCCTCAGTAATCATGATTTTGGAAAAGGTGAGGGAAGATAGCGAACATCTGCAGATTTACCCCGTTAGCGTTTTAGCGCGAATTCAACTTCGAGAAATCTAGCTCGATGTTTCGGGGAAAATTATTCTGAAAAACCCAGAATATTCTCGATTCTTTGGTGGAATTTGTCCAGCAAGTTTTGTAATAACCCTTGACATAAAACTTTTATAGTCTGAAAATGATAGAAAATGGTGGGGCAAAATGCGCCACCACGGCTTCCGAGGGCTTTTGGGCCACTCATCCATCACGCTACAGTAAATCTGCAGGTGCTTATAACTAATCTGGTCACGAATGGAGTCACGTTTTCAGGGCTAACTCAACAGGGCAAGGGTTGGGCCCCCACTCTCGCCTTCAACCCAACTTTGCTTTTAAGGTATAAAAAATATATATAGAAGGAATTATATAACAATACAATACAATGTGACTTGCAATTACTCGACTGGAGGTGTGAGACAGTGCTTCGTAGTTTGGGCTTGATATTGGTATGAGCAATGGCAAGAACTTTTGATCTTCTCAGATCCGACTCTTCAACTAGATTGAAGTTTCGTTCAGAAAAGGGGGCCTAGAGCACTACTTTTTGACAAAGAAGAATTTTGGTGGCATACTACATATTTGGATAGTGTGTTCTTGATTTGACTACGCATTTAGTAAGGCTATAGGTTTATGCCTTAACTCCAATTTACTTATTTTTATTAAGATTAATCCTTTACTTGATATGATATTGACTTTCCAAGATCCCCTGAGAATTAGCAGGCAGAAAAGATTCTTCCTTTGTACGCTAACATAGAGAGATTGTGAGGTCACCAGTGGACCTGGATGATGTGGGTTTTTAGAAAGGGGAAAAGATGTCTATTCTTTAACTAGTCTAAGGTCCTTTATCTTCGTCGGTGCTTACGTAACAGAGATAACTTCCCTGTATGGCCCAGCGGCCACATCAGAATATTATTAGATAAACCATAAATCTACTGTCAAGATGAACCCAACCATAGGCTCTTTGCGGCGTACCAGTCCGAACCTAAAAATATGCAGAGAGAAAGCCAGAACCAAATCCTAATCCAGCCAATGAGATCCGAATAACTTCGCTACGTCTCCTATATTCCATTTTGTAAACTTGCAAACCCGAAGCCGTAAAGAACAACTCGAGCAGAACGACCACACCCGCCCTAAGCTCTTTACGAGACATCCAGGGAACGAATCGTGGCGCAGGTGTTTACAACGTAGTCCTAAAAGACCAATACCTACTCGCCAACCACGAATGGGAAGACCCTGCTCCATCAATACACAACTGAAAACCCAAGTACGTCTCAAAACAACCGCCAACTCAATCATGATGCAGAAACAATACGTGACTACCAAGAATTCCAAACAAGAAATAAGTTCAGCCTCAGATTGTCCAGCTCAATATTCACGAAACAAAAGATTGCCATAGAAGAAACGATAGAAGAGCACGTATTTACTTCTTATTTACAAGATAATTGGAATCATGTGATCAACCTATCTACCAACTCACTCTCCTCCACCCACTAAACCGGACTAGCTCTCGCGCGACGTATAAAACCCCCAGTCCATCTGAAAAACCCTCACACCAACTACACCACCCACACGAAAGACAAAGATAAACACCAAACCTTTCTCACTTGAGAAACCATCCTCCTCTCTCGTTCTCTCTCTCGTTCTGGGACTTCTTAAGTGTCACATGCATCACATCACATCAAAGCACTCATCAATTGTCTCTCAATTTTTCATCTGAGCTCAACTATTCCCATTCTTTCCATTCCCTCAATTTTCATACACATTCTCAATCTTCCCCCACATCACCCAATTACCAGCGCAAAAGAAAACATATCCCACCCATGCAATACATGCTTTTCTGCGTGACCTAGTTGAAAACAAGAGTGGCTGATGCATGCATGCAATTTCATAAATGAGAGAATTCCCTTTAGTCTGTCAAAAACCATCAAAAGTCAAAGATTTGAAGGAAGGAAAAAAAGTGCATGATTTCCTCCCCTTCATTGCAAAATAGGTAGTAGTAGTAACACAAGGCCTTCCCTCCATTCCCTTCCATTCCATTTCGGCCAAATAAGAGCTGATGAAAAAAGGTGGAGCTTCATCCGAACAACACTACCACCAGCAACCAACGCCCAAATTAATGTCCATAATTGCCACCCCATCCACCGCGCTGCTGCTGCTGGCTATTGCCACCATAGTAGTTCCCGCCAAACGCCTGGTAGCCTCCATACTGGCTGTTCTGGTGGCCCTGACCAGCAGCTTGGTGACCGCCTGCGCCGCCGAGACCACCGTATTGGCTGGAGTGACCGCCTTGCTGCAGGTGTGCCGGATAGCCGCCGTAGCCTGCTTGCTGGGATTGTGGGGGTGGGAGCACGGAGCCTGGTGCTGTGTTGGTTGCGGAGCCGGGGCGGTTGGCTTGGGAGAGCGAGGGGGAGGGACCGTTGGCTGTCTTGGAGTCGCCGAAGGGCTTCAGGTCATCGCCAGAACCTTGCTGTGTGCTTTGTTGGGCGTTGTAGTGTTGTTGATTTTGACCTTGGTAGGATGATCCTCGGCCGAATGCGTCGTGTCCGCCGCCGAAGGCACCGCTTCCTCCCAGGCTTTGAGGAGTCTGGGCAGATTGTGCAGATCCGGCACGGCCGTAGTCTCCTAATCCTCCACCGAGAGCGCTGTCACGACCATGCAACGAGGACGCACCTCCAAATCCACCAGCGGCAGGCGAGGAAGCGTGTTGATCGTATGGAGCGCCAGGAGTCATGCCATAGCCTTGGTATGGCTGGTGAAGACCTCCTTTACCACCGTAAGGGCCTGCTGGGTAGTTTCCAGCACCATATTGCTGGTACTGGTTCATGTAAGCTGCATAGTAAGGACTTGAGAAGTAAGGGTGGCCGTAAGGGTAGTTGCCTGGTTGTGGGTGACCAGGCTGGGGTTGAGCACCAGCTTGGCTAGCCCCAGGTTGCTGAGATTGAGCAGACGGGTTGGGAGTAGTGTGACCGCTCGTCTGACCTTCTCCAGCAGTAGCGTAACGGGAGGGGGCTTGCTGAGCAGCGCTTTGTGGGAATTGGGATGACCCCTCTGGTTGAGGACCGTTGTACCCACTGAATGAACGCTGTTGCGAGGCTGGACCATCTTGCTGGCCTTGTGCACCTTGCCCTTGCAACCCGTAGTAATTTTGATAGTTTTGGTAGGTGTTTCGCTGCTGATCAGCAGTGTAGTAAGAAGAATACTCATTTGGTGCGGATGAGAAAGCTCCAGATTGCGGGGGTGCTTGAGATGGCGCTGGCTGGTTGGGATAGCTTTCAAAGGGGCTCTGAGTTGATGGCGCCTGTTGGCTGAAGGCATCGTATGGCTTTTGGGGCAATGACGATGGTTCTTGAGCACCACTTTGCGAATATCTGCCATATTGGCTGAATTGCGCATTGTTTTGAGGGGGTTGGGATGCACCTGTCAAACGATTAGTCATTGTCGTAATATGAGAATCCTTTTCGAAACTTACTCTGAGCAGGTTGAGGACTTGGTAGACCAGGAGCAGCTTTGACATTGTTAGCATGTGATTTTGTTGGAATCCCAAAGGAAACTCACCAGTTGGATGACTTGCTGCTGGCAAGCCTGCGGGTTGTTTGGGCGTTGGATAAGTTTCTGGGGCGGATACAGGGGCAGCTTGTACAGGAGGCAATGAAGCGCGGGGGGCGACTGGTGAATGTTGTGGTGGTTGACCACGAGTCTCAGGTTCTTCGCGATCACCATCAACATCCTCCTCTCCCGAACCATTCAAGTTGAAAGCACCAAATTGGACAGCAGCTCGGTCAACCTCACGATTTCCTGGCATACGGACAGCTTCTTCCTGGTCAAGTACACGGCGTTGGTAGCTGGGAGTTCGTCCGGGTGTACCAGTCGCCTTCAAAGCAGAAGCCTGGAACCCACTGGTTGGAGGGCGGATTGCTTGTGTTTGGCCTGACTGTAAAGCAGAGTATGGAGTACCGGAGGCAGTTCGAGTATCCCAAGAGCTAGCGGCAGTACTGGCAGCGGTAGCAGTAGGGGCAGGGGCGGAGGTATCGGGGAGTTGTTCAAGATTATCTTCGGTAAGTTCGTCTTTTGAAGGTGTGATTGCAGGTTCGGGTTCAGTAATAGTAGTAGGCTCAACGGGTGCTGGTTCGACGGGTTCAACGTGGGCAGGTTCGGCGACGGGGGGCTCAGGTTCCTTGGTAGGGGGTTCAGTTGGTTCTTCAGGTTTTGCAGGTTCGGCGGGCCTAGAAAAATTGTTAGAAATTTTACCAGCATTTTGCGCCATGTCATACTTCTCAACAGGCTCTGGGGCCTTTTTGGGAGCCGGGGGAGCTGCAAACATGCTCGCCCAGCTCTTCTTGACACCATCAGGAATAATGCTCGAGGCAGCCTTTGTAGTCGCAGCAGCAGTCGTTGATACAGCTCCAGCAGCAGCACCGTTCCAGCTATCCTCAGCAGATTTTTCAGTGGATGCTGGCGCATCCCAAGCCGGCGCCGGATCGCTCGAGGCGGTTGTTTCCCATGCAGTAGTACTAGTCTCAGTCGTAGGAACCGGGACATCAGCGTTTTCCTTGCGTGAACCATTTGTATGTGCGACAGGAGCTCCTCGTCCTCGTCCACCTCTGCCTCGATCTGTGCCACGACTACGGCCCCTGCCGCTGTCAAAGCCAGCTCGACCGCCGCGCGAAGTCCTAGGTTGATTGGAAGCATCACCGAAAGATGTGACTGTAGCGTCCTTGACCTTTGATCGGGATCGATCTTTCTTGGTCTTCGAGACTTCGCCCCACTGTGAGATCGTACCTGCATAGAAACGTTAGCACCAGATATACTTGGCGGTAGTAGGTCTGCGCCATCGCCCGTGGCGCAAAGAATATCTTCAAGGCCTTACCATCAGTTATGCGACCAACAGTGGTCTCCAGATCGCCATCGGTCTCCTGTAGAGCAAAAACAATATCTTCGTCCGTCCAGTCGGGGAACATTTCTTTGATGGTTGTGACTTTGGAGCCATACTGCTTCTTCAGCTGGCCGACCTCGCCCTCATCTTCAATTGAAATCGTAGGAGTTTGTTCTGCCTTGTCGCCGTTGGTTGCGTGACCTCTGCCACCGCGTCCTCCTCTAGAAGAGTAACCTCCTCGGCCACCTCGAGCTGAGCCCCTGCCGCGAGGCGCGGCGGGTCTGGATTGCACCTCAGACATTGTAATGTGAGAGGGGGGATGTGTATGGAATTGCAGACAGACGACGAAGGAGATGCGGAGGATGCAGTGGGAGAAGGTACAGTGGTGGGTGGTTTGGAGGTGGAAGATGAGGTTGAGGTTGAGGTTGAGGTTGTTAAAGTTTTGGTTGTTGCGAAAGGAATGACGAGCAACGTTCGTTCGCGGGAAGAAACTGCGCTTAGTTGTGAGAGGTCCTTGGGCTTGGTCTCCTGAGTCGAGAAGCCCGCGTCGCCCTTTTTGGGCGTAGCCGGTAACCTTAGCTGGGGGGAACTTTCAATTTTAGGTGCACAGCACAGCGCGGCCAGGGTTTCAGAAAATGGCAATAATGAGGTTGTACAGAATGACAGATTTGGTGGAGAGAAGGTAATTTCTGGAAGATTGAATAGATCAGGATTTGGTCGTTCCAGTTGTAGTCATGGACCATCAATCAAGTCAATCTACACAGTCAGTGCTGCATAAATTCATGCTCCCGTGCTCCCTTTTCTTAAAGCGACGGCAATCTTGCATAACTTTATCCCCATCACATGACTAGTTGTGCATCTGCATCTGCATCTGCATCAAACTGTGCTTGGCATCCCCCACCTCCTTCCAACGGCAACTCCCACTTGCAGAGCCTCCATCTCCGTCTCCATCCCCATTGCTGCGACCGAGAGAACTTCAACGAAGCGTCAATTGTACAATCTTCTCTCTACCCATGGGTTCGCGCACTCAGCGTCCGACTCGATTGCCTCGTTGATCCACGTCTCGTCAGATCGCCTCAAAGGCGAACATCAAACATACTCAACATGTTCCGAGCATCCCAGCGACAGCTACTGGGATCAACACCAGCCCTGGCCTTCAAGAAGCTCCATCAACCTCTACCTCTGAGCCCTCGCCAATCCGAACAGCTCCTCAATCTGCTCACAACCTCCTTTCGAAAGCACCTCGACAAGGAGCATGGAGGGCCAAAATCCGATGTGAAAGATGGTTCGAAAACGGCAGCACCGAAAGAAATTCCCATCATCAATAACCATGCTCCAAGTGTGGATGTTCATATGGGAAGATTACTAGATAACCCCCATTTCCGAGAGAGACCTTTGACACACAAATCGATCGAGCATAGGGACCCAATGGCAGTTTTCGAGGCCGCGGTGGCAAAGGGTATGATGACCCTAGACTCCGCCGCTCATTGCCTCTTAGCGAAGAAAAAATCGATCGAACTCTCGTCTGCCGTCAATGTCGGGGACGCTATGAGAGAGTCCGGAGCTGGCAAGACGGTTTTGAAGTGGTTGATTTCAAGCGGGCATGCGAATAATACGGAATTTCTCCGGCACCGTAACCGCGCCTTTTGCGGTATCTTCATGCAATTCTTAATTCATGAAGGGCTCGAAGAGATTTGTTGGACATGGACACGAAGGAGTCTCAAAGATGCCCCCCATCTTCTCAACTTGCCTCAGCGCTCAACTGAAAGGAGAGAGATACTGTGGGATATGACGACTCCTTTAAATGGGTTCGTTTTGGGGCAACCGCTCTTTAAACGGGAAAGTCTTGATGCCGCATATTCTGCGATGATAAAAGCTGTTGGATATGTCCCAGGATTGTCACTTTCCCAAACGCGAGAAGTTTTCGGCGGTACCATATGCAAACTTGTTGGCATTACCAAAACTCCCAGTAATGATCGCCCGAAAGCTACGGAATCAATTTTTGACGCGTTTCTTCGCCTTCTACCTGCATCGAGAAAGACATTTGAATATGATCTAGCTCATCTACGATTATTGCACCCTACACGACCTTCTGCGGATGATGCTCTTCGGATTCTACGAGATGTTCACATACATGGACTAAGATACCCGTTGTTACGATCAGATGTAAGCGAAGTAAAACGGGAGGAATTTGAGATGAGAGTATTGTACCTTGGCCTTTCCGCGGCTCAATTTCTTCTTGATCATCGCCAATATGCAGAAGCGCAAGAAGTTATGGACTGTTTGCGGCTACATTTCCCTTCCCAACTGGGATTGACTCCAGACCTTATGAAAAGAGTTGAGGCTGAGGAAGCAGAGGCTGCGACGCTTCAGATGCTTGATCGTCTGAGTGTTGCTTGAAGATACGTACAGATCATATTGGATTATGATGTTTACACTTGGAGTTCAGGGTATGGAGTTGGGTCGGGGCTTTGCGCCAAACTGGCGTTGAGGACGAGTGTGCAGGATACCGTGATTTGAAGCTAAAATAGCAAAATATAACCAAAATTCCCAACTTGATAACCACACAACACAACATGCAGCTGATGCCTTTCGCAGATCAGACTCGCATTGTGATTTTATCCGTAAATGCCCAACCCTATCGTATTTGACGAGCCCTTCACCCTCAGTCCGTCCCGTCCAATAAAAAGTCCCTTTCGGATTTTTGATACCCGCTGCCACAAAGGTGCATCTCGTCACCCGTAACACCCAATGACGATGCTCCGTTCCCTCAAACCTGCTTCCCGGATTTTCGTCTCCTTTTTCCAACAAATGCAAATGCACCAACCTCGCGTTTGTGATTGTGATGACCTGCATTAGCTACGATCTCGAAATCCAGGCACGGGGATGGCTCAGATGCCATCTTACACGCCTGCTTCTCTTGCTTACTGAGTACCCGTTAGCTGAAAATTATCCTTTCTACGAGAGGTAAATAATAATACTCAAAACTTCAGAGAGCAGAATGATACTTGATGAACGGTTGCTAAAAACATGGCACGATGTCCATGCCCACCCAGCCCAAGCCCTGTCAATTCCCCGCAACCCATGATTCGCCAGTCGCTTCTGCACATCCTCCGATCCAGATCCACTTAGCCTGGATCTCTCCACACTCTCACTCCCAGCTATCGCATACTTTCTGTCTCTCCCATTCGTCAATCTTCACTCTCACTCAGCTCCGTCCAGCTTCCCTGCTTACTCTTATAGCGTCATTTTTGGCTTTCCAACCTCCTCTTTCCGCAACCTCATCTCTTCCCTCTCCTCTTCAATTACAATTAATCTTTGTCGCAAAGTATCAATTGTATCAGCGCATTACTTTGTTATTGGTTTTTGGAATCGCAGAGTGAGGGATTGAGCGATTACTGAACGAGCATCCACTTTTGAGCTGATCGGATTTACGTCATCAACATGTCTGAGCAACCAAAGGAGGGAGACAAAGGTATGTTTTTTCTCTTTCTTCGGACCGTTCTATCTTCCAATCCATATCTTGCCTTTTGCGCAAAGATGGGAAAGGCACAATGCCATCGCATTCCCCATCCATCCTTCCAGCTTCCTTAACTCCGAACCCCCCGCACATGCGCCTCAACCTTCCACTGCACATCACATAAACAAAAAGCTGACCTGAATCGCAACACCAGTCTCCTGGACATGGAACGGCTCCCACCCCTCCGGCACCGTCGCCGAAGTAAAAGCCGGCCCTGTGACAGTGACATCGCACCGCGGCAACGACATCACGAAAACGGGCGATGAATCCAATCCAGCGGTGCATATCGCGCGCAGTGGAAACGATGTCGTGAAGACGGCGGATGAGCTTAAGGTTGAGGCTGCTGCTAAGGATAAGGAGTCAAACGGTACCTCGTCCTCAAAACAGGAAGACAAGAAGGAAGACTCAAATGGCACAAAAGAGGAAAAGAAGTCGGAAGAAAAGAAAGAAGAGGAAGGGGAAAAGAAAGAGCCAGAACAAGCCTCAGCAGGCGACAAACGCACCGCAGACGAGAAACCGGCCGCTGCTAAGGAAGAAGATAGTAAGAAGCAGAAGACGGGTAATGGGGATGATGTGAAGGCGAAGGCGAATGGGAATAAGGAAAAGGAGAAAGAGGGAGAGAAGAAGAAACCGGGACGGCCGAAGGGGAATGGGGGTGCGAATGGGGCGAAAAAAGAGAAGAAGGTTCCTACTGTGGGCAGGGCGCAGAGGAAGACGAGGAGTCAGGGGGTGGCGGAGGAGAAGAGTGTTTGAGTATACGTATTGGGGCAAGGATGGGGGTGGTGTATTTCGGTTTGGTGGGAAAAGGATTGGCGGGGGAAAATGGGATGGGATGGGATGGGAGGGTTATGGGTGTATGTATATACTCGGCTTAAAAACGGTATTTTTTTCGTTTTGTATTCTATATCCTTCTCGATTCTGCCGCGCCTTCTCGTCGTGGAAGCTCTCAGATATGCCTGTATCCCGTGCCCTTGATCCTGTACTATCACTCCTCCCCCTTCACTGCTCAAACTTCTTCTTTCTCGTTCCGCAATCATCAGTCAGGGAGTTCTTGCCTACCTGCCCCAGAAAGGAGCTCCGTCTCTACCTTCATAACACTCAACTTGCCTGGTTCATATACAAGCCTCCCCGCTTCATATTGTCTGATATCCTATGAACAATTATCTCAAACCACCGGTGATCCAATATCTCCAGCCGCATCACCCCTTACCATAAACGTTATTCACCGTAGCAGCCCGTTCCTCCCCTCTCCCTTAAAACATTCGTTGCTACGAACAGCACAAGGATGAATAAAGAAGAGCCTTTCCACACCTACTTATCCTTCACCACAAGAAACATCCCAGAAAAATCCATTGCTTTTAACAACAATCCAGAAGCCTCAGAAACATTAAAAGCTGCCCACACCGTATATTATAAATTGTATATCCATCCGCATAATCGTCTTTCCTTTCCAAAACTTCATAGCTTTGCTTTGCTCTTCTGCCAATTATTTATATATATTAAATGTTCTTCGTGCATCGCAGCTACCTAAGCATACATACAGAGAATTCCCGTCCCAAGATCTAGCCATGTTTTAAGAATTTCGGAAATGCGATCATCCACCATTTTTCGCATTCTCGCCGCTCATATACTTACTTAGTTATTTCCCTTGCGCCCATTCAGGGCATCCGGAATTGTGACAACTTGTTCTTGTTCTTGTTATTTTTCTCTTCAGCGTGCTTAAGTGTAGTGGAAGGCGCACATGTAACAGTTGAGATGAGATTGCATGGTGGAACTCGTTCAGGGGTTGGTGGAAGTATACTCGAGCTTCTCTTATGAAACGACTGATTTTTGCGGGTTTGACGCAGCTGGGGTATATTTCTTTATGGCTTTGATAATTCATTCTTTTTCATGCCGATGGTAGCAGCTTGCTAGGTAAATTTGGTCTTTTGCTTACTTCGCCGTTGGTGGCTTTTGACTTAGCGAAAGTATAGATGATTTCATTGTCGATGCTACAGATGAATTCGGTGTTCAATTTATTGGCGTTGATTTCTCGAGGGGCTGTGAAGATGTTCCCGTACGAGCGAAGCTAAAGCAGTTCAACTGTATCTTCTCTGTTTCATCGCCTTTGGATTGGAAGTATTCTCCCCCCC
>Ga0247778_1001120_pt1 | contig 14478 bp, 16 predicted proteins | sample UWRJL049202B5_FD_179939 | JGI IMG/M metagenome (GOLD analysis project Ga0247778, IMG submission 179939) | Plant litter microbial communities from Arlington Agricultural Research Station in Wisconsin, United States - UWRJ-L049-202B-5 | ecosystem: Environmental > Terrestrial > Plant litter >... | reverse complement strand
AAATTGACACCCGCGGATCTGACCGTACTAAAGGACTACCTCGGTACCCTGGTCCAGCCGCTAAAAATGGCCGACACCGGTGCGAACGCGCGTGCCCTGGCAGCCAGTACATCCCCCGCACCCGCCGGTAGTCATGTCTCTCCCCATTTGCCGTCCGGCATGAATGTCGCCCCTGTCGCCAATGGCCTTGCCTATATCCCCGGCTGGCCCGACTGGCAGGCCATCAGCACGACCGATCGGTTCGACAATGGCACCATGCGGGTGATCTATGGCAATGACGTGGCTGTAAAGGCCGTAAAAGACCACAAGACAAACCCCTGGCCGAACGGGGCTACCTTCGCCAAGGTCGCCTGGGACCAGGCCCTCGCCGCTGACGGGAAAGTACATCCGGGAAAATTTATACAGGTGGAATTCATGGTGAAGGACGCGGAGAAGTACAAGACGACATACGGATGGGGGTTTGGCAGATGGAAAGGCACTGATTTGAAGCCCTATGGCAAGGATGCCCTCTTCACCACGGAATGCATGAATTGCCACAAGCCAATGCAGGACAACGATTATGTCTTCACCACACCCATCAACCCGGTCGATGCCGCCTTGCCGGACCCGGCTGCATTCAATCCGCTGGAATGGAAGGTGATCACATCGTCGGTCAACAAGACGGATGGATCGATGTCGACCCTCTATGGTAACGAACTTGCCGCCAGGGCCGCCAGGGCCGGCGGCGGGCAGCCCTATCCCGCCGGCGCCGTGCTGGCATGGGTCAGCTGGCTGCAAAGAGAGGACGAACATTGGTACGGCGCCAATATCCCCGGGGCCATCCGCTCCATCGAAAAAGTAACCTTCATCAATGCCAGCAATACACCCGGCCAGGAAGCCTCCTACGACAGCTATGTGGGCTCACCCCTGCGCAAGATCATCGAAAAAGACCCGGTGACCGTGCGCGATCGGGTAACCTATATCGGCAGCCTCAGGAATTCGGTTCTTCCATAAACCTCCGAATCACCTTTTGGGACATCGATTTTTGCTACCATGGTTGAACTTTTTTCAACACCTTGTTTTTCAACCATTTGAAAAAAGTTCAACTACGGTCTCCCAAACGCATATATCCTCCCCCCAAAAAAAGAGGGTATCTCAAACTTTGAGATACCCTCTTTTATATATTCTTCTTTGAACGACTAGTACCTGTAATGTTCAGGCTTGAACGGACCAGCCTTGGGAATACCCAGGTATTCAGACTGGGCATCGGTCAATTCATCCAGCTCAACACCGATCTTCGCCAGGTGCAGACGGGCAACTTTCTCATCCAATACCTTTGGCAGCACATATACCTTGTTCTCATACTTGTTGGTATTGGTCCAGAGTTCGATCTGGGCCAGGGTCTGGTTGGAGAATGAATTACTCATCACGAAAGAAGGGTGACCCGTAGCGCAACCAAGGTTTACCAGACGGCCTTCAGCCAGAACGATCACATCCTTACCATCGATGGTGTAGACATCGACCTGGGGCTTGATAGTGTCCTTCGTGCTGCCATAGGTGTTATTCAGCCAGGCCATATCGATCTCGATATCAAAGTGACCGATATTACAAACGATCGCCTTGTCCTTCATGCTGCGGAAATGTTTTTCCGTGATCAGATCGCGGCAGCCGCTGGCAGTAACGATAATGTCGGCTTCTTTTACAGCATCCACCATTTTCTTTACTTCAAAGCCGTCCATCGCAGCCTGCAGCGCACAGATCGGGTCGATCTCGGTAATGATCACACGGCAGCCGGCGCCTTTCAGCGAAGCGGCAGAACCTTTACCTACATCGCCGTAGCTACCTACAACGGCAACCTTACCGGCCATCATCACGTCGGTCGCGCGGCGGATCGCATCAACCAGGGATTCTTTACATCCGTATTTGTTGTCGAACTTGGACTTGGTAACAGAATCATTGACATTGATAGCAGGAATGGGCAGAGTGCCTTTTTCCATACGCTCGTACAGACGATGAACACCGGTGGTGGTCTCTTCGCTGAGACCCTTTACATGCTGCACCAGCTCGGGGTACTTGTCGAATACGATATTGGTGAGGTCGCCGCCGTCATCCAGGATCATATTCAAAGGACGATCCGTGCTCCCGAAGAACAAGGTCTGCTCGATACACCAGTCAGCTTCTTCTAAGGTTTGGCCCTTCCAGGCGAAAACACCGATACCGGCTGCGGCAATGGCTGCAGCGGCCTGATCCTGGGTAGAAAAGATATTACAGGAACTCCACTTGACCTCAGCGCCAAGAGCCGTCAGGGTCTCGATCAGCACGGCAGTCTGGATAGTCATATGCAGACAACCTGCGATACGGGCACCCTTCAGGGGCTGTTGTTTGCCATATTCTGCACGGATAGCCATCAGACCGGGCATTTCAGCTTCGGCAAGACGGATCTCTTTGCGGCCCCACTCGGCCAGGCTCATATCCTTTACTTTATAAGGCAGCTTCAGGTCAATCGAAGAAGTTGATGTTGACATGTTTTAAATTGTTTGTTTAATTGGTACAAAGGTATAATTGCAGAACAAATATACAGATACTTGGTTAAAATTCGGAACAAAGGCGTCTTTTTAGCTATATTTATAGAACAAAACTGCAGCAGCGCATGGAAAAACACCCTGAAAAAGAAAAAAAGGCTGATGAACCCATCACCCTGGACGAAAAGGACCGGGCCATTCTCCGCCTATTACAGGAGGATGCCAAGATCACGGTCCGGGAGATTGCAGGTAGAGTACATCTTAGTACCACCCCGGTGCACGAACGGATAAAACGGATGGAAGATACCGGCGTCATCCTCCGCTATGCCACCCTTGTCGACCATTCCAAAGTAAAAAAAGGACTGATGGCCATCTGCTATGTATCACTGAAGGAGCATAACAAACGAAGCGGCGGCAAGTTCATCAAAACCATCCAGGAATTGCCGGAGGTCATCGAATGTTATATCATCTCCGGCGAATTCGACTTTCAGTTGAAAGTGGTGGTAGAGAATATGGACGCCTATTATGATTTTCATGTGAATAAATTGGGGCAGCTCGAAAATGTTGGACATGTACAGAGTACTTTCGTCATGGGCGTGATCAAACAGACCCATCAGTTGGTTTATTAAAATCTTAACCAGAAACCAGAAACTCGTATTTTTGCATCATGTTCACCTACGACACCGTCGCCGAGGCCGTCAACGGCTTGAAAGAAAGAGGCTATACCATCGACTTCAACCTGGAGGCAGACCAGATCTGCTGCAACAAAACGCAGCTGAAATTGCGCGCTCCCGAATTCGAGATCACCGAGGTCTATCGCTTTGAAGGCGACTCCGACCCCGCCGACGAGGCCGTCGTCTATGCCATCGAATCCAGGCATGGGCAGAAGGGAGTGCTGGTCAACGGCTTTGGTGTTTCTGCCGATGGAATAGGAGAGGAGATGATTGAGAAATTATCCATCCATCATGATTAATATACGCAGCGCCAAAGACAGCGATCTGCCGGAGATCCTGGTCATCTATAATGAAGTCATCCTCAATACAACCGCGGTCTACTCCTACCAGCCCCACACATTGGAGATGAGAAAGACCTGGTTCGACACCCGGCAGAAAGATGGACTGCCCGTCTTCGTGGCGGAGACAGAAGGGCGGGTGGCCGGCTTCAGCTCCTACGGCCCATTCCGCGCCTGGCCCGCCTATAAATATACCGTGGAAAATTCAGTCTATGTAGCCGAAGAGCAACGGGGCAAGGGCATCGGAAAACTCCTGATCGCACCCCTCATCGAAACCGCCCGTGCGGCCGACCTGCACGCCATCATCGCCGGCATCGACGCCTCTAATATCGGCAGCATCCAACTACATCGCAGCTTCGGTTTCGAAGAAGTCGCTCATTTCAAACAGGTGGGATTCAAATTCGGCCGCTGGCTGGACCTGAAGTTTATGGAGTTGCTGTTGCGTACGCCCGAACATCCGCACGGGGAATAATCCTCCTCAATATTTCATCTTCACCATCCCCGCCACCACCTTATCGATCGGCAGCGTCACACTCTCTTCGCTGAACATCTCCCAGTCAATGAACCGGAAAGTCTCCGTCTCTTTCTTCTCCGCGTAGACCTTCATTTGCTGCTCGTCAAAGTCGAAGGGCTTAAGACGCAGGGGAGCCCGGATAGGCTCCAGCGCTTCCACAAAATAATAGATGGCGATGATCTGCATTTCCGGGTTGAAGGCCGACATCTGGAAGAAATCCGTCGTATAAAGATGGTCCGTGACCCTGACCTCCAGGTCCATCTCTTCCTTAAATTCTCTTTTCAGACAGTCCCGGGTCCCTTCCCCGAATTCCAGACCGCCGCCGGGGAATTTTGTATAATAACCCCCGCGTATATACTCATCGCTGACCAGTACTTGCTTGTTTTCCCCCAGCAGGAGGCCGTATACCCGAACATTCGTCATAAGTTTAGAACCATTTCTTTTTCATGAAATACCAACTGATCACGATCGAGATCCCCACGGACAGCAGGATCGGAATATAGAAGGCGTAGTGCGAATTAGCATAGGGGATCGGTACGTTCATCCCATAGATCCCCGTCACCAGCGCAGGCAGGGAAAGGATGATGGTAATGGACGTCAGCCGCTTCAACACATTGTTCATGTTGTTGTTGATGATCGATGCAAATGCATCCAGCGTGCTGCTGAGTATATTGGTATAGATATTCGCCATTTCCAGGGCCTGCGACATATCCACCGCCAGGTCATCCAATATTTCTTTCTCATCCTCGCTCAGGTCCAGGAAATTCGTCCGGGCCAGTTTCAGCAGCAGCAGCTCATTGGACCGGAGGGCTGTGACAAAATAGACCATGCTCTTCTGGATCTTCATCAGTTCCAATAGCTCTTCATTCCGGTTCGAGGCATAGAGTTTCTGTTCCATGAGATTCCTTCGTTGGTTGATCTCTTTAAGGAACTCCATATAGGTCTGCGTGATCTTTTCAAAGATCTTCAGCACCATCATATTCTTCTTGTCGGGGTGGCGGTTCTGAAAGGTGTTCAGGAATTTTTTTATGGCGCCATTCTCGAAGGAATTGACGGTAACGATATTATTGTTCTGGGTGAGGATGATGCAGATCGGGATGGTGACATAATAGGCCTCACTCTCGTTAAAGGAATTGTTCTCGGTCGGCGTCTTGATGACGATCAGCTTCACATCCTCTTTTTCCTCGAACCGGGCCCGCTCGTCGATATCGAGGGAGTCTGTAAGGAAGTCCAGCGGGATGGCCAGCTCGTCGGAGAGGTTGGAGAACTCCTGCTGTTTTAGCGGCGGCAGGATATTCACCCAGGCCCCGTTCTCGGCATGGTCGACTTCTACGGTTTGGTGGTTGATGTTTTTAAAAAATTGGATCATAGATCGATTCCCCCTTCGAACACTTTTACAGCAGGGCCGCAGAGCCAGATATTTTCGAAGTAATTGTCGCCAACCCGGTCGAATTCGACCCGGAGTTTCCCGCCCTTTGTGATGACCCGGACATCGTTATAGCCCATTTCATTGTGATAGCAGGCCAGGGCGCTGGCCGTGACGCCGGTTCCACAGGAAAGGGTCTCGTCCTCCACCCCGCGTTCATAGGTGCGGACGATGATCTCGTCGTTCCTCTTCTGCTCGACAAAATTGACGTTGATCCCTTCCTTTGCAAATTCACTGCTATAACGAATATCCATGCCCTTCCGGTATACATCGTAATCCATCACATCAGTCACCATCTTGATATAATGCGGCGATCCGGTATTCAACACAAAATCCCCGTGTATCTCCCGGATCTCCTGTACATCCTTCATTTTCAGGCTGATGGTCCCGTCATCGTCGAATTTCGCCTGGTGCGGCCCGTCGGCGGCGATAAAGTGGTAGAGTTCCTTGCGGATACCCATGTCATAGGCGAACCTGACCAGGCACCTGCCCCCATTGCCGCACATGCTGCTCTCCCGGCCATCGGCGTTGTAGTATTTCATCTCAAAATCGTAGCCGGATTTGATGTTCAGGAGCATGAGACCGTCGGCCCCGATGCCAAACCGGCGGTCGCACAACGATTTCACCTTTTCCACAGTCAGGGCGGTATAGCTATAGTTCCGGTTGTCCAGGATGATGAAGTCGTTGCCTGTACCCTGGTATTTAAAAAAGTTCATCTTGCTCATATATAATATCAAAAGTAGATAAAATATCCCCACTTCCTATCCTTCCATTCATCCTCGTCTTTGTCTCAGATCCCTTCCACAATCTCCAAAGTCTGTTTTATCAGGCTTTGCACCAGGGCATTGCCGTCTTTGGAGAAGGTTTGATGAATCCTGTTAGCCACGATAGCGCTCAGACTCAGACACTGATGCCCAAGCATTTTCCCTAATCCGTAGATGCCCGAGGTTTCCATCTCGAAATTGGTGATCCGGTGGGGGCCATATTGAAAGGTGGTCAGCCGGTCGATCAGTTCGGGCTGACTGAGCCCCAGACGCAGAACCCTTCCTTGGGGCCCGTAGAAGCCGGGGGCAGTCACCGTGATACCAGAGTGGAAACCATCGGTGAAATGGCGCAGGAGGGCGGCGCTGGCCCCGCTGATGGTAGGGTTCGCCAGCCGGTGATGCAATTGGGTCTGGGTGCGGAAGGCGTGAAGAATGGCATTGTCCTCTTCGTTTTCCTCATGACGGTAGAAATTCAGCAGATTATCGATGCCCAGACCATGGGTGCTGGCCACGAAGGAGTCTACGGGTATATTTTCCTGTAAGGAGCCGGAAGTACCCATTCGGATGATCGTCAGCGGGGTCAGTGAGGGCTTAATGGTCCGGGAGCCGAAGTCGATATTGACCAGGGCATCCAGTTCATTCAGGACAATATCGATATTATCGGTGCCGATCCCGGTGCTGACGACCGTCACACGTTTCTTCCCGATAGTCCCGGTATGGGATACAAATTCCCGGTGGCTGGCCCGGAACTCAATATGGTCGAAATGCTGGCTGACCGTAACTACCCGGTCAGGATCCCCCACCGTAAACACCGTGGTCGCCAGTTCCTCAGGGCGCAGGTCCAGGTGATAAATGGCGCCCCTTTCATTGATAATGAGTTCACTTTCAGCGATAGCCTTCATAAATAATGCGATTTTATTTCGAACTTCTTCAAAATTATTGTAATTTCGCCCCTGCTCAAAATAATGGTTGACGATCCTCTCGCGGGGGCGGCTGACCGGGGCAATAAAGGTTCTGTGGCCGAGTGGCTAGGCAGAGCTCTGCAAAAGCTTCTACAGCGGTTCGAATCCGCTCGGAACCTCGTAAGAACGCAAAAAAACCGGCCGGGTTTACCCGGCCGGTTTTTCGTTCTTTATCCCCCCAATCGGCGCATCACCCCTGGTTACAGAATATCCAGATCACGCGCCAGATAATAACTTGGCACAAGTGGCCTGAAGCCAGTCTTGTTCTTAAGTTTCGAAATGTCCATTATGCCTTCAAATGGATCATTTAGTGCGCTAGCGGCCGCGTCAAATGTTTCACCTGCCAGTCCGAAAGAATCAGCAAGTTCATACAAGCTAATAGGAGAATCATCTGCCACATTGAATATCTCTCCATTTAGTCCCTCGGTATGAAGCAGTAGCGTTAGAGCCTGGGCTGCATCCAGATGATGGACCATGTGCATTCTCGACCCGGAGTGACGTTTCATTTTTTTCAGCAGAGGAAGTATCTCTTCTATATGAGGATCTCTATCCCCGTACACAAAACCTAAACGCAGTATACGTACATCAAGGCCTTTGTTTTTATGAAGGGAAAGGAGTTCTTGCTCCGCTGCAATTTTGCTGGACGAATATGCCCTGGGGTCATTAATGTTAACTGCATCATCTTCCTTCGCAGGATGTTGGTAGCCTGATCTGTATACATTGCCGGTGCTTGCAAAAATAAATCTTTTTATACCTGCCGCAATTGATGCATTTGCAAGCGCTACGGTTCCCGTATGATTTGTCTTTATAATACCTTCATTGTCAGTAAAGGTCCGGAAAAATGCAGCCAGATGTATCACCGCATCTATGCCGTCTACTGCAGGCGGCAAAGTATCTGTACTGTATAAATCCCCGATAACAACCCTGGCGCCGAGCTTAACCAATGCCGATGCTTTCGCAGCATCACGCACAAGAATACGAACGTCATAACCCTTTGCTAACATGCGGGGAACAAATCTGCTACCTACCTTTCCTGTAGCACCTGTGATTAAAATTTTCATACTGCTCTTATTTAAAATTGTATAGTGCAAAGCTCCGATTAAAACAGTGCAGGCCGCTAATGATAATCAAACCAATAAGTATGATTTTCAAATCTTTTCTTTTCTAAGAGATTTGGGTGTCGTACCGGTCACCCGCTTGAAATAGTTGTTGAAGTAGGTGGGATATTCGAAGCCAAGGGCATAGGCAATGTCTGCTACGCTCCAGTCGGTGTACTTTAAAAGGGCTTTTGCTTCGGCGGTTATACGCTCTGCAATGTGCACAGATGTAGGCTTGCCGGTAACTTCCTTTACAGAGCGGTTTAAGTAGTTAACATGTACAGAGAGACCAGCGGCAAAGCCCCGCGCATTTTTTAGCCTGAGAGGTTCACCGGTGCGCTCTATGGGGAATTGCCTTTCCAACAGGTCCATAAATAGATGGGTGATCCTGGTAGCTGCGTTTTTGAATTGCGATACGTTTTGCGATGGCTGTATCCTCAATGCTTCGTGAATGATCAGTTCTATGCAACTCCTGACCAGTTCGCCCTTGTAGTGATAATCACCGCTGTGCACAGCCAGCATCTTTTGAAAAATGCTGGTCATAAATGCAGCCTGTTCGCTGTTTAGCGGAATTATGGGTATGTCGCCAATATGGAATAACGGAGAGCTTTTTAATATCTCGGTTCGTACCCTGCTTGTAATAAAAGTTTCGGTAAAAAGACAGGCATAGCCGGTCGTTTTTTTAGAACGACGAACAACAGAATGGGGTACATTGGGATTGACAAAAAAGAGAACGGTACCATTTATTTCCAGAATCATGTCTCCGTAATAAACAGTCATGTTTCCGGTTACCAGGCCCATCTTATAAAAATCACGCCTGCCACGGGAAACTGGGATATCTACGGATGCGGGCAATTCGTGGACCCTAAAACCTTTCAGTTTCAGGTCTTCGATATTTAATCCCGGAATTTCAGGTACCACTTTGATAGCCATACATGCAAAATTAATGAAATCAAACTTTTACTTTATCTGATTTCCCTTCCGAAACTCCATGGGCGTAATGCCCGTATTTTTCTTAAAAAAAAGATTGAAATTGGGCTGCTCCGCAAAACCAATACTGTATCCGACATCCTGGAGACTCCAGTCAGTTTGCAGCAGCAACACCTTCGCCTCATCAAGGATGCGGTTGCGGACATGCGTACTGGCATTTTGTCCGGTATGTTTTTTCAGCAGCGCATTGATATAGTTCGGATGCACATGCAGGGCATTCGCAAACTCTTTAGCAGTCTTGATACGGATGGGCGTCGTGTAGTTGATATTCGAAGCTTCACTTTCCAACAGAGTAAAGAACTGGTGAACATGACCAAAATCTTCCGTTACACGGTCCGGCCTGGGGAAATTCCCGATCTTCATACTCTCCACCATCAACAGTTGCAGGTACGCTTGCACCGCGTCTTCCGTATAGTCGCCGCTTTCCAGCTCTTCCGCCTTCATCTGTTCAAAATACCGGTTGATCACCAGTACTTCTTTTGCATTCAATCGGATCACGCTCTTACTTTTCTCGGAGAACAGCCCAAACTTATCGATCACCGATTTCAGCTGCGGATGATGGGTGATAAATGATTTTTGAAAGTCAGGTGGACAAACTCAATCACGGAACGGACATTTTCCGGGGCGAGGTGACAGGGTACCCTTTAATATTGTATGGGCTGTATGCTGCCGTCAGCATTATAGTGTAACTCGGTAACTTTCACATTGCGCAGATAAGTCTTTCCACTTAGCTGTACGTCATGGTAGAACAGGTACCATTTGCCGTTGAATGAAACAATGGAATGATGGCTCGTCCACCCCTCAACAGGCTTTAATATAGTACCCTGGTAGGTAAAGGGCCCATAGGGATTGTCGCCGGTCGCGTAATTGATGAGGTGCGTGTCGCCCGTCGAATACGAGAAATAATATTTCCCATTGTACTTATGCATCCAGGAAGCCTCAAAAAACCGCTTGTCATTGTCCTTCTCGGTATACAGCTGACCTTCCTTGTCGACGATCTTTATTTCCCGTACAGGCGCATCAAAATGTTTCATATCCTTGCCAAGCCTCGCAACCCTTGGAAGAACGGCCAGTTGCGAAGGCCTGCGCAATGCAGCCGAAGGATGGTAACTGTTATGATCCCATCGTTGCAGCTGACCACCCCATATCCCGCCGAAATACATGTAATAGGATCCGTCATCGTCCCGGAACACGCAGGGGTCGATGCTATAGCTGCCGGCGATCGGCGACTTTTCAGGCTTGAAGGGCCCTTCGGGCAACGTGCTGGTAGCCACGCCAATGCGGAATACATCCTTTTTGTCTTTTACAGGGAAGTACAAATAGTAGGTGCCATTGCTGAATGCGGCATCAGGCGCCCATAACTGCCGCCCCGCCCAGGATATATCCCTGATGTTTAGCCCGACGCCATGATCAGTAACCTTGCCGCCAATGGAATCCATCGACAAAATATGATAATCCCTCATATCGAAATGAGAGCCGAGATCATCCTCGGGAATGCCTGTCGCGGTATCATGCGAAGGATAAATATAGATGCGGCCATTAAATACATGAGCGGAAGGATCGGCAGTATAAATATCGGAGACCAGCGGTTGCGACAGATACCGCTTGGACCCAGAAGGACTGTCTTTGGCAATGCTGTCGACCTTTGCCGGAGCTGCAGGTTTACTGTTTCCGGCTTCATGGCAGCCATACAGGAAAGAGAACACCAGCAAAGACATTCCCATGATCGATTTAGGCAGAAAGACATTCATATAGGCGGTTGTATATTTTGCAATCATAACCGAAAATAACAAAGAATTTCAGAAAAATGAAATCGGTTACAATTTTAGGGCGTTAGCCCTTCCACGTAAAATTATCCGCGGACTCATAGACTACGCATATCCTTCAGACTGTCCTCCCATTTGACAATGCCCTTAAGGTCCAGGAGTTGCTCCTTTTTCATCCAGGCAACATAATTTTTTAGCGCCTCCTGGATGACATCCTTTTCTGGTTCTTTTTTCTTTAAAAACTCAGCCCAACCGATGCCTTGAGGCCATCGGAATTTTGGGTATCCAGATGCTGCCCCGTATTTGATTTCACATTAAAGGAAGACCTAACATAGGCGAGCTTGATCAAAAGATCGAATTTTTTGATCGGCAGCAGAACGCCACCGCCCGGACTAAAGTATACACCCCCGGATCGGTTGATAAGGCTATAGCTATCAGAGTTATATATTCCGTAACCCATTTGAATGCAGCCATAAAGGTTGGGCGTTTTTTTATTTCTGTTATTGGAATAGGCAGATACCTCGGCGTACAAGGGTATATAGGAACTATTGGTACCACTTAGCAGGGTAACAGCGGCCCCCATGCCAATTCCAATATATTTGGTCTTGCCGCCAAAGGAGATCGACCCGCCAAAGGATGGATCCGAATGTGAATAACTGAACATTTCGGCCGCGATATTAAAGTAAGAACGTGATCTTTTTTGAGCTACGGAAAATAAAGGCAGGAAAAGGATAACAAGGGCGTATTTTTTCATGGCAGCAAGAATACAAAACGAATGCTATTATTCAAAACATATTGAGAAACCATTATACCACGGCAACCCCTGACTCTCCCATTCCGTTATCAGGTAAAGTCATTACATTTATAGCCCATAACGTTGAACCTGAACATAATAAATATCAAGTATATGAAAATTCTACTCGTCCTCTTTTTGAGCCTCGCCATCAGCACCAGCTATGCACAGCGCATCAGCCCCGACGTCCTTCAGACCTCGGCCGGACCGGTTTCCATCCAACCGATCGTGCACGCCAGCCTCGTGCTGACAGAGAATAACAAGACCATATATATCGACCCCTCGGGCGGACCAGCCCTCTTCGCAGGCCTCGCCGCCCCCGATCTGATCCTGATCACCGATATACATGGCGACCACTTCGATACCTCGGCCCTGGCAAGTGTCCGGGCGTCTTCCGCCATCCTCATCGTTCCCCAGGTAGTGGCCGACAAGCTGGCCTATATGGACCCATCAAAGGTCATCGTCCTGAAAAATGGCGAAAAGAAGGAAGTGGCAGGCATCACCATCACCGCCATCCCCATGTACAACCTCCCCGAAAGCCCGACCGCCATGCATACAAAGGGCAGGGGCAATGGATACGTCCTCACCATCGGCGGAAAAAATATCTACATTTCCGGCGATACCCAGGGGATTCCCGAAATGCGTAAGCTAAAAAATATCGATGTAGCCTTCGTTTGCATGAACCTTCCCTATACCATGGATGTTAAAGAGGCAGCAGATGCTGTACTGGCGTTCAAACCCGCCATCGTCTATCCTTACCATTATCGCGGAAAGGGCGGCTTCAGCGATGTCAACGCATTTAAAACATTGGTCGACGCCGGCAATAAAAAGATCGAGGTGCGTCTACGCAACTGGTATCCCGGCAAAGATCTCTAAAGCCTCATTTCGGGTTTATGCATATCACCATTACGCAGATCGACACCGCCTGCATGCTGATCGATCTCAACGGCTTTCGGATCCTCACCGATCCTACCTTCGATGCGGCAGGCGGCACCTATCAGTCCGGCGGCGGCCGGACCCTGCATAAATTGGGCGCCCCGGCCATCGGCGTCGCCTCGATCGGTCACGTGGACCTCGTCCTGCTCAGCCATGATCAGCACAAAGATAATCTCGACAACGCAGGCCGCGAATTCCTGCAGACCGCACCGCATATTATTTCGACCCGGGAGGCAAAGGACCGCCTGGGCCTGGAGACCGTGACAGGTATCGATGACTGGGAGAAGGTCCCCATTGCAACGGAAAAAGTACCCGGCCTCCGCATCACCGGAACGCCCTGCCAGCATGGTTCGGATGAAGAGCTGCACCGGATCGCCGGACACGTCCTGGGCTTCATCATCGAATGGGAAGGGCAGGAGAATGGGGTGTTGTATATCTCCGGGGATACCGTCTATTTCCCGGGCATCGAGGAGATCGCCCGCCGCTTTACGGTGAATACGGCCATTTTACATATCGGCAGGGCCGGCTTCCCCCAGATCGGCGACCGCTACCTGACCTTCACCGCCGCCGAAGCCATCCGGACCGCCCGTCTCTTCAAGGTCAAAAGGCTCATTCCGACCCACCGCGAAGGCTGGGAACATTTCCGGGAGGATCCCGCCTCGGCCCGCCAACAGATCCGGGACGCCGGACTGGAAGAACAATTGGTCTGGCTGGATCCCGGCATACCATTTCTCCTTACTTACTAGTAAGTAAGCGAAATGCATAGGCTCTATCTTTTTTTTCATGTGCATTTATTGACGTTACTTCGCGCCCTAATCACCCCTACATGAAGTATTCTCAATGGATCGGTATCGCGGCGGCCCTGCTCACCATCGCAGCATGTTTTCTGCCCTGGGCCTATTTCCCAGACCTGCAAAAGGAATTCACCGGCTTTTTCTCCGAGCATAACGCCTATGGACGACCGGGGAAGATCTTCGTCATATTATGCACCATCGCCATCGTCTTCTTCCTCATACCTCGTGTCTGGGCAAAGAGGGCCAACCTCATGGTCGGAGCGCTCATCTTCGCCTTCGCCATAAAATGTTTGTTATTGTATGGGGCCTGTTACCGGGGCGTCTGCCCGGAAAAAAGATTAGGCCTCTACCTGGTCATCTTCTTCCCCGCCATCATGATGCTGACGACGATCTTGCCCGACCTGAAGTTAAAAGAGAAGGATTAATGCTGTATTAGCCTCGCCACACCAAAGGCGCAACCCGCCGCCAGCGCACCGATGAGCATCACCCGGATGGCACCGCCCAGCGGATGTACACCTGTCATCTTGCTTTTAAAATATCCGAAAATGAAAAGACAGACCAGGGTAATAGCGGCTGAAATGGTCAGCCCCGTGATCGCGTCCTTCACAAAGAAATAAGGCGTCAGCGGGATCAATCCGCCCACTACATAAGAGAACCCGATGTTGAACGCACTCTTCTTTGCCCGTAACGGGTCCGGCTTGTCCAATCCCAGCTCGTATTTCATCATGAAGTCCACCCATTTGTCCCTGTCCTTCGTCATTTCCGCCACGGCTAATTCTTGTACATCCCCGCTGAGTCCCAGCCCGGAAAAGAACTCCCGCACTTCCTCTTTTTCCATCTCCGGCACCCGTTCCACTTCCTCATATTCCCGCTTTAGTTCGGAATTATAATGATCCACCTCCGTCTTGCCAGCCAGATACCCG
>Ga0247778_1001119_pt1 | contig 14488 bp, 9 predicted proteins | sample UWRJL049202B5_FD_179939 | JGI IMG/M metagenome (GOLD analysis project Ga0247778, IMG submission 179939) | Plant litter microbial communities from Arlington Agricultural Research Station in Wisconsin, United States - UWRJ-L049-202B-5 | ecosystem: Environmental > Terrestrial > Plant litter >... | reverse complement strand
TCATTTATTCCCGGATCATTCCGTTACCCTTCATGCGGACCTCATGGAGATCCATTGCGGGGACTGGGAGATGAAGGGCTGGGATGAACTGCCCAAGGAGGAGATCGATCCCTGGATGAAGGATTTCGTCAATATCCGGATCCCCGGCGGCGAGAGCTACCTGGACCTGCATGAAAGGGTCAGCCGGACTTTTAATAGCATCGTGGCCGGCTTCCCCGCCCCCCTCGCCATCGTCGCCCACGGCGGCGTCATCCGCAGCATCCTTTCGGCGGTCACGGGTACCCCACTCATCGACAGCTTTAAGGTATTTGCCCTGCATTACGGATGCGTGATCCGGCTCTTCGGAGAACCCGGCGCCCTGCAATATGAGATCTTGTGGAATAATGTACCGGAGGAGAAAGAGCAGCACAAACCCAAGAGCTTTTATTAAAACAGTTCCAGGCCTTTAAAACGATTGCGGGTTGGATGGATCCTTCTACCTTTGCATAAACAAGTCCCGGCATGAAGGCAGCATTTAACTGGAACCAGTTGCTCACGGTGACTTTCACCCTCTTTGCCGTGATCGATATCATCGGCAGCATCCCATTGTTGCATGCGCTCAAAAAGAAGCTGGGAGGTCTCCATGAAGGGAAGGCCACCCTTATTTCCGGCGTCCTGATGATCCTCTTCCTCTTTGCCGGCGAGAAACTCCTGCAAATACTGGGGGTGGACAAGCGGTCTTTTGCCGTAGGAGGCTCCATCGTCATCTTTATCCTGGGCCTGGAAATGGTCCTGGGGGTGGAATTCTTCAAGAGCGAGCCCGATGCCAAGGCCAGCATCCTGGTACCCATCGCCTTTCCCCTGATCGCCGGATCCGGCACGCTCACCACGATCATGTCCCTGAAGGCCAATTTTGAGACCATTACGGTCCTGCTGGCCATCTTCCTGAACCTTATTATCATATTTATAGTCCTGAAATCCCTGGATCGCATAGAAAAATTATTGGGACAGGCAGGTATGATTGCGATTCGTAAATTTTTTGGCGTAGTTTTGCTGGCCATTGCCGTCAAAATATTCAGCAGCAACTTCCGGGAGCTGCTGAAATAGGGGGCTCTGGGTTTCTGGTTCCTTGTTTTTCGTTTCAGGTTGGACTTATAAAGGTCTTAAATATTTATAATATCATATTTATAATATCAACCCGAAACAAGAAACCCGAAACAAAAAACAGTAAATGGTCCTGTAGTACAATGGATAGTATAAGGGTCTCCGAAGCCCTGGATTCCAGTTCGATTCTGGACGGGACCACATTTAAAACTGCGTAAAGCTCTGTAAATCTTATTTATAGGGCTTTTTAGTTTCCTCCGGGTAAACATAGGTACAACTTATTGAGTTGCAGTAATGCCACGGCTCACCTTGGATGGTAATACGAATAGAAATTCTGCTAAAGTTTTCGTAAACTCAACTGCTTGGATGGCGTTTTCAACCGAAGGAAGATCCACATTCTCATCTGCATGTCTTTGATCATTTGCGTCAAGTCTTACCTGATGTGCCCAAGTCCCCATTTCCTTAGTCAACAGTCCTTTGGCAATGGCTTCTTCTATTCTTTTATATAAAGACCCCTCATTATAGCCTTTATCCTTTAGCATTGCGTCTACAGAACTTGCGCATAGCATCACAGAACCGGCAGGAGCAAAAACACTATCCATGGCCTGCTGCAAAAATGTCTTTACTTTGGTAGGTAAATTAGAATCTAAGGTTTCTGGTTTAGGAAATGTCTCAATTACTTCCTTGCCATTCACTTTTTCCCGCTGCAGTAACGACACCTCCACATCTTCTGCAAAAATATATGCCCCACATTCTCTGCATTTGTCCATCATCAGAGGCTGTCATAAAGGAATGTTGCAAAAAAGGTTAGGGTTGTCAATGGAGCAATGCGGGCATTTCCGCAATTTCAGATGCTGCTCAAGCATTAATCCGCTGTGAAATGTCGCCTTATTGATTTTTTAGCAAATGTAAAGCAATAGTCTTGTCATAATAAGACAAGGGCCTCATCTGAAATTATATCTTTCTGCTGGGCATTGCATTATAGATGGGAACAACTCAGGGGAAGGGGCGATTATTTAAAGCTGGAGATTGTATAAAAAGCCTGATTGAGCTTCTACAAAAAATGATAGGCTGATAACCCCACATCCAAGATATGCCACGGCTTTGGTAATGGGAATACTGTAAGACGAAGGTATATAGCGAGCCTCCTGTAAAGATTTATCATAGGAAAAATCTTAAATTTTAACTATACTTCTATGACAATTAAATAATTGTGATTTAATTGAGTTGCTGATTGTTGTCAGTGTCGGGAGTGAAAGAGCCTTTTGATAGCTGAACTGTAATCTGTGAGAGATCAAAGTACATTAATCGAGTGTCCGCTTCTTTATCGGATTCTGTAAGATATTTAAAGCCGTTTTTTTCGTAAAAGGTAAGTGACTGCCTATACGCGTCGACCGTAATAAATCGGCACCCAGTCCTATTATTTTGAATAAATAGGAATTTTATATAATCTAATAGAGCAGTTCCTAACCCATGCTGCTTATATTGTTGGGATACCGCAAAACGTCCTATTTTTACAGCAGGATAACTTTTAAAATGCTTGTTCTTCGGAAATATTACTTTTATCTTTTTCCATCTATTTCCACTTTCGACATCCTCTACGGATATTTTATCGTTAAGAACACTGAAGAAGGCGATAAGCCCCTGATTATTTTCAAGGAGATAAGTCACCGCGAGGAGTTGCGATGAATAGTTTTTGGAGTCTGATGAAAGAAATTCATTTAAGTCAGCGTCTCCGCAGTCAAATGGCAAGATTTCTTTTTCAGGGGTTAACCGTTCTAAATTAAAGCCGGATAAATCCATTACCTTTTTACGATAGCATTGATTCGTGCAAAGTTAGCTTTTATTCTGTCAATTTCTTTTTGATCAATAGAAGTCCGATTTGCATTGTTTATTTCAGTATTGAAGTTACAAGCATCTTTCCCTTTCAGGACAGGAGTTTCTTTGATTGGCTTAGCCATATTTTTTAACAAATGTGGATTAAATGTGAATTTAATTATGCAAAGTTAATGCCTGGTTTTTAGTAAATCTAGGATTTGGCGTTAAACTTTATGTGAATAATAGTTGCCGTAATACATTGTTTTACAATTATTTATGAATTATATGAATTATATTTTTAGCAAAATGTGGAAAACTAACACCAAATTTATGCTAATTAAATTAGTAATCCTACTTACACATGGCTAAATATTTGGAATTAAGAAAGGATCGTGGGCTTACCGCGACAAGAGAATTTTAAATTACCAAGTATTTCCTCTAACTGAAAAATTGCTGAAAGCAACAAAATCATTCACCAGTTGGTTTGATAATTCTCCCGACTGCACCACATAAAAAATACCCACTCGCCCTTTCTGATAATTATTCCGATTATTGGAAATTCTTCCGATTTTATATAATTTTAGCTTATTATTATGTTATTATAATCTCACGTCAAGGGACGACATTACTTTTCACTTGTTAAACACAACCCCTCTTAGCTAAGAGGCAAGTCATTCTTATGTCAACATCTACCAACTCTACTCGCCGTGGATTAGGCCTGATTGGCTATTATATCCCTTTACAATTTATTGCAGTAAGACAACCCGGGAACAACTGTGTCGCAAAAGCCACATGAGGTTCTTAGGGGGCTTTTGCGACACAGCCTTCCAAGACAATTCTATTAGGTAATCACTTTAAATTTAGAGCTTATGAGAAAAATTGCATTATTATGTAGTCTTATCCTTTTATGCAGCCAACTGTGGGCGCAAAACAGGATAATCAGCGGTAAGGTAACCGATGAACGCGGAGTGCCCGTATCCAATGCAACGGTACAGGTAAAAGGGGGCAATAAGGGAACCTCCACAGACGATGCGGGTAATTTTACCATTTCTGTGGGGCCTAAAGCTATCCTGATCGTTTCTTCCATCAGTTTTGCCTCACAGGAAGTTCGGGATTTTTCGGCTACCCCATTGGTCATCTCTTTAAAACCAGGAAAAAATAATGATCTGGCCGAAGTAGTGGTCGTTGCATACGGCGTCCAGAAAAAGGCAGACGTCACCGGTGCGGTTACCAGCATCAAGGGAAACCTGATCGAAGACAGACCCGTTGCCTCCGTGGACAAGGCCCTGCAAGGGCTCGCGGCGGGGGTCCAGGTCTCCTCTTCCAATGGCCTTCCCGGTTCTGCCACAGATATCAGGATCAGGGGTATTGGTTCGCTTACCGGCACATCACAGAGCCCCCTCTGGGTTATCGATGGCAACGTCAACTCCCTGCAGGGCGATCTCACTACCAATACGACTTCCGCCAACGCCCTGAGCGCACTGAACCCGGACGATATTGAGAGCATATCTGTATTGAAGGATGCATCCGCTACGGCGCTTTATGGGTCCCAGGCGGCCAATGGGGTGATCATCGTGACCACCAAGAGCGGCAAAGCCGGCAGGACAAAGATCAATTTATCAACGGAGATCGGCAGGAACAGCATAGCCTTCACCAATGACAGGAACAGACCGGTCAACACGCTGCAATACCAGCAGCTGCTCCGGCAAGCTGTGATCAACGCCGGCTATGCCACGGATAATGCAAGCGCTGACCCCTTCATCATCGACAAAACCAAGCCCTATGGCCCCAGACTAGACGCTGACTGGACAAAGACCAATACTGACTGGTTCAAGGTCGTTACGCATACAGGTACGCAGCAGCAATATAATTTAAGCCTGAGCGGTGGCAATGAAAAAACGCAATACTACGCCTCCGGCGGCTATTTCAACCAGGATGGTACGACCATCAATACCTACTTTAAAAGGTATAATGGCAGTGTGTCCCTGGTGAGCAAAATAAATGAGCAGATCACTTTCAGGGCGGGGATCAGCGGCAGCACCAGCAAACAGCTGGCTCCTCCAGGCAGCTCGGCCTATTCCAGCCCCGTGAGCGCCGCCTTCTTCCTGCCTCCTTACTACTCTCCTTACAATACCGATGGCAGCCTTCGTTATGACGATCCCGAAGGTCAATTTCCCATCTCTGGTAATACTTACAACCCCCTCGTAACCGCAAAATATAATAAATACGAGAACCGGCAGACCAATTTCCGGGGATATGTTACGGGGGAATACCAGATCATGCCAAACCTGAAATTTAAGAGCAATTACAGCGCGGAATACCTGGATATCGACGAGTATTCTTACTGGAACCCATTGTATGGTGATGGAGCTACCTACGGTGGCCTGGGACAGGCGTATGACCGCAAGATCTTTAACTGGACCTGGACCAACCAATTGAACTATCGCGCTAACCTCACCAGCGACAAAGATTTTTATGTCGACCTCCTCGCAGCAACGGAAGCGCACAGGCAATCCAACTCCTACCTGCAGGCCGTTGGTCAGGCCTTCCCGGGAACTGTGGATCTGGTCTACCTTTTAAATGCGGGCACGCCGATAGGCGCGTCTAACTATCCCGAGGCCATGGCCATCAATTCTTATTTTGGCAACGCAGTGGTGAATTATAAAGACCGTTATATCCTGTCAGGCAGCTACCGCCGGGACGGATCGTCCATCTTCGCACCGGGGCATAAATGGGGTGGATTCTACTCTGTTGGCGCATCCTGGAACGTCAACCGGGAAGATTTCTTCCAGAATGCCCTTCCTATCTTCAGTCTCCTCAAGTTGCGGGCCTCTTACGGCGGCACCGGCAATACAAGCGGCTTTAAGTTTTATCAGGCCCTTCCAACCTATGCATTCAACCAGGCATATGGAGGCAATGTCGGCAGCTTTCCTGACAACGTCGGTAACGCCAACTTAACCTGGGAAAAGATCTACCAAACAGACATCGGCCTGGACTTCGGATTGTTCAAGGATCGCCTCAATGGTACCATTGATTACTATAATAAGGAATCTAAGGACTTGCTGATCACAGTTCCGTTGTCAGCCACCGCTGGTTATTCCTGGGATCCAAATAAAAGAGGTCAATTGATGAATGTAGGCAAAATGTACAACCGCGGCTTCGAGCTTACCCTGACAGGCCGGCCCATCGTTACAAGGGATTTCACATGGGAGTCCAGCTTTAACATTTCACACAATGTGAATAAGGTTACGCAGTTGTATAACCACTCACCCATCTCATACAATACAAGGTTCAACATTACGGAAGGGCATAATATCTATGAGTTCTATACCCGTGAATGGGCTGGCGTCGATCCCGCCAACGGAGATCCGCTGTGGTACGCGGATTCCAACCGAAAGGTCACCAGCAATAATTCAGTCAATGCTCCTCTTTTATTGACGGGTAAGACGGCAATGCCCAAGCTTTTTGGTTCTTTCACCAATACTTTTACTTACAAGGGTATTTCCCTGTCAGCCCAGCTCTATTACAATTTTGGTAATTATATCTATTCCACCTATGAAACTTATTTTTCCAGCGAAGGACAGAGATTACCCTCTATGGGGCAACTGACCAATGAGTTAAGGGCATGGCAGAAACCGGGCGATCATACGGACATTCCCAAGATCGTTTATGGCGGTAATCAATCGTCCAATCGTCCTTCTACCCGCTACCTGTACAAAGGCGATTATATTCGTTTGCGGGATATCCAGGTCGGTTATTCCCTTCCGAAAACGCTGCTGAATAAAGCAAAGATCTCCAATGTTATGGTCTACGTGAGAGGTACCAACCTGCTGACTTTCGGAACGGACAAGAATCTGGGCATCGATCCCGAACTGGGGGCGCAGGGTATTGCAGACCTGCAGGTCTTCATGCCCAAGTCTGTTACGGCAGGTATAAAAGTCGGGTTCTAGGAGATTCTTAATTCAAAAAACAAAGTCATTATGAAGAAGATAATTAATAAAACCATTTTAGCCTTGGGCATTACAGCGATGATGACATCCTGCTCAAAGAAATTCCTCGACGAACAGCCGCATACCAGCCTGTCCCCCGCACTGGCATTGACCGATGCCGCTGCCATGCAGACAGCATTGAATGGGGCCTATGCACAATTGCGGGTAACAAGCCTGTATGGCAGAGATTTTCCTATCGTGGGAGACCTCATGGCAGACAATATTTTCCTTGAAGTGGATAACTCAGGACGCTATTTGAACCAGTTCCAATACACGGTGGCCAATTCCGATGGCGTGCCGGATAACGACTGGAATTATGGTTATGGGGTAATTAACGCGGCTAACCAGATCATCGATGCCAAGATCACCGGTACTGACGTCGTCAAGGCGCAGGCCTATGCGATCCGCGCCCTAACCTATTTTAAATTGGTTAATATTTATGCGCGTCCCTATACGGATAATCCTGCGGGGCTGGGTGTACCATTGATCCTGCATTATGATCCTTATCTTCTTCCCACGAGGGAAACCATCGCGAACGTCTATGCACAGATCATTAGTGATTTCAAGGCTGCCATGCAGAATGCACCGGACTATACGAGTTCCATCACGCTGAGCAAATATTCCATCGAGGCCCTGCTGGCGAGAGCCTATCTGTATATGGGCGATAATGCCAACGCCAAGACAGCGGCCCTGGATGTGATCAACAACGGTGGCTTTACCCTGGTGAATACAGCCGCGGATTACAAGGCATTCTGGGCGAACGGCGGCGAACAAAAAAACAAGTCGGAAGTCCTGTTCGAAATAGATGTGACGTCAACGAACAACAATGGCCCCGATGACCTGGGAAGCTTCTATTTAGGGGGTTACCAGGACGTATACGCGTCTAAGCAACTCGTAGACCTGTATAGCGCCACCGACATTCGGACAGCCGTGCTGATCGCGGATTCGACTAAATCAAAAGCACCCGCCACCCTGGTGGCAAAATATCCCAATGGCGCCAGCACTTCCGACAGGGACAACCTGAAAGTCATCCGGCTGGCAGAAGTGTACCTCATCGCCGCCGAAGCATCCCTGCCCGGCAGCGAGACAGATGCCAAAACATACCTGAACGACCTGATGTCTTATCGTGACCCTTCTTTTGCAGGCTATACTTCCACGGGCGCCCAGCTGTTAACGGACATCGTGACAGAAAGGAGAAAAGAACTGGCCTTTGAAGGCGACAGGCTGTATGATCTCAACAGGTTGAAGCTGGACATTGACAGAGGCCCGCAAAATGCCGGGTCCATTCCGCCGCAAGTTCAGACGATCTCTTATTCGGATTACCGGCGTATCTCGCCTATCGGGACCACTGAGATCCAGGCTAACGCCAATATTAAACCTCAGCAGAATCCTGACTATTAGTACAAAACTATGGATACAAAGGCGGCCGTCTCGGTATTGAGACGGCCGCCTTTTTTACACCTACCCCTGACGTATACTCCCAATAGGATAATTTTCCCATTAGCCGGTCTTTGTAATTTTTAGACAAACCGGTTCTTATGAGAGCAATCCTATTGCTATGTATTTATCTTCTGGCATTTGGGCAGCTTGCGGCACAGAGAGATAGCACAGATTCCCTCAAGCCATCGTCCGCCGTTCTGGATGAGGTAATAGTAACCGCCTACGGGAGAACCCGGAAGACCGCCTATACAGGGACGGCCGCGGTAATCAGCGCGGACCGATTCCACGACCTGCAGGTCAGCTCCATCACCAATGTTTTACAGGGGACCGCCAGCGGCGTATGGGTGAGGAATGCCACAGGACAGCCGGGAGAGAACCCGGATGTCCGTATCCGGGGTATCGGCTCCGTAAATGCCTTTGCCGATCCTTTTATCATCCTCGATGGCGCTCCGTATGGCGGTAACCTCAGCGGCATCAATCCCCGGGACATAGAGAGCATCACGGTCCTCAAGGACGCTTCCTCCACCGCCCTCTATGGATCAAGGGCCGCTAACGGCATCATCCAGATCATCACCCGGACAGGTAAGGCCCCGGCCAGGATCTCTGTGTCGGCTGTTCATGGCCGTTCCCGGCCGGCCGTCAGTGATTATAAATACCTGAATCCTGCGGAGCAATTCGAACTGACCTGGGAGGCCTTGCGCAACCAGGCGGAGATCTCTCCCGGCCTGGCTGCCGCCATCGGCGCCCTTAGCGCCGAAGAATACGCCAGCAGGTCTGTAGCTGCAGTACTGGTCTACAACCCTTTTGGTCTTGCAGAACCTGTCGGCAGAGACGGCAAGGTGATCGCAGGGGCGAGGGCGCTGTGGGACGAGGATTGGGCCAAGGCCCTGTTACAAACCGGTCGGCGCAGCGAGATCAATGTATCAGTCGCAGGCGGCAATGATAAAACCCGGTATTTCATTTCGGGAGGTATATTGGAAGACCAGGGTGTGGTCATCGAATCAAAGTTTAACAGGTATACAGGCCGGGTGAAGCTGGACAGCAAAGTGAACGCGTGGCTGAATACAGGCGTCAATGTCAACCTGTCCTACTCCACCCAGAACTATCCCGTCCAGGGTGGAACGGGCTACTCCAATGTCACAGGCTGGGTTCGTTCCGTTTCAGGGATCTACCCCCTGTATCTCAGGGATCCAGGTACCGGAACCTTTATCCTCGATGCCGCCGGTCACAGGCAGTTCGATTTTGGAAACAACGGCCCCTTGCGCCGCCCCATCCTGACGCCAGAGAACCCCGCAGCTACGGCCTCCATGAACCCAAATATTTATGATCGTTATATCACATCGGCAAACGCCTTTGCGACGGCCCGGATCTTCCCCGGTCTGGATTTCAGGCTGCAATATGCAGCTGATATCTATGAGAATCACTTCAGTCAATTTTATAACCCTTTTGCCGGTAGTGGCGCAGCCTATGGCGGCAGCAGTGAAAAAGTCGAAACGCTCAACATCACGCAGACTTTTATCAACACTTTCAACTATGACGGGCAGCTTGGAAAGGTCCATCACATGAACATCGTGACCGGAATGGAGGCCTATCGCTACCACCAGGGTATCGTAGATGCCGGGAGCCGCGGCTTCACTTTTCCGGGCGCGACCGAACTGCTCTATGGCAGCATGGCTGCGATCGCGAATTCATATGCTGCTGACAACCGGACTTTCAGCTACTTCGGCCGCATGAATTATGACCTGGATAATAAGTATCACTTGTCCGTCTCTTACCGGAGGGATGCCAGCAGCCGCTTCGCGGATAATGCACGATGGGGAACCTTCTGGTCCCTGGGCATGGCCTGGAATATCGTACGGGAGCATTTCCTGCAGGCGGCGACTTTCCTCAGTGATTGTAAACTGAGAGGCAGTTATGGAACGACAGGCAACCAGGCCCTCCGCGATCTTATTGGCAGGCCTGCCTATTTTCCCTACCTGGCAACATATGCTGCCGGGGCTGATATTGCGGACAATGCCGGCTCATCGATCGCCAACCCATATATGGGTTCTCTTACATGGGAAACGCAGAAGACCCTTGACCTTGGAATCGACTTCGCACTGCTGGACAGAAGGTTGTCAGGATCATTTACCTGGTTCTCCCGGAGATCTTTAAGACTTTTATTCAGCCGCCCAATGGCGCCATCTACCGGTCTGGACGGTGTCAATGATAATGTCGGGAGTGTTGCCAACCGCGGGATCGAGATCGACCTCACTGGCATCAACATAAAAAAGAAAGATTTCCAGTGGTCCACTACGCTCCATTTTTCCCGGGCCGGCAATACGATCACGCAGCTGCCGCAGCAATCTATCGTTGGTCACTACTATGACAACCTGATCGTTGGCCAGTCACTCAACAACTTCCATATCCGGGACTATGCCGGTGTAGACCGGACGAACGGGCGTCCGCTGTGGTACAAGGATCTGACAGATCCGCAAGGTAAGGTCGTAAGGACAGTCACCGATAAATGGAACGAGGCGACTCCTTATTACAAAGGCAGCGCCATTCCGGATTGGACCAGCGGCGTTGCCAATAATATAAAATATAAAGGATGGGCGCTCGCGGTCCTTGTCTATATCAATTTCAGGGGAAAGATCTATGATGCTACCTATGCAGGACTCATGAACGGCTCGCTTGGGAATGCCCCTGGCAGCGCCTGGAGCAGGGATATCCTCAACCGGTGGCAGCGTCCCGATAAGCCGGGTGATGGTGTAACGCCCCGTCTGACAACCACCACGGACGATCAGGGGAATGCCGTGTCTACACGTTTCTTATTTGACGACACCTATATGAGGATCCGGAATATTACGCTGGGATATAATTTTCCCGCGCCCCCTTCCGGCAGCATGAAGAGCGCACAGATCAGGATTTATATCGACCTGCAAAACCCTTTTACCTTTTACAACCGGAGGGGACCGGACCCTGAAGAGGGAGGGGTGACCGGGATCACCAACAACGGATCAAGGGTTTACAAGACGTTTTCGGTAGGCCTGGATGCCAGTTTCTGATCGATAAAACATATACCATCGCATGGAACCAATAAAACATACAATAATGTCCGTCGTCGCCGCCTTTGTCCTTTGCTGCTGTTCCAAAAACTTTATCGAAGATATAAAGCCCGCCGACGGGACGATCTCTTCGGCATTGATCTTTACATCCAGGGAAGGAGTAGAAAATGCGCTGACGGGCATCTACGAGATCATCAGGGATTATATTCCTCCCGCCGGCAAGCAGAATATGCATGGATGGAAGTCTGACCAGCTGAACTTCGATATAAGGACAAATGAACTCATCGCCGATCCGGCTAATTGGTGGAACTATGAGAACAACTGGTCTGATAATGCGTATGGGGGGAATGCAAATTCTGTCCGAAACCTGCAGATCTGGTCGCTGAATTATAAGGTTATCAATAATGCCAATGCGATCATACAAAAGACGGTGGCGATCCCGGAAAGCCAGGCCGTCAGGGACAGCCTGGTCGGAGAGGCCAGGTCCTTGCGTGCATGGGCCTATTTCAACCTCGTACGGATCTATCAATTTGGCTATGCCCGGGACACTATGGCGCCGGGGGTACCCCTCTATACCCTCCCTTCGGATGGAGCCTCTGAAGGGAACCCCCGGGCGTCTTTACGCGCTGTCTACCAACTGATCGTATCCGACCTGGAGGCGGCCATCGCAACACTGGGACCCAACCGTTCCGGTAAATACCGTATCAATAGGAACGTCGCCCAGGGAATCCTGGCGCAGGTCTATGCCGAAATGGCCCTGGCCAATCCTGCGCTCTGGTCGAAGGCCTATAGCAATGCAGCGGCTGCCGTCGCTGGTTTCCCCCTGATGGATGCCGCCGGGTATAATGACGGATTCAATTCGGTGTCCAACCCTGAATGGATCTGGGGTCTGCCCTTCAATGCGGCTCAGTCCCAATCCTATGCAGGATTCTTTGGCTACCTGGAACCGACAGCAATCACCGGCGTTCCCGGAAGGTATCACGACCTGTACATAAATACCAGTTTCATCAGTCTCTTTAGTCCTACCGACATGCGGAGCCAGTTCTTGCCGGCGCCGAACCAGGACCCGTCCTCACCATGGAAAAAATGGGTAACCCTAAAGTTCAGGGATAACCGGTCACAATCCGGCGACTATATCCTGATGCGTTCGGCAGAAATGATCCTGATACAGGCCGAGGCCCTGACCTGGGAGGGACTGTTGCAACCCGCAATCGACAGGCTCTTCATGTTGCAGCACCGACGGGACCCTTATGCCCTTCCTTCCGGAGCCCGGGATGCATATACCCTCATTGGCGAGATCCTGCTGGAACGCAGGAAAGAACTATATGCCGAAACCGGCGCCGCGTATTTCGACCTGAAGCGCTATCAATTGCCCCTGATAAGAGATGGTAACCAATGGAGTCTGTTACAGATCCCTGCTACGGATAACCATTGGAGATGGCAGATACCGCAATCTGAAATGGATACGAACAAGAGCCTGTCCGCAGCCGATCAAAACCCATTATAAATATGAGGCAGGGCAAAATAATTTATCGGATCCTTTTGCTGGCATTGGCCGTCAGCAACTGTGTCAAACAGCGATTTGGCACGCCATCGCTGGCGGAATTTTCGACGCCGGCCGGAAGTAATACAGGGATTTACTATATTCCGGATAGTGCAGGCAGCATTTTCAAAATACCCGTCGGGTTCACGACGGCCACAAACAGGGACAGGATAGTAACGTTCACGGTCAACTCGCCGACCGGTGCTCAACCTGGTCGCCAGTATGGGATCGATAGCCAGTCGGTTCGGATTCCAGCCGGTGAGGTTCTTGCCTCGATCACCGTTAGAGGCATTTTTGACGGGATCCCTAACGAAAGAGCCGATACACTCCTTTTCGCCCTAACAGGAGGAGATGCGGCGATCTTCGCCGCCAACAGCACTTATACATTGATCCTGAAAAGATATTGTTCGGTAGTATTAGACGAGTACTCCGGCGATTTTATGCACTGCCGCGATGTGGATTTCTACGGATTGAAAACGGACGATTATCCTGTTAATATTACTGCTGTTCCTACAGGGCCTTTTTCGGCTCGATTGAACATCAGGAATTTGTCTGCCGGCTATTTCGGGCCATTTACGCCTGCTGACCCGGCGATGGATCCGGGTATAACCGTAGAGATGGACTGGCATGATCCGGGAAATTTTACAACCGTTCTGCCAACGCAGCCTTTTTATGTCGACCGGGTTTACGGACCTGCAAAAATGAATATGTCTGTTGGTTCTTTCTCTGCCTGCACTCATTCCCTGATCCTAAAATATGCTGTCGTTGTTGCCGCAGGCAGTTTTGGCAGTTTTGTGACCACACTGGAAAAATAGCGGCTATAGCCCTCCACCTATCCTTTACTGACGCCGGCCGATTCGAAGGAGGCCATTTCCCGTAGGAAGTTGATGGCAGATTGAAGGATCGGGAAAGCCATAGCAGCCCCGGTCCCTTCTCCCAGGCGCATGCCCAGGTTCAGCAGGGGCTCAGCGCCCAGGTAGTGCAGCATTTTTGCATGACCTGCCTCACCGCTCGTGTGTGAAAAAACGCAGCAATCCAGCACGGATCTATCGATCAGCACAGCCAGCAACAGGGCAGCCGTCGTGATAAAGCCATCCACCAAAATGATCATTTTTGATTCTGCTGCAGCCAGGTAGGCGCCGGTCATCATCGCGATCTCGAAGCCGCCAACATGCCGGAGAATAGTCAGGGCGTCGGGTGAGGCCGCGATCGCCGGCAGGTGTCTGCGAAAGACATTGCGGATCGTGGCTATCTTGGTTTCCATTTGGGCATCGTCTGCGCCGGTGCCCCTGCCACAACATTCCTCTGCGGGGATGCCGGTGACAAAGCTCATGATCAGGGAGGCCGAAGAAGTGTTGCCGATCCCCATTTCACCGAGCCCGATGCAATTGCATCCTTCGGCGGCCAGGTCCTGTATGATCTTTTTACCTGCCTCCATGGCCTGGCTGACCTGCTCCTTTGTCATGGCTGCGTCTTCGATATAATTGGCTGTACCATACCCGATCTTCTCCCGGAGGAGGACAGGGGCGCCGGTGCCGGCCTCTTCCTGTGGAAAATCGAAATTTACG
>Ga0247778_1001118_pt1 | contig 14500 bp, 7 predicted proteins | sample UWRJL049202B5_FD_179939 | JGI IMG/M metagenome (GOLD analysis project Ga0247778, IMG submission 179939) | Plant litter microbial communities from Arlington Agricultural Research Station in Wisconsin, United States - UWRJ-L049-202B-5 | ecosystem: Environmental > Terrestrial > Plant litter >... | reverse complement strand
AAATAATTAATTAATATTTTAATAAAATAATCGATTATAATTTAAATTCTTTTAATAATATTAATAAATATATTAATTGTGAAATTGTGGGGAGTGGGCACGTGAGGATTGCCGGATCGGTACTAGCGTCAATTGATTAAGTAAACAAAGCTTAGATTCAGAAGAAGCCTAATTACAGGGTAAGCTCAGGGTATTTATAACCCTAGGCTCTTATTCTAGAGTCTTCTACTAGCTTCCGTATTACGTATTACATTACGTATTATATTACATATTATACGCATAATCTAGTGAAGTTCACTGCCTATTTAGGACTAGTTCCCGCGGTGATTACGCGTCGTAGAACCCTGTGGAACTATATGGAAACTACCCTGTAAACTAGTTCGGTTTCCCTCGGTTAACCTCGGAGAACCTTCTAGAATGTTCTAGGCTATTCCTAATTAGGTTTAAACCATATTTAGGATTACGTAAGGTATTATTACTAATAATAATTTAACAATAATTATAAATATAAATTATTAAAAGTTTTTTATAAATTAAAATAAATTCCTCGACTTCCGTAAAAATTAATCAAAAAAATAATAATAAAACTAAAATTCGACAAATTTAATAATAATAATTATATTTATATCAATTATAAAATTAAAATAATTATAATTATTTATATTAACAACTTTTTTATTATTGATTCTAATTTAAAGAAAATCAAAAAATAAAAATAAAAATTTATATTAAATTTGTTATAAATAAAATGATCTAATATAATATTTTACTAAAATTAAAATTATTTATAATAAATTTTTTTTAGTTTGTATTAAGATATTTATATTAGGAAAATTCTTGAATAATTTGGAAAAAAAAATTGCAAATTAATACAAATATTAATAAAAAAAAGAATTAAAAATTTCTTTTATTAAAAATATTAAATAAATTATAATAAAATTAATTTATAATAAAATATAATAGATTCAATTAATTATTTAATTGTATACACAAAATCTAATATTATATTTGATATTAATATATTATTTTAATATTTGGTTAATTTATTTAAAATTTATATTAAAATTATTAATATCGGCAGAAGTGTTTCGCCTTAATAAGCTACCAACGCCACCAATAGATCTTCAATAGCCTTAATAGCCCTAGGGAGAGTATATCCAATATTTTGGGGGCAATGGAGCCTAGATGCCTGATGCACGAGGCATTAAATTCTTTTTTTTTGGGTGAATACTATATATCTACTTATTCTAAACCCTATTTAAATTAGGTGCAGTATAAGACGTAGATATATCTATATTCATTGTCGCCACTGCTATCATCTGTAAATAAGGTTATATTTACTGCCGCATTATATAACTACGCAATCATACAACCACACTATCTATGTACTAATATAAAGAATGGGTCCTAGAGTAAATTTTCGGCCAATCGCAAGAATTTGCAATAATAATATTTTTTAATGATTTTTTGATAAATTCAAACCCCTATCAAGGCCTTAAAATAATTTGTGCAGGTTTTTAAAATAATAAATATTACTAAGATAATAATTAAAAACAATTATTGTTATATGTAAATAAGGAAGGGATCTATCCTAGTAATAGGTTACTAATGCTATTAATAAGTTACTAATAACAGTTAATTGATGGCAGAAGTGACATCACCTAGTGGTCTGTGCGCTGGTAGGAAAATATTCTGCCGATGAAATTTATATTTACCTGCTATATATACACCTCACAGATGCTAGATGATTATATTCCATTTCGAAATAGTTATTGCTGCATTTGAAGATTTCGAATACGATTTTAAAAGCGTGGGATTGATAGAAGCTATAAATGGTTATATTTAGCTGAGGGCTTTGGCCAAGGCTGCGGGATATTATGTTTGAAATAGAAGGGTTGGAACGAGTTGTGCGTATTAGTGCTTTGATTTTTTATTATTTCACCTTTTAATGTTTATACGCTCTGGGATAATGAAAGTATAATAGTTAATAGAATCAGAGTTTTACTCCCCCTCATCATCCTTCATAATTATCTACATTCAGCTCATTCGTCGATTCACTCAATACACCATTAGTTTCGTGACCTCATACTCTAACAACCACAACAGATTCGAAAATGCACCCTCTTTAACTGGGTGCAACACTTTCCAATAAACCAACAACAAAGTGGCCCTTGAGGAGTTTGATTGCTTTGGTCTAGTGGCCATGCCATCTTCCGAACACGCGTCTAGTCGAATTTTTCAGAAGTACTGTTCTATTACAGAGCCAGATTATATTCTTTTGTTTATGTTTCCTTGTCGGTTGCACAGCGCCTATGACGGTCACCTCAAAGCTTTGGTTCACTGTTTATTTCGCAATTGTAGGCTCTTGCATTGTCTCATCTTTCTTGAGTTTCTAGGTGAAGTTCTCTAGGTAAATGCCCACCTAAATGTAGTCTACAAGCAGGAACAGATCGAAGATATCAAATCAAATCATGTCCTGGCGTTATACTTTTCAATCATTTTACTCTGCACTGCAACAGCCAGCGCCTGCAAATTTTGCGCCTTCATAATCTCCAGCGTTACCAAATCAACGCTCATCCACTTTCTAATCCAAGCCCTGACCTCAAGACTAACCAACGAATCAATACCTATAGTTGACAACGGTGCCTCAATATCGAGATCTGATTCAGGCCTCAGCAAGAATTTCAACAGCGTTGTCCCGATTTCTTTAGCGAGGAAGGTCGCCGTTTGTGGTGATTGGAGGAGCACACTGTTGGAGGAAACTTCACGGATGAAGCGAGCGAGTTCTTCACTGGAGCTTGAGCTGGTGGTGGTGGCGGTGGACGAGTCGGTTTCGGCGTTGCGGAAGGCGAGCATGCGCCTATCTTTTCGCCAGGGTAGACGACAGGTTTTGGATGTTATGGGGACGGTGGACCACATTCCCATTGCTAGGAGAGATTGCTGGACTCGAGCTTGACTCGTTTCTTGGTTGACGTCCTGGGAGTTTCCAGCGGCGAGAAGTGGTTTCAACATCAACATCATCTCGATACAATCTAATAATTCCGACTCCGTGTTAAACTTCTGCCCAGTTGCTCTTGCCGAATCCGCTGCCTCTGGTCTATCAGCTACATACCCAGTATCACTGATGAACCCGACATTTAGCACGCTGGCAGAGAGACCAAGTTTTTCTCTGTACGCAGCGAAGGATTCGAGGAACGTGTTTCCGGCGTGGTAATTGGATTGGCCCCACCAGCCACCAGTCGCGGCTGTGGAACTGAACAGGAAGAAAAAATCTACCGGAACGCTGGATTGCTGGCTCATGAGCGCGTTGTGTAGATTCCACGCGCCTTGGATTTTTGTCTGGGAGGCGGCAAGCCAGTCCATATAGCTCATGCTGACGAATGGGGCATCTCGCAAGATCATGGCGGCGTGCAGGACGCCACCGATGGGCTTTGAAGCAGACGTGAATGCGCGGAGGACGTCGTCGTAGTTGCCAACGTCCCCGGCAATGAGATGGGCTTTGCATCCTAAGACAGCAAGTTCTTGGACGAATTGGGAATGCGAGGGTTGTGTACCGGCTGATCGAGAGAGGAAAACCATCTCAGTTGCACCCCGTTCCACAAGCCATGTAGCAATTGCTCGACCAAGAGACCCCAAACCACCAGCAAAGAAGTACGCTCGATCATCTCTCAGCTGCAGTGTCTCGTACACCGTCTCCGTCTCACCAGGAAATTCCTTAATCGAGTTCTCTGGCATCTCGACAACGATTTTGCCGATATGCCGACTCTTCTGCATCAATCGAAACACATCCACAATGTTATTGGCGGAGAACTTGCCCGATATTCTCGGTCTCAAATATCCTTCTTGCCAGAACTTGACCGCACGCTCCAAGAGCTTGCCGACAATCTTGGGCTTTTGCAGCCAGAGATGCGTCAAATCGACTCCAACGAATGTACGGTTGGACTCGAAATGCTGCATAGCTAGTTTCCCGCGGCCAATGAAGTCGCGACGTCCGATCTCGACGAAAGTCCCGAATTCGGCAAGGCATTTCCAGGATGTGTGAAGAAGCTCACCTGAGAGAGAATTGAGGATCACGTCGACGCCGCGGTTGGAGGTTGCTGCCATTATGGAAGGGAGGAACGAGGGGGAGCGGGAGTCGAAGATGTGATCTCGTGGAATGGCGAACTCGGAGACTAGGAAGTCGATCTTTTCTTGATTGCTCACTGTGCAGAAGATCTGGGATGGATGGTTAATTTGTGTTGTTGATGAGCCTAAGAGGAATAGGGCGGGAATCGGGGAGTCGAGTGAGGGGGAACTTACTTCTGCACCGAGCATCTTCGCAAGTTGGATGGCTGCTATACCGACTCCTCCAGCAGCTGAGTGAATCAACACGCTCTGTATTTTACTTGTCAGCAAGATTCTGTCCTTAACCTCTTTTCATCATACCCCATGGAAAGAAAATGACATCACATACCATCCCCTCACGCACTCTCCCCAAATCAACAATCCCATGAATAGCCGTACAATACGCCACCGGAAGCACAGCCGCATTTTCAAAATCCATCTCATCGGGTATCTTTACACAGAGCGACGTCAATACTATCTGACTGGTTGTAAATGAGCCGCTCGAGATGATGGCTACTCGATCACCGATTGAGAGGCTGGACACGTCAGACCCGGTTTCGGTGATGATGCCGGAACATTCTAATCCAAGACCGGTGGAGATAGCACTGGTTTCGGTGATGATGTTCTGGGCTATGAGGATGTCCTGTGGGAGTGTGAGGACAGATCATGCAAGGGAAATGCAAACAAAGACATGAAAACCTGCGCACCTTGTAGTTCATGCCAACGGCTTTTACTTCAACCCGGACCTCATCTTTCTTCAACGCTTGAAGAGCCAGAGGTTTCCAATACAGCGTATCAATTAGGCCTGGTCTTTTTTGTTCCAATTTCCTCACTATCGACTCGGTAGGCAGTGCCTTAGGCTCTCGAGTCACTTTAATATGGTGATACCTGCTGACTAGCGTCCTGCCATTTACATGAGCCCACTCGTACTCTGGACTGACGTCCTCCTCAACAGAGATTCGTTTCTGGAATTCGCCAAACACATTTGGAATGACATCAGCTCCGGATTGAAAGTCGTCGAGCTCCAGCACGGCGAACTCAAGTTCCAATTCTGTGCGCAGGGCGCGAGCGAGACCGAGAATTGGTGCGTATGCTGGCCTTGCGTGGCCGATTTGACAGGAGCCTGTGATCCAGAAGATGCCGCATGCGTTTTCTTTTGCAGCGCTGACGACGCGCTGGAAGTAAGCGTAGTTTTCCTCGTCGGCGTTCGCGATGAATGGCGAGATAATGTCCAGCACTGAAATAACATCTTGACCTGGGCAAAATTTCGACGTTTGGCTTTCCAGGGTGTAGTCGTCCACTTGGTAGCCATTCGCTTGAAGAACAACCTCGATATTTTTGAAGTCCTGATTGGCATGGTGAAGAATTGTCACACGCTTTGCCCTTGATTTCGATGGGCGTGGCCTACAAACGATGTTGTTATCGATGTAACCGTCATACATGGAATTGATGTTCTCGAAGTTGGCATTCGTGAGCTCTTCCTTCCAGCGCGCAAAATCAACATGGGGCGCTGAAGGACGACCATCTGGTCCACCGAGCCACCAGCCTGCTATGACGCCGAATGCATGATTGATCCATTTGGTCAGAGGATCAAGTTCTTGCAGGAGGAGATAGCCGTGAGGATGTATCAATTTCCTCACGTTCGTGAGTGTCTGGTGAAGGTTCGGCGTGGCGTGCAGGACATTCCAGGCAACGATGAGATCAAAAGATCCTGCTTCGAAACCCTGTTCAAGCGGATCATTGGTGATATCAAGAACTACAAACTCGAGCCCGGGATACTCCTTGAAACGCTCCTTCGCATCAGCGAAGAATCCAGCTGATATATCCGTGTATGTGTAGGTCGAAAATGCCTGCTCACCAGATGCAGATTTCAACGCTCGGAGGACAGTAGACGTGGCACCACCTGTTCCAGCACCGATCTCGAGGACTCGAAGATTAGGCTTCTTGTGAGCAAGCAGGGATACGAAGCTTGAGGAGTCAGAATCTACCAGCAGACTATCATAGACATTGTGCAAAACGCAGTCTTCCAGCAGAAGTTCGAGCTCACTCTCTCCTTCGAAGATTTTGTCGCAGTTGAAGCTCACACGATGGATAGCTGTTGCTTCGGCGTCGACTGGGCTTCCCTTCAGCTGCGTGTAGAGGTCCTCGATTAGCTTCATTCTCGCATCGACTTCCATGTTGATGAGTTCAGCTGCATCGGGAACTCCTGGGTAAGCGAGTTCTCCTGAAGTGAGTTGGGAAATGGTATCCTCAAGCCATTTCTGGAAGTGGATCAAATGATCTCGTGTCGGCGGCTTTCCGTGACGATGCAAGCGGTCTCGAGATTGGACCATGCACAGGATGTTGAATCTATCCAGGATAATATGGGCGTCCTCTTTGGACTTGTTTCGAACAGATTTGATAAGCGAGGATGGCTCGTCCAGAAGATTTATGTCCTCTCTCCACTCTAGCTTGGCAGCTGCGTGTGGGTTTTGATCATCACTGATCTCATCACTGTCATTAAGCCGGGATACCTGCCATCCTCTGGATTTCACGACCGTCACAGGCTTCCCACCATCTTCAGGCGGGATGGCGACGATCGTGGCATCGCCAAGATATGCAGTTGGCCTCTGCTCAGTGATACTCACGAGAGATCTCAAGTCTTTTGTGCCGCTGGGAGGGGTTTGCATGTAGAACTCCTCGACATATGTTATGAGGGAGAGCTGATCAAACTTTCTGGTCTGTCCGCATGCAATGGCTGGAAATAAACCTTGGACGAGACTATCTAATGTGCCTGGGTGGATAGAGTAGTATCTCTCTTCTCCAGGGCGTAGATCAACTGTCAAAGATGCTGCAAGTTTAGGCTTCAATGGATCGGCGCTGATATCCTTGAGTGGAGTGAACCGCGGACCATAGTTTAGACCAAACGAACGGAACTTGCGATACCAAGATTTCGACGAGCACACTCTTGGAAAGGTCTTACTCGCCTCTTCTCTCGACATAGGCTCTGCCGCTTCTTGAACACCGCCGCGAACCTGTCCGAAAGCATGTTTTGTCCAGGTCCCGTCATGGTAGCCTGAGACGCTGAACTCGTACCATTCTGATTCCACAGCATCTGTCAGGTTGATTCGGTTGAGTTGAGTGATGACTTCGACCTCATCGTCTTCCGTCAGAAGCAAAGCAGACTTGATTTGAACCTGCTGACATGTAAAGTCGGATCTGCTTGTGATTTGTCGGACAGCCTCACCAGCCATGAGGATATATGATATGCCAGGCAGGACGATATTGCCCTCGATCTCATGCTCTGCAATCCAAGGCACATTCTCCAGATGCAAAACATTTCGCCATCCCGGATTAGCGCTCGTGCTCTCCAGGATCCTGCTGCCGAGAAGTTCATGGTGTGGAAATTCGCGGAGACGGTACTCTTTTGATACCCTGGGCTCGTACCAGAGAGGTTCCTCATAGTACCACGAATATGGCGGAAGATCATGCAAGAACTCCCCGTTAGCAAATAATCGATCTAGTGCAACAGGATAGTTCTGCATCCAGAGCTGCCCAACAGTTCTGAGAAATTCTTCGTGTGAATCCTTACCGCGCGTGAGCACGCTGATGTACTCGGCACGAGATCTCTCAGCAGCTAAGATCTGGCGGATGGGTCCGGCCAAGGCAGCATGCGGTCCGACCTCCAGGAATGTTTGCTCGCTCTTGGAAGAATGGATGGCCTTACTCAGCGCCGTGTTGAACTTTACAGGCGAGATGAGATTCTGAACCCAGTATGCAGGACCAAGCTCATTTCCATTAGAGATGATTTGATTGGTCACGCTTGAGATGAATGGCAAGATTGGGTCACAGGGTTTGAGATGAGGAGTCATAAGCTCAAGATATTGAGATGCTACATTCTTCATGTGGTCTGTTCAAGTCAGCGAAACCTCAACGAGCATTTGGAAGGGTAGTCTCACGAGAATGGTAGGCTCTGTTCACCAACAGAGCTCTCACAAGGGCATCTGGGTGTGCTTCCTTGATTGTCTTCGACACCTCGGCAAGGGCCTCGGTGTCACCTGTGAGTGTAACACTTTTGGGACTGTTTTCACACCCCACAAGAACGCCAGGGCGGAGAAATGGCTCAACTACCTTTAATCCCAGTCCGATCGCCGCCATGTGGCCGACAGAGGCATCAACGTCAAGCATCACCTTTCCGCGGTAATATGCGATGATGATGGCTTCTCTGCTTGATATTGCACCACAAGCGTAAGCGGCTGCGATCTCTCCAGATGAATGCCCCAAGACTACCTCCGGCTTGATATTGTATGTATAAAGAAGATTAACAAGGGCAACTTGAAGAGCTGTACAGCAAGGCTGAGAAATCTCTGCTTGATTGATGAACGATGACTTCTTCGCCGCAAGAATTTGGGCTATGTACTGTGTGTCAGATTCTCTCATTGTGAAGACCAAGGTACAGAAATAACTTACCTTCCAACTTCCATTTCGGTGCGTCACTTAATCCGTGCAAGACCCGGTCCATATCTTCGATACTCTTCCTGAATGAAGGCACATTCTTTATCAAGGCTCTGCCCATTTGTGCCCATTGGGCTCCCTGGCCGTTGAAGACGAAGACTAACTTGCTTGGTTCAAACGATCCGTGACGAGACGAATCAAAAATGGACCAATCGTCAATACCATTCACTACAGCGCACACACGATGGCTCAATTTTTCCCGCTTCATGGCTAGAGAGTATGCAATATCACCTAAACGATCTAAATTGGTTGAGTAGTAGGCCTTGTAGCTCTGAACCATTCTGTCAAGAGCTTTAGGATGTTTGGCAGAAAAGAGGAGGAGCTTTGGCGTCTCATTCTCAGAGCTGTCTGTAAATGTCTTGCTCTGACCGTTCACTCGAAACGCTTTCAGATGATCAGCAGATGCAAGGAGAGCATAAGCATTAGAACCGCCAACTCCATATGAGCCGACACCCACAACTCGATCCTTTCCTTTAGGCCAAGGCTTGGGGTCGGTCGGGACTTTGAGATTGCACTTCTCAAATGGAATCTTCGGGTTGGGTGATGAGAAGTTGATGTTTGGTGGAATAGTGTCATTCTCGAGTGCAAGTGTCATCTTCAGTATACTGGCAAGACCAGCGGCTCCTTCGACATGGCCGATATTTGTCTTCACCGAGCCGATATAGATCCCACCAAGATCACCCCAGACATTGGCGACTGCTTGGGCCTCGATAGGATCGCCGACGAGGGTTCCCGTCCCGTGACATTCCATCATTGCTGTCCTTGAGAGATCCGAAATGCCAGCAACTTCATGGGCCCGCCGGATCAGGGCTTCTTGAGCCACAGTGTTCGGAGCAGTCATGGTCGAAGACTTTCCACTCGAATTGCTGGCTGTTGAAAGAACCACGGAACGGATTAGATCGCCATCTGTAACCGCGTCTTTCAACCTCTTGACATATACAGCGGTCACAGCTTCGCCACGCACGAAACCATCGGCATCAGCACTAAAAGTCCTACATGTTCCAGTAGGAGACAGAACATTTTGCTCATTCATTTTGATCGTCAAGCTTGGGGAGTAGATGATGCTAGACCCAGCCACTACTGCTGCCTCGCAGTCGCCGGCTTGCAAAGCCTGGCATGCTTGATGCAATCCGACTAATGACGAACTGCATGCTGTCCGTACTGTGACACTTGGTCCCATGAATCCGAATTCATAGTGAACTCGATCAGCAGGCACGAAATCAAAACTGTTCAGCAAATTGTATGGGTGCGAAGTCTGCGTGTCCCGTGAATCAAGCTCGGCTCGATCACCACCAAAACTGCCGACCCAGATCCCAATATTTCTACCCCGGAGTTCAGACGGCTTCTGACCAGCGTTCTGAAGAGTCTCATAAACAACTTCGAGCATCAACCGCTGCTGTGGATCCATAGCCTCCAACTCCTTCTTGGTCATTGACCAGAATGATGAGTCGGCATTTCGGAGGTCGATGTTGTTGAGGAAATAGCCGTATCTGCTAGGCACGTGTCCTTTTTTGCCTGGAGCGTACCAACTGTCGACATTGTAGCGGTCTTTGGGGACTTCGCAGCGCCCACTGCGCTTGTTTAAGATCAAGTCCCAGAAGGCATTGCCAGTTGTGACTCCTCCGGGAAGACGCATCCCCATACCGCAAATTGCGACAGGCTCGGCCTTATATTTTGGGTCTTCGGGGGACGGTACCCCCTGGCGGTTCGTCCCATTGGTACCATTAGTGTGGTGAGTGGAATGGTCGTTGGAGCCATTAGTGCTGTGTGTGGGTTGCCCGTTGCTGTTGGAAGTCATGTTGATCTCTGTATCATCACAACAAACACGAGCTAAAGAAGAGGTATTTTGATATCTATCCCAACTGGATGTTGAGATCCGATGTGTCATTTGTTGAGAAGAAGGTCAGGAACGCATGTGCTTGGGAATGAATTTGAATTTAAGTATGCAGTCTACGTATGTATATAGATGTCGTTCGTCAACTTGCGCAGAATATCTTTTAGCTAATACGGTGGTGCGGTTAGACGAAATGGTGTTCGTAGGCTTATCACCCAACCTTCCTCTTGTCATTACAATGCAAAAGCACAAGACCTTGCAGACATTGCATTTTCACGGACTGTCTCCAGAATTAGGAGGTCAAATATTTGCGGTTAGACATCGCTGGCAAAATTCTAGACCGCTATTCCGGATTGGCCTTCACCTTCGTTAGGATCCTTTCTTGAAGCTCGCACAATCGACTGATTTAGAGTTTTGCGGCATACCAACTTCTGAGTCTACTTCATCGCCGGGGTAATAAACGTTAAATTTCTTCCGGCAGATTCTACGCTAGCAAGGGTATCAACCAATGAAGTATTTATAATCCAACGCTGCTTTTCCTACCCAAGGCTTAGAGGACAAAGCAAAAGTCAACATGGCAACGCAAAAAGATTAGAAATTATTCTTAAAGCAGCATGCCGCACCAATTAGCATTTATTACCCCGGTGACGAAGTAGGTTTCCTGTCCATTTTATTAAGCCGGGCCGGTCGAATCCCCAATTAAAGTTTCGACAAAAGACGTTGTCGGTAAGAGGTGCTTGGCGCATTGAATGATAAGTTACGCCTAGAAAACGCTGATAAAGATATGTTACAGAATTACACTAATGGAAAGTAACGTGTTTTTTTACCGGGTGGCACATATACCAACTCCCGCATTTCTCCACGTGGGGGATCTGCAACGTCACATTTTAATATACTTCTATGAGTGTGCTAACACGGCAGTTACAATAAAGTTTGAATTTATTTAGTAAGGCTGCAAAAGTTCTGGTAGCGGTGAAGCGTGCGAGTCAGTGACAGCGTGATTTGCTGATAGAAAGTTTGAAGTAACTTTCTCCTCTTCCAGGTATACTTCATCCCTTGGTTCATGCCATTGACTAGCTTTATTGCCGATCAAACTTGCCGCGTCATTCTAATCTACACGCTATCAAGAAGGTTGACCGAGCCGGGAAGCATGTCAAAATACGCTTTCAGTAAAACTGCGAACTGTCCAGATAAGTGGGATACGAGCAGATTCGAGAATAAAGCCTTATTGTTCGAAAGGACTACTGGATTTGGGGCAGAAGCTCAAGCACTCGCATGCAGACTATCAATTGATTTCTTCTCACCTATTCATATAGAGTATCAATGAGAACCGTATAGTCTTTCCTACCCAACAATCAAAACCTATTGCCTGCTGCTGTATCCTTTGCGGACGTCTGTCCTGTACTCGGAAGCAACTCCAAAATGAACGACCACAGTAATGGAACGAATGGCGTCAAAGTCTCTCCAACTTCTTCCTCTCCCGTGCCAGATTTGTGGATCACCGGAATAGGATCTCAATATCCTCCATATCTACATACAGCGGACAAGTTTGTGAACTATGCAAAGAGGTTTCACAACACAGAAACGCCAGTGTAAGTACATGATTATAATCATAGAACTTGACTAACGATCTAATGCCAGCTTGAAAATGTTGATGAGACTCACCGAGAATAGCGGCATTGAAACCCGCGCCTGTACAATAGATCTTGAGACCGGATTTGGTTGTCAAGCAGAAGTTCCCACCGTAGAGGACATCGACGTGCGCTTTCGCAAAGTCGGTGTCGATCTGACCGTTCAAGCATGTCGCAAGGCATTACGCGAATGGGGTGGTGATCTTGAAGACATCACCCACGTTGTGGGAGTGAGTTTCAGTTCAATAGGTGCTCCAGGACTAGACTATATGGTCATCAAGAAGCTCGGGCTCGGCTGCCACGTTGAAAACGTGAACTTGCAGGGCATCGGTTGTGCTGGTAGCGGGGCCTTAATCCGCCTTGCTGGAGAACTTGCCTGCGCAGCTTCTATCCGGAAGAGACCTGCTCGGATTCTTTGCTTTGCTTGCGAGCTTTGTTCTCAGTTCTTGAGACATCAATACGCTGAGGCTGAAAATTCGACCGATGTCGCAAATATGGACATTGCGGGTGCTATTTTCGGCGACGCAGCTTCTGCTTTTGTCTTGTGTAATGAATATGGACTGGACGGCGCAGAGCCTAAGTTCCAGTTGTTGGAGTGGGAGCGGGCAAGGATACCTGACACAATGCAGCACATGGGTGCACTGGTCAAGACAACCGGATTCACGAGTATCATCACCAAGGAAATCCCTAACTACACTAAGAAAGCAGTCGGGCCTTTGTTCGATAAACTGCTGCCGTCCTATCTGGAGAAGTCTCAATGTGATCTGACAGTTGCTGACTTTGATTGGGCTCTCCATCCCGGAGGAGAAGCAATCATCACTGGAGTTCGAGATGAGATGAGCTTGACAGAGGAACAGCTAAGAGCAACGAGGCAGATATACAAGACAAGAGGCAATGGTGGCAGCCCGACAATGATTGCTGTACTTGATCTACTGAGGACCATGGGGATAGGACAAGATCATGTTGTTACTGCAAGCTTTGGACCTGGTCTGGCTATTGAGCTGGCATTTTTGAGGCGATGCCGTGAAGACTAAATAGAGATAGCAATGATTAGAACGTTCATAGATGATTGCCCCGGATTCTGCTCATTAATGCAGATAGTGAGTACAACTCTTTCCGCTCATTGCTTGAGTGAAGGACAAACACACATAAGCTGATGGCGAACAGGTGAGTGATGCGGAGAGGGAAATCGAAATTAAGGTTCAAGTCAAAACGAGCCGTGCATCGGATAAAGTCAATTGCTTATCACGGCCCTGAGCACAATCCACTTCTCCAGGTCTTTTAGCTTTGAAAGCATTATTGAGAGCTGCGCATAGTCTTGGGTATAAATATGCTCCACCGAAGAACCCCGAGTTATCTCTTGAATAATGCGCGATTCTAACGACTGTCTCCCCCTCTCATTGAAAGAAACAGACTACCATCCACCAACCAAGAACCACGATAGACGAGACAGACATCTCCTGCGAAATGCACACTGCTAATTTTCCCATTCTCGCGCACCTCGTGTTCGAATCGATGGCAGCTATCTCTTTCCTGTCACAACCTCAAATCCAGCTACAAGACCCCAAACCATCCGAGGAAGCTGTCTTGATATGTCACAGTTACGCTGGAGCACTTCTCACCCATATCGTGCTTTGTTTCTTGTTCCTAGCAGTCAGAGGAACCGAGATTTTTGACGAAACCAGCGCCATGCTTGCAGGGTCCTTGGCCGTATATCATGTGTTTCCAGTGAGGAGGGCGTGGGTGAGGATTCAGAGGCGAAAGGGCAATTACAAACCGGAGGAGAAAGCGGCGGGTGGCCCGCCAGGTCATTTCATCATTCATAGTGTCTTGTTTGGGTCTTTGGTTTGGGCAGCTTGGAGCGGGAGCGGTTTGTAGTCTTCGAGCGCCTGGGGGATGCGAGTGGACGGAATGCAAGATTCTATTCACTCGGGACTTGGGATAAAGTTTTTTGTTGTCGTTCGATGTTAATTAAGCTCAAGATTTAACGGGGTTGCACGATTCTTTGAGTTCACGTTAATGCTCTGTGGAGCTTACGTCTTCCAAGATACAGTACGTATAGATACGGGTTGAAACACGAGCCTGTCTTTAACCCCCACCCAAGCCTGAAACTTTCAATCTCACTACCCGATTATGTTAATGATCTTCAAGATAAAGAGTACTCACATTGCCAGGAGGTCTATTCCCTTATCTAGTATCCGCATCAAATACGGGGGATGTAATTCGTCAAAATCTGCTCTAATTACTAATTTTGTGTGATTCAGGGCTAGACAAGGGAATAACCTTCACGGTGACACGAGTAATACACACAAGCCATTCTAGGGAATAAACTATAAGTAGTGTCACCGAAACCCAGCGCTCGCGTCCAACTTCCAAATTCCAGGAAATTTTCCCAAGAGAAAATCAGCAACCCTGAGTTTTCCCGCAGATACTTCAG
>Ga0247778_1001117_pt1 | contig 14587 bp, 11 predicted proteins | sample UWRJL049202B5_FD_179939 | JGI IMG/M metagenome (GOLD analysis project Ga0247778, IMG submission 179939) | Plant litter microbial communities from Arlington Agricultural Research Station in Wisconsin, United States - UWRJ-L049-202B-5 | ecosystem: Environmental > Terrestrial > Plant litter >... | reverse complement strand
GAAGGAGAAGCCTGTCTTCCATGGGATGCTGAGCTTCCCCCCCGGTGAGCGTCCCGGCAATGCGCTGATGGTTGAGATCGCCGAGCGATACCTGCAGAAAATAGAAATGACCGATACGCAGTATGCCATTGTGAAGCATATCGACAAGGAGCATCTGCACATGCATATCCTGGCGAACCGGGTGAACAATGAGGGCGAGATCATTGGGAAGGGGTTGATCATCGAAAGGGGGATGAAGGCTGCCCAGGAACTGACCCGGGAGTACCGGCTGAAGGAGGAGCAGGGGAAGACCCTGCAACTGACGCATCGGGCGGCTCTTCATAAACACGATGCGAAGCGTTACAGGCTGTATGAGGCCATTCGTGATGAACTGCCGGGTTGCCGGCAGATAGAGGATCTGGAAAAGCGGCTGTTGTTGCGGGGGATCACGACCCGGTATCGGGAAGACCCTGTGACGGGGCATCGGCAGGGGATCAGCTTCCGAATCGAGAAGATGGCATTTGGGGGTAAGCAAGTTGACCCGGCCTATTCCTTTGGAAACCTGGAAAAGACCCTTTTGCAGCGAAAGCAAGAGGAAGCGCTGCGGCAAACGAAAGAAGATGCGCTACGGCTGGAGCAAAGAGAAAGGCAGGGGTTGGGAATAAGGCGGGGACTGGGGTTACGGCAGAGGATGGATTCCTGGACCGATGGTGAGGAAAGAGTCCATGAGAAAGGGGAGGAGTTGGGCCAGGAAGATGAGTTGCGTCAGCGGTTAAGGATCTCACGGGATTACGGGATGGGGTTGTAAGGACGAGGGATGGCAGGGGCCGGGGAAGGATGCGAAGATTGGGGGAATGTGAAGACCGGGGGAATGATGCGAAGACCGGGGTAATGCAAAGGTTTGGGGGAATGAGGATCAGGTAACCAATTTTTAATTTAATAATTTAAGTATGAGTCAAAAAGACGAGGGATTCAATCAAGCGAATGATGAATTGTTGAAAGCGTTGATCGACAAAGCGGTCGACAACGGCAAGGGTATCAATGACATCAAAGAAATGCTGCGAAGGCAGACAGATCTGAGTGCTGCGCTGCAGGATGTAGGCAAAACGGTGAGCGGGCAGGCGGAGCGGATGGACAGGTCCCATGCGAGGATCGAAGAGATCAATGCCGATGTTAAAAAGATTGTTCAGCAGACCGCGCGGGATGGCTCTGCAGAAGCCTTGCGGGGGGAGATCGTTGGTCTTAGGGAGTTTTTAAGGCAGCCTGTGAAAAAAGAGATGCACTACAAGTATTTCCTGGGTAAGCCTTTATTGGTGCATGTGCCGATGATCATGCTGATCGGGGTGTTGAGTGCGTTGTTGGTCCGAAATATAGGTCGGGCCGATGATCACGAGGCGAATGATATGAAGTGGCGGTATGTTAAATTGAATGCAGTAAATGAAGCGCAAGGATACTTGAGTGGTATAGAAGAGAGGTATCGAGCCGACCCGCGGGTATTCACCAATGAGGTCGTGGAGGAGGAGGATAGAAGGCAGCAATTATTCCAAAAAAAGTTAGAGGAGGAGAAAACGAGGGGAGATATTAAGGCGCTCGAGGAGAAGAGAAAGATGCGTTAGTGCGTCAGGAGAAAGAGCATGGAATGATTGGAGCCGGTCTGTCAGCTATTGTCCAGTTTATTTTTCTTTTGGTTTAGTTCGATGATCTTTTTATCGGCCAGGGAGACCAGGGACCTGAATCCGGCGGCGCGCAGGAAAGTTGCGACATTGGTAAGGCTGTTGATGATCTCGTCCAATTGGCCGGGACTATGGTATTGATAGAGGTCTTTCCCCTGGCAGTCTTTGAGTTCATTGATCCAGGACTGTTGGCTCTTTCCCGTCAGTGCATGGAGAAAGGCTGCGTAGCCATCGAATTTGTTAGGTTTTGAGAGGTCGATCTTTTCCAATCCGGCGGATTGGTTGAGCAGATCGAAGAAGACGAGGATCTGCCATTTGGAGAGGACGCCACTCTCCTTGCCTTTGGGCCCTGCGGTAATAGCAGTCTGGAGATGGATTTCGTTGTGGGTGTAGGCGTTGTTCTGCGTGTTCTTTATTTCCTGTTGGACCTGGACAACCAGGGTAGGGGAATAGGTGGGACCTTTTGTTTGGGACCTATCCATGAATCCCTTTTGGTTGATCTGGAGCATGGCGTGGTGGAAGGCTGCGGTAAAATCTGTCTCGGCATTGATCAGGAACTCTTCTAAAACAGAGAAGTGTTCGTTGATCAGAATGTTGTTGAAGGTTTCGATCTCTACGAAGGGGTAGGGTTCTCCGAAGGTGAAAGTTGAATAAATTAAAGATACCACTCTTGAGATAAAGTATTTTATCCCATGGCCGGAATGGTATTGGAGGATATAGGCCTGTGTCAATGGGATGAGCCGCTGCATTTTCCTGGTTTTCTTTTTAAAGACCTGGAAGAGGCGGTAATGGCCGAGGAGGCGTAGGGCGATGCTGCCATTGTACCAGCCGGACCATTCTAAAAGGCGGCAGGACCAGGATTTGGTCGAGGCGTTGAATTTGTCCATCGGTTTCCGTGGCCGTTCGGGGTGGTCTCCCGGATGGAATAGGGTGAGGTCTACTTGATAAGGTTCCATGACTGAATTTACGAAGAGTTGGGGATTTTTTTATGTGAACCGTTGGGTTGAAGGGAGAAAATGAATTTTTTAAATTTTACTATTATGGCTATCAGATTGAAGGTCAACAAAAAGGAGCATGAAAGGGTGAAGGCGTTGGGCGCCTGTTGGTTACCGGAAGAGAAGATATGGGTGATCCCGGATGATGTGAGGGATATCAATCCATATATGGAGTGGCTACCTGGCAAAGAATGCCTGATTGTCCAACGGCCCTATTTTGTCACCAGGGCGAAAATGAACTGTTATAAATGCGGGAGGGAAACACCTATTATCACATTGGGGGTGAAATTTGGGCAGGAGCTGGTATATGAAACCAACGATAGGTGCGTGTGGCGGCGATGGGATTGTCCGATGCAATTTATTGAGATCGAATTTTTAGACCCGGAGGTAGTTAAGTCATTGCAAGACTATTATCCTTTTTTTCAACTGACCTATTCAAAACCTGACCGGCGAAAAATTTGGGGCAATACTTGTGTACATTGTCATGCCCTGCAAGAGGAGAATCTTGAATTTGTATTTGAGGCCAATCCGCTGACGCCGGCGACTCTTGAGGAGGCCCGGGAGATCAGGATCGTTTATTTTAAATTGAAATTTGACTACCAGATACGTGCGGGGTATTGCATCAGTTCGATCTTTGATACGATTTTTGAGAGGTGAGGTTCATTTATTTTTTTAGAGTGCCCTAAAATCATAATTTTGTTCAATGCAAATGGGGCTATAAAATAGTGGTCCATGTTAACTGAAAAGATAGCTGGCCTGTTACGGCAAGGCGAAGGTATTGAGATTGAATTCAAGACCGCCCAGTTCCAATTAAACAAGGATATTTTCGATTCTATCTGCGCTTTTCTGAACAGGAAGGGTGGACATCTGCTATTAGGGGTAAATGATAGTGGTAAAGTGGAAGGTGTTATCGAAGACTGTATACCTGAGATGATCAATAACCTGATCACGAGCGCCAACAATCCGGGTAAGCTGAATCCTCCGTTTTATTTCTTCCCGCAAGTAGTCGAATATGAGGGTAAGAAAATTATTTATTGTTATGTTCCGGAGAGTTCCCTGGTACATAGTACCAATGGAAGGATATTCGACCGTAATGGTGATGGGGATCTGGATATTACCAGGCAATCGGCCCAGGTGACTAATCTGTATTTACGGAAGCAAACGACCTATTCTGAGAACCAGGTCTTTCCTTATTTTGAGCTTGCGGATTGTAACCAGGAGGTTTTTAAGCATATCAGGTTACTGACAAAATACAGGGAGACGGAACATCCCTGGGTAAAAATGAGTGATGAGGAGATTGTACGTTCTGCCGGTCTCTACAAGCAGGATCCTATTACGGGGAAATCGGGATTGACATTGGCGGCGGCCTTGCTGCTTGGAAAGGATGAAACGATCCTTAATGTTTTGCCACATCATAAGACTGACGCTCTGCTGCGGGTGGAGAACCTGGATCGATATGATGACCGGGACGATATCCGGACGAATCTGATCGATAGCTTTGACCGGGTAATGGCCTTTATTGCCAAGCATCTGCCGGATAAATTTTATTTGGAAGGGGTCTATAGCATTAGTTTGAGGGATCGGTTGTTCCGGGAGATCGTCAGTAATCTACTGTTATGTAAACATTTACATAATACCGCTTATGTAAACTGAAATATTATGTAAACTCTACCCATATTCATTCCCACAACCGGCCTATTCTGGTCGTTTTCATTCTACACTTTACATAAGTCCTTTACATAATAATCATATTTGGAGAATTAAATCTCTAAATAATAATCATTATGGAAGTAAAGCACCTATCTGACCTTACAGCAGGTCTTATTGCTGTATTAAGAGCCGGGAAGTACAAACCAGCTTGTATAAAGAAGTTTAAGCAATCCTGGGAGCATCTGGACAGGTACATGATCGATTCAGGCATCACCACTTATTGCAGAGCGGTTGGTGAAGCCCATTTCAAGGAACGGTTTGGCGATATGCCCTATGCTGATTATAAAAAGTCAAGCAAGGATAGAATCCGTTATATCGAAGTGCTGTCAGATTATCAGGAAAGTGGTATTCTTTCCGGCAAACGTCTCAAAGTTCCCCCCATCACCTTTAACGGTAAGCTGGGCGTTCCATTCAATGGGTTCATCGAATATGCCAGGGAAGTCAAGCGTTCAGAATCAAGCATTCAGCGCTATAAAGAACGAATTAATACCCTGTACCTATACTTACAACAATCCGAACAAACCATATCGGATATCGATGCACCTTGTATGATGCGGTATCTCTTTCGCCTGGACAAAACCGCCAATGGAGAGATAAGCAGGAATAACACGATCATGACGATAAGAGTATTCCTGCGGCACCTGTGTGAGGAAAATCTACTACAGGACAACCGTCCGGAATACTGGATGTCTATATTACAACCCAGGCAGGTAAGGCAGCCCAAGATCCCTTCGGTATATTCCGGTGAAGAAATAGAAAGACTGATAAATAAGATTGACAGGGGAAATCCGCAAGGAAAGCGCGATTACGCGATGATCCTGCTTGCCGCCAGGTACGGCCTGCGTGTCTCCGATATTATTGGCCTGCGTTACTGTAACTTGGACTGGATAACAAACCGCATTGTACTGTTCCAGCGAAAGACTGGTAAGAAGGTAGAACTGCCATTATCAGAAGAAGTTGGCAATGCCATTATCGACTATCTGAAGTTTGGCCGGCCTGCTATTGATGCCCCTTATGTATTCATCAGGGCGAATGCCCCATACGGAAAGCTTTCTACCGCAGGGATGAACAGAACCATCAGCGATTACATGCGCCAGGCTGATATCGGCTTTCAGGAGCGAAGGCATGGCCCACATGCCCTGCGACACAGCCTGGCCAGTAATCTGCTCCGCTCGAACGAACCCTTGCCCGTCATATCCGAGATACTCGGCCATTCCAGCACTGAATCAACCATGTGTTACCTGCGGGTCGACTTCAACCAGTTAAAACAATGCGCATTGGAAGTCCCATGCGTTCCCTCCTCATTTTATGACAATCTATATGAATAAGCGCTTCAACCATGGCATTTATGCTGACCTGATCACGCAGTATATTGCATATAAACGTAGTCTGGGCTTCAAGATGGAAGACATCGAAGAACGGCTAAGCAGCTTCGATCGCCTGACGATCATCCGCAAAGAGACCACCATCGGCATATCCAGGGAGTTGTTTGACGCCTGGAGCATACCCTTTCCCCAAGAGTCCGATACCAACCGCTACATCAGAATCTGCAGACTCAGGCAGTTCTCCTCCTACCTGCAACTTATCGGGTACGACTCTTATATCCCCCGGTTGCCGAAATATAACTTTGCCTTCATCCCCTATATCTTTACGCAGACAGAATTAGCAGGCATCTTTGAGGCCAGCGATAAACTGTTTCTCAAACGCAGGTATATGTACTCCCAGGTATGCGTCATGCCAACCCTGCTCCGCATGCTATATAGTACGGGGTTGCGTATCGGTGAGGCATTGAACCTGAAGCATAAAGACGTCCATCTGGACGAGGGATATCTATTGGTAAGCACCTCCAAAAATGGACAGGAACGTATCGTACCCATATCCGGCTCATTGGTCGAAGCCTGCAAGGACTACTACCTATATAAACAAAAACAAGGTATCCATACCAGTCCGGAAACACACTTCTTCACTGCATCTAACGGAAGCCGGTGCCAGGTCGTTACCGTATACGAACTCTTCAGAACTGTGCTTTGTAAAGCCGGTATCTCCCATCAGGGGCGGGGTAAAGGCCCCAGGATGCATGACCTGAGGCATACGTTCTGCGTTAATGCGCTATTAAAACTGTCCGAAGCCGGGATGGACCTATACTACTCCATGCCGGTATTGTCCACCTACGTCGGACACCGATCAGTAGAGGCAACGAACAAATACGTGCGTCTTACTTCCGAGCTATATCCAAAACTACTCAGCAGGGTCAATGCCGCCTACAAATATCTCTTCCCTGAAATCGGAATCGACGACTCCAACTTACAGTCATCCACCCAAACAGTACAATCATGAAACCTACAGACTTCTCTAAATATCTGAGCGACTACCTCACGCAATACCTGCCCATCGAATGCGGGATATCTCCCAATACTATAAAAACCTACAGCATAGCCTTTGTCATCCTGCTCCGCTACCTAAAAGCCGAAGAAGGACTCACCCCGGACAAGCTATGCCTGAAGGACATCACCAAAGCCCGCATCATAGCCTTCCTGGACTGGCTCCAAACAGGGCGCAACTGCGGCGCCTCCACCAGGAACGCTAGGCTTGCCACTCTACACTCCTTCTTCAAATACATCCAATACCGTGACATGAAAGGCATGCAGGTATGGCAGGACATCCTCTCTATCCGCTTCAAGCAATGCGTCTCGCCAGAGATGGCCTATCTAACAGCCGATGCCATGAAACTGCTGCTCATGCAGCCTGACACCAGCATCAAAAGCGGCAGACGTGACCTGGCACTGCTCGGGCTGCTCTACGACAGTGCCGCCCGGGTACAGGAACTGGCAGATCTTACCCCTTCAGACTTCAGGTTCGAAGGCATTACCACCGTCAGGCTAAAGGGAAAGGGCAACAAATCCCGCATCGTCCCTTTGTCGGAAAATCAAGTAAAAAACCTTATGCGCTATATGCAAGAACACCACCTCTTCGGGCCACATGCAAACGTATACCCCTTGTTCAGCAATCCCCATAACGGCAAACTCTCAAGGGCAGCCATACTGGGAATCGTAAAAAAGTATACCGCAATGGCCCGGGTGATAAATCCTGCGGCAATACCGGAAGGTATCAGTTGCCACTCTTTCCGTCACTCAAAAGCGATGCACATGCTCGAAGCAGATATCAACTTAGTCTATATACGCGACTTCCTGGGACACTCATCCACCACCACAACTGAAGTCTACGCAAGAGCAAGTGCACAAAAGAAACTTGAAGCCCTGCAAAAGGTCAATCCCTCGATCGTTACCAACAGAAAAACATCTTGGCAAAAAGATGGGGAATTGCTGAATTGGTTGAAGGGAATGCAACTAAAATATTGAATTATTATGTAAAGTCAGGTGTGGAAGAATACGCTTTATAAGAACCTTATAAGGCGTATTCTTTACATAATATTGTTGTTTACATAACTACTGATCCATCGGGAGTTTGCCAATGGATTTCCTGCGAAGTTGATCATTGAAAGGGACAGGGTGTATACAGAGAATTGGAGTCGTCCTCATGGCATGGGGCTGATCGATCCGTTGAATTTTGCTCCTTTCCCAAAGAATCCGACTATTGCGAGGTTTTTTAAGGAAATCGGCCGGGTGGATGAGTTGGGGTCTGGTGTTCGGAATGTATTTAAGTATAGCCCGGAATACACGCCTGGGGGGATTCCGGAATTGATTGAGGGTGATGTGTTTAAGACGATTGTTCCGCTACGAGCAAGGCCAGTTATTGTAGTTGAACCCCACCTTAGTTGGGAGGAAGTTCGCAATAAAGTTCGTAATAAGTTCGGTACAAAGTTCGTAATAAGTTCGGAGAAGACGCTGGAACAGGTCTTTGGGAATAATCAAATTTCAGCTGTTGGTATTGCTGAAGTACTTGGCGTTTCTCCAAGGGCTATACAAAAAAAGTTGGCATATCTCAAAGTGATGGGAATAATAGATAGGGTTGGATCTAAGAAGACTGGGAGTTGGAGGATTATACTTGAATGAAAGTAGCCTTTTTTGAAGAAAGATGGGATTCTTCAAATATACCAGAAGGAATGGTTGATGTTTCGATTTTTATCAATTGTAATGGAAGTTGAGCGGTCAGGTAGACAGGTTATCGCTGATATTTTATCATCATTATTGGTCTATCTTTTCTTGTTGAGATATAATCCTTGCGTTGGTAATTTCTGGGGTGGTATGTTGTTGTGTTACTGGATCAGGCTTATATTCTTGGGAATAAGCTCGGCTGGTATTGTTAACGATGATAGTTGGCGCCTGATTTCAACCGAATCAACATAGATAAAGTAGTGGCTATGCTGCACAATTGGCAATTCATTCCAATATATTAGCAATCTGGTATAACTGCGTTTTTACGGTTTCGTAATGGGTTATATTTATCAGAAAATGATGCCTGGCAGAACGAAATATTGTTATTTGATACTATTTCTATTGAGTTTATTGAACCTGTTACATGTACAAGCACAGGATAATAATAAGCATGTAGTAGAACATAGTTACAACAAAACTTCGCGGATTCGTATCGAGATGATATCCAGTAATATCCTGAGAATTTCTATTATTCCTGAAGGGGGCGTATTTCAAAATTCCGGGCTGAACCGCTACGGGTTTATTACGAGGCCAGACTCAGGAGAATTCAAGCCGCAGGTTTCCCAGGCTGCGCAGGGATTTTCGGCGAAGACATCCGATATGTGGGTGAAAGTCGATTATTCAACGGGGAATATTCGCGTTACGGATCCGGATGGCAGTAAAGTATTGCTGGATCAATCAACTGCCAGCTTCGGCCAGGGGGTCACGGAGGCTGTATTTAATGCGGATAAGGGGGAAGACTGGATCGGGTTTGGTGATCAATCCAGGACGCATCTTTATCATAGAGGGTATATGGCTGATTGCGATGTCCGGTATAAGACGTCGACCTATATTCCGGTTCCCTTCTTTATGTCTACGAAAGGGGTTGGGGTATTGGTAAATACCACTTACCATACGATATTCGATATGTGTAAAACAAGACCGGATACGTACAACTGGAAGAATGAAAGTGGTACCATCGACTATTATATCATTACCGGTAAAGATTTCAGGCAACTTATTCATTCATATACGGGGTTGACGGGCAGGCCAAACCTTCCGCCGCGATGGGCATTCGGATTATGGTTTATCTGCCGCGATCAGGCGGATGATATGGAGGCTGTTACTGCTGCCCATGATTTCAGACGTGAAAAGATACCTTGTGACGTAATCGGACTGGAACCCGGATGGATGGAAGGGCGGTATGATTATTCGACTAAAAAGCAATGGAGCTCCGTACGCTTCCCCCACCTTTATTGGTTTAGCGAGACCCGGCCGCCTTCCTTTGTGCCTGCGTTGAAGAAGATGGGTTTCAAGCTGGAATTATGGCTGTGCAACAACTATGATCTTAGCTATGAGGCTGAAAGGCAGGCTGGAAGAAAGGCTGGCCCTGGCGCCTTGTCCAATGGGATTAAAGCAAATGCGACGCCTCCGGAATTCCAGGATGAACACCTGGGTGGCCGGGTATTTTCCGATACCGTAACCATTATCGATCAACCCTGGTTTAAACACCTGGAGAAATTTGTAGACCAGGGCGTTGATTTTTTCAAGCAGGATGCTGCCGTGCAAATGGAATTCCATCCGGACCGGTTATGGGGCAATGGAATGAAGGATAAAGAAATGCATAATCTCTATCCGCTGCTGTATTCCCAACAGATGTATGATGGTTTTAAGGCAAAGACAAACCGGCGTCCGGCTGCGCTGACTCCTGCAGGGTGGACTGGCTTCCAGGCTTTTTCGGCTACCTGGACCGGGGATACCGGTGGTGAGTTGACGACGCTAGGAGGGCTTTTAAACACTTCGATCGTTGGCGGTAGCTGGTCTACCGTGGATATGGAAGTGGGTACTAAAGAGGGCATTCACTATGGCTACCTGTTGCCCTTTAGCGAGATCTGTAGCTGGGCCTATTTTAAGATGCCTTGGGTTCAGGGGGATGAACTGACTGCCATGCACCGGTATTATGCTGAACTCCGGTCAAAGTTATTCCCTTATTGGTATTCATCTGCCAGGATTGCGACGAAAACGGGATGGCCTTTGTTGCAACCGTTGACGATGGTCTATCCCGAGGACAAAAATTGCAGGGAGATCCTTCATCAGTATCTTTTGGGTCCTGGTCTCATGGTGGGTATTTATAAGAAGAATATGTATTTCCCTGCAGGGAAATGGAAGGACTACTGGACGGGTCAGGTCATCGAAGGGGGGCAGTTGAAAGATATTTCATGGCCGAATGACAGGGGAGGGGCCCTGTATATCAATTCTGGCGCCATTGTACCCATGGGGCCGGTGATGCAATACCGTGGTGAAAAGCCATTGGACGAAATTACTTTGTACGTATTCCCGGATGCCAAAGAAACGTCCTTTGATTTATACGAAGATGATGGGGTTAGCTATGATTATGAGAAGGGAAAATATTCCATCACCCGTATTACTGCAAAAAAGACAGGGACGGCCAGTATCATCGAAATCGGTAAGACGGTAGGCGCCTTTGAAAGTGGCGTAAAACAGAGAACATGGAATGTTATTTTGAATTTGGATGCCAGGCCCCTTGCCGTGACGATGGATGGGGCCTTGATAAGAGAGGATCAATACTCATATGATGATACCAGAAGGGAACTGACGATCCGTACGATTACAAGACCGGGAACGATAAATGTGCAGGAGAGATAGTCTTGAATAAGATAAGTTGAAGCTTCACTAAACGGCCGCTGAAAATTTCTTTCTTGTATTCATTACGCTGGCATCCTTTAAGTGGGAATTTATAGGAGAGATTATCTTGTATGGTCTGTTAAAGAGTTCCTGTGAAACCTTGAACCTGGAAGCTAGTTTTCGAATGATGTCCCTGGACAACCCTCGCCTATAGTGGAGAATGTCTGATACTAAGCTTTTACTTATTTCCAATTCGACCGCCAGGTGTGTTGCTTTTACTTTGTTTTCCTTCATCAGATAATTAAGTAATTCAACAGGATCAGCATCGGTAAAGGTATTATGAGTTTCGTCCCATTTTTCGATAAGTAATGTTAAAAGGTCAATTGTGTCCTGGTGTGTTTGAGTCTTCTTCTTAGCCATGAGCAGATTTTCAAGCGTGTTGCAATACTCTTTATATTGCTTTAGCGATTTTATGACTTTGAATGTTAATGGTTCCATAATGGTTGTTTAATAGATGCTGATAAAAAGTACGCAAATTGCGAACATTTCAAGAAATATTTTATACCGATTGGCTTACAAAGAGATAGAAAGGACAAAAAATTGTGAGTGTAAGGTTGTTGTAATTCTATAAAAGCAGTGGGTAAGCTTTGGATCAAAGTTCGGTAAATTTTGAGAAAGTTTGGGAAAATAAGCAGGCGGTAGAAAGGTAAATTGATGCGGGAAGTATGCAATTTCGTTTCCCCTGCATCTTATGGGAAACTCCCATCTATGCGCCAACCCATCCAACTCCGGATCCCAACCCCCTGCCATGAAAACTGGGCAAATATGCAGCCGGCGGAGAAGGGCCGGCATTGTGCGGCCTGCCAAAAGACCGTGGTGGATTTTACGATGATGAGCGATGCGGAAGTCATTCGCCATCTGGCGCATTCCGGACCCAATGTCTGTGGGCGGCTGGCACCGGATCAAGTGAACCGTACATTGGATTTGCGTAAGCTGCTACAAAGGAATGGGTGGTCGGGTTGGCGATGGCTCCTGGCAGGGCTATTGATAACGTCCAATGAGCGGGATGGCTATCGCCCTGCCGGGCAGGGGGCAGAGGAGCTTAGCATACCGCGGAAAATAACTAATGCGGAGGATGTTACGATGGGGGTAGTGGTCAGGCCACTGGTGGTCGATTCGGCAAGTGTGGATACGGTTGTGAAAGGGGATGTAGTATCTGAGATTTGTATCCCGGGAGAGATCATGGGAGAGGTGTCGATGAAACCTATTGATTCTATTCCCAAGCCAGGGGATTCAATTCAAGGTCCTCCACCAGTACCGAGGGCGGACTCGATTGCTGAGCCTGTAGAGGACCTTGCGTTTAACGGAGGTATAGTTATCTATCGTAAAGATCCAATCGACTCGGTAAAACAATTCCTACAAGATACTCTCACCGCTTTGCATATCCTTCCGAAAAGAGAATTGATGATTTATCCTAATCCGGCAGTTCGGGGGAGCGCTATCCGTCTCTCCTGGCAGGCTGAGCCGGGCACCTATCGAGTGGCTCTATATAGTATTGCCGGTGCGCTGATGCAGGAGCGGGAGCTGGATCTAAGCAGCGGTACACAGGTGGGTACTTGGGAGATACCGGCTGGGCTGGCTGCTGGTATGTATATCCTAAGGGTGGTGCGGCCGGGTCAGGCTGGCGGGTATACCGGGAAATTGGCGGTGGAGTGAGGGATATGTATATTCGCAAAATATGGCATCCGTAAAAAGCTCCACGAAAGTCGTCTTGCTGTTATCACCCCAATACCTGCCTGAAGGAGCTGCAATATTGGAATCTTTACATATTATCAAGGAAGAACCCGGGGCCAAGACCCCTGCAACGATACGTTTCGAGACCCATGAACTGACCGGCAATGAGCTGCAGCGCCATTATTCCGGCCTTCCGCGGGAGGCTGTGGAGGTTTTGACTCAGTTTAACCATGCCGGGATCGATTGGATCAAGGCCGATATCGGCAAGCGATTTACCGCTCAACGATCGGGTCAGGCTTATGAGCCTTATTACAAAGCCGCTGTCGCCCGGAAAATTCATGAGTTACTGGACCGGTTCAGGCCTTTTGCCCCTTTGGTGAAGTGGTATCAGAAGGTGCCGGCCGGCAACGGGCGTAGCAAAACGGCCCCCTGTCGATGGAGCCTGGTACGACCGCAGCTCCATTTCGGGCTAAGAAAGGAGGGGGAGATCTTACATCTGGATACGATCGTGCGGCTGGATGGGATGTCTTATCCACTGCCGGGGCTTGTGCGTTACCAGTTCCTGCTGGAAGTCGATTCGGAATATTTCCTGCTCTCTTATAAGGACTATCAGACCTTGGAGTGGCTGCAGCAAAATGATCCCCTGCAATATGGTCATCAGCCGGCCGAGTTGGCCAGCCATATACTGACCAGACTGGAGAAAGACTATAAAGTAACGGACAATGGATTGTTAGGGAAGACGGAGATCCTTACGATACCCATCAACCGATTGCTATTAAGCGAGATCAGCGGCTCTTTCCTGGTACTGAACCCGCAATGGCTGTATGACGGATTTGTCGTGGAGGGCCCCTGGAAGGAGACTTATGAAACGGTCCGGCAGGGGATTCCTTATCTGATACAAAGGAATAAAGAGGCGGAAACGGCCTTTGTCCAACTGCTGGAATCGCTGCATGCCAATTTTCCCCGGCAGGTCAACGGTTATTATTATCTGCCTTTCGCAGAGGCGCAGAAGCGGCAGTGGTTCCTGAAGGTGTACCACCGGCTACTGGAGCTCAGCATACAGATCACGGGCATGGATATGCTGCAGCATTTCCGGTATTCGCCGCATAAGCCTGAAGTGGTTACGACGTTGGGTGAGGAAAACGAAAAGACGGTGACCCTGGAGATGACGTTGCGGTTCGGCAATGAGGAGGTGGCTCTGACGGAGCTACAGAAGATGTTGTTGTCCGGCCAGCGGGCGGTTCTGCTGAAGGACGGGTCGCTGGGGGTGCTGAGCGACGAATGGTTGGACCGATACGGCGTGTTGATACGGCATGGGAAGATCTTAAAAAAAGGGATACAGGCACCCCGGTGGCTCGCCTTTACCGAGTCATCGACGCAGCAGGATATGCGGGTGCTGGGGACGGTGGGGTCGCAAAGCTGGTGGGAAAAGTGGGCGCAGTGGCAGGAGGGAACGGACCAAGTGTACCCGGTTCCTGCGTCTGTGCAGGCTACCTTGCGTCCTTATCAACACAAGGGTTTCGAATGGCTGCTGTTACTGGCCGAGGCGGGTGCCGGTGCCTGCCTGGCGGATGATATGGGATTGGGAAAAACGCTGCAGACCATTTGCTACCTGGCGTACCGGTCCGGGCAGCGTGCGGGCGCGAGGTTCCTGATCATTTGCCCTTCCTCCCTGATCTACAATTGGAAGGAAGAGCTGGAAAAATTCGCTCCTACGCTGTCCACTCTCGTCTATCATGGTCCTGGCCGTAACGAG
>Ga0247778_1001116_pt1 | contig 14587 bp, 14 predicted proteins | sample UWRJL049202B5_FD_179939 | JGI IMG/M metagenome (GOLD analysis project Ga0247778, IMG submission 179939) | Plant litter microbial communities from Arlington Agricultural Research Station in Wisconsin, United States - UWRJ-L049-202B-5 | ecosystem: Environmental > Terrestrial > Plant litter >... | reverse complement strand
TGGGAGCACTGACTCATTGAAAGGATGAGAGGCAAGTTTCGAACTCCACTCTGTGAGGCCGAAACACCTTGAACGGACTGAAAATATATGGCTAATTGTGACAGTGAGAATAATTCCGATCAAGAGTTTATATGACATACGAAGGTAGTATAATAGCACGAAAAATGATCCGCCCAACCTAGAGAAATATGAGTAAGTTGAAATATTCGAGGGCTTTGATCTGAAGGTGACTTACAAGGCTACGAAGGCACAGCAAACGAGCATCGTGCGGTCTTTCATAAGTCGTGGGAGAAGCAGAGCGCGGTCTTTCTGGAAGTATTCGACAATACCAAACGCAATGGTAATGAGTACGAAGCCGACGAGGAGCCCAATAACGACTGACGAATTCCAGGGTTTCGTTACCCCACCATACTGTAAAGCGAGGATATAGCAGACTATTGCAGCCATTATCAAGCCTGCACCAGGAAGATCCATTTGAAGTATCTTCTCAGAAAGAGAAGTGTCTTTTGCGGTAATTGCCCTGCATTATGGTCAGAAACAGTTCGAATATGTCTATGGGCTGGCAACTCTACCCTTTCGGCGTCTTAAAGAAGAGCAAGATTATACCTGCAGAGACTCCACCGATTGGAAGATTGATGTAGAAGCCTGAAAAATTAAGTCCATACTTTACAAATTCGGTAAGGATGTGTTACTCACACCATCGCCAAGATACTTTCGCCGTGAAAACACCACCTAGGAGTGGGCCAACTACACTCGCACAGCCACTATAGCACTTAGCATCAGAAGTATCAGACCATGCGAACATCAAGCGTACTAAGTTGCCCCTAGAATACCACTGAAAGCAGGCCTCATCATAGGAGGTACCGAGAACGCTATTATCGTGTAGCAACCACCTAGAATACCAGCCGCACCGAGCCCTGTGATAGCACGCCCGACCTTAATCTGTCAATATCTGAATGCCTGCGGAATAGATTCGACTTACGGTTAACGCAATACTGTTAGGTGATACCCCTGTTCATGAGTTTAAATTCACATCTGATAGTTTGTTTCTTGAAACTTACCGCATATCAAGCTTCCGAGTTCGAACATCGCAATACTAATCAGAAAGACAGGCTTGAGAGGGAAGTATTTGTAGGCTTTGCCCCATGTGGATTGAAATGACGCTACGGTCAAGAAGAAGGCGGACGCATACCTGTGTTTTCTTGTTAGCTATAAGTTGTTGAACTCGACAGGATCATTACCATCCAATATCATCGAGCGAGTTGAAATCACTGGTAATCCTTGGAATTGCAGTAGACAAGATTGTCTGTTTAGAGGGTTAAAATGCTGCATCATGTATCATTTAGATCACATTACCATGTCCAGTGATGCCTACTGAAGTTAGACTACTGAAGGCTTCATACAGGCCAAAAGGTCAACTTTGCATCTCACTTACCAAGAACATACTCAGCACAAGAGCTACCACGATCATAACTAGTTTGAATTTGGTGGGATACTCCATAGGAACAATAGAGCTTTCATCTTGAGATCCTGATGAGTACTCGCCGACTTTGTCATCTCCATTTTGTTCGACCTTTGAGTCTCCCATTTTCGGTGTCCAGTGAAAGGAAAGTTAAATTTAGCCAAAAATATGGTTTTTTGGAAAGTGAGTGTTCGTGCTACAAAATTTTCCGGAGTCGCACATCACAACATAAAGGGCAGTGAGTCTTCATATATTAGTCCATTCAAGATTAAGATCATTACAACTAAGTGATCAGCGCTCTGATCTTTGGCTGATTAATCGATTCTTTATGCATTGATCCGAAATTCGTCCACTGATCTGCTCCGCCGTCGGACGGGGACCATAAATACGGGGTTTTCATATCCTTATCTGATTGTGCTTATGGACACCCCAAGGTTGTATTATACATAAAATAATGGATTGTGTACATACCTGGATGTTTGACACGCAAATCAATGATTTATTTCGATCACATGTCCTCCGCATATGTGAGACGGTAATTCTGGTCACATTTTTAATTATCGCTAGCATACGTGTGGGAGATCGTTCTGACAGAAGATCTTCTGGTCTACAGGAAAACAAGTGCCATATTGAAAATCATTATCGTTCAGTAATTCATATCATTCAGCCATGCCCAGTCATCTCCAAAACTAGGTGCCATAGTGCTCGACCAATCAAAGTCGACAGATGGTAGTTCTGAAAGCATGTTGTCATCATAGGCCTGTCCAGATGCTTGCACACCGTCGAATTCAGTGCTAGCTGCCGGTACAAAATTCTGATCAAATCCCCCCGGATCCCCTTGCATTGTGTCGTGAGAGAGGGCGAAAACAGGCAGAGGATGGGTGCTAGGCGATGTAGATCCAGGCTTTGAGTTAGTCAAATACTCTCCGGGAGTTATAATAATAGTCCCTACTTGAGGAACAACAATTTTTGCATGAGGGTTCACACAAGTTCCGGGTGCGTGGTTCGCACAGTCTGCTTGGTCCAGAAACATCAAAGTCTCTAGTCCTTCAACTGCTTGCGATGCCATCGGATTGTTGACAGTACCAGATGCTTGCCGAAGGGTAGAAATAGTGAGCCCTATCAAGTCGCGATCCTTGTCTTGAGGTTCCGATTGACGAGTAGCACCTCCATAACCAAGCAAACCGAGAATCAGCAGTGCGGAACACACAAAGGCCTGATAATCAATCAGCTTCACCATATTGAAAGCTGAGAATGTGTCAGAGCGCATGATGTGATAGATTTTTAACAACTTCCGAGAAGCCTCAAGGCAGGCGATACGATGTTTTTCTAGCTGGATGTCTTCGACCGAATGTATCATGAGTGGCATGTGCAAGAGAACTTGTACGTGATGGAGCCAACACTGGCATGCGATTTGCTCAAGATGCTCTTCGCGCGTAATCTTGCCGCTGGCGAGGGCAGCTGGCGAGTTCCAAAATGTCTCATCGAGGTCTTGTGTGGCTGCTTCGACTCCCTTTTCAATCTCTTCCGTATGTGAAGCTGATAGACTCAGCCCCATCTGATTTCTGTCAATGACTTTGGCCGACAAAAGGATTAAATTGTGTTGCAAAAGTGATGTTCTACTGCGTTGACTGTGGGTCAGTGGAATAGTACGTCCATCTGCAGCATAGGGTAGCCCCAGAAGTAGTGAAGCGTACACATCTGCAGAACACAAGGACAGCCACGACTGAATCCGAACATATCTTTCAGCCTCGGTTTCATCGGCAGAGAGGCGCTCAGGACGGTGGAAGCCAAGCAATTGACTGTAGCTGATCGCTCGATGGAAATATACCCAGCATTTCCTGTTCAAACCTAGGTTCACTGACGACCATTAATACCACATTTTCTACGCGAAGGAAAAATGAACCAGCCTTAGAAGAAAATTTTTGATTGAAATTCTTGAGAAATCGCAATTTTGCAAATTACTTACTGTAAGTCTTAGCTGAAAGTGCTGCTACCTCGATACCCTCCTCGGTACTGGCGTAATCCGGATCGTTCAAGATGAGATGATCCACCTTTTCGAAATACTCCTGGAAAAGTTCGCCAGGCAATGCAGGCAATTGGCGAATGATATACTCGTGAACTCTAGTATCTAATTGTTGAAGGCATACGGCAATACACAAAACTCCCAAGCCAATGATTGAAGGATCCGCGGAATTGAAGGCCCAAAGCACAAAATCTTGGAGTGTTGAGGTGTGTTTATCGCCAATTGAAGCGGATAGCCATGGTCCAAGAGGTCTCCTGGATAAATTTAGCAAGTGTCATATACCGCATACCGGGAGATCCTACCATGTATGCCACCAGGAACAAGTCGCACTCAGTATCATTGCAACAAGCTCTGTGGGTAGAAATCCCGAAAGAAGCAACTCGCGAGTGCGTGTGCGCTTTGTCGAGGTCGCTGGATTCCGGGCCCTCTCAGCTTTAGAGACGCGCCCTTGAACCGAGTCAGAGCTGTGTCGCCGCCACTATATGTATTATCAGCCATCGAATAACCAAAATTACTGCGAAGCTTACAATCGCATTATCAAAAAGAGTTACTATGGGGTCGATATTTGAGGGAGATGCCTTGTCGAGAGACACAGAAGCATTTGGTGATGATCCCGGGGTTTGATTGCCAACAATCGATGGCGAAGAGGAGTGCGTTCCAATCCCGTCTCGTAGCTCTGGCTGGCTCGAGGCCGAATCAGCAGCATTTCCACCTTCGGTTTTCGAAGCTTGTAGAATGGCCTCGAGTCTTGCAACACGTTCTCTGAGGGTTTCTCGGTTGTCAAGAGCTGCTTTCTGAAGGAGTTCCCGCCTCTGTTCCGTACAACTTCTCCCTTTCGCATCACAGCTTTCACATATTGTGGAGTCGTTGGCAAATATGCATCGAATCTTTCGCCTTCTACATTCGTAGCAACTGTGTGTTCCTTTCCTCATCCCTTTTCGCGCCCCAGGCTGCAGGGGTGGGCTTTTCTGGGGTGCGTCGTCCGTATGCATATTTTCCTGCAGTATCAGCAATCTGACATTGATATTCGTCCTTCACGGACGGGGAAGATAAAGGTCCTAGATCGATGACGAGAAGCGGTTGAGTTAGGTAGATCGCTCGTCCGAACTTTCGTCCGTTGTTCGTCCGTTGTTCGTCCGTTGTTCGTCCGCATTTTAATCCAGGCAGTGAAAAGTTCGCCTCCTTGAACCTGGACGTTTGATAGGCGAGCTTACCGATGCCAAGAGATTGAAAAGGGGGCTTTACCATCGGCAGCTTTATCGGCCGAGGCGATTCAGAGTTTCACCATATATTCTGTGCAGTACTGTTGAGAAACTTTGGCAAGTTCTCCCTCGAGATTCTTGAAATGGTTCTATGATCAAGTCGCATAAAAAATTCAAGGGTCCTGGTGGCCTCAGAACAAAATTTACTACACATGGCTACAATTTTCCTCAACAGAAGATACTATTCAAACGAAACGAAACCCTGGACATTATTATTGGCCTCCAAAATACCAGCTACGTTATAATCAACGCTTCAATCAAATATTCTGGGAAATTCCGGGCCGAATACTCTCTAGTTGGCGAACCAGCTGACCCCAAACTTCTTTCTGCAGCCTCATTCCATCATGGCCTCGAACCAACGGACCTGGTCTAATCAACATATTAGCTTTGCTTTTTCTTAGTTCAAGGTACGAAAATTAGAAGGTAGCATACTCGGTAACTCGACAGTCCGCCATGAACTTCCCATGACTCTCTTGGCCAGCAGCAACCCCTGCGACAAGTGTTCTACTCCCAGCCTCAGTAGTCCGTGCGATTACTGCAAACGTAATGATATTGAGAATTCTTGCGATACCCGTAGATTCACGATCGAAATCTGACTTGCAGGCCCCCGGTGTCATACACTGCAACACAGGGGAGTCAGTAATTTCCTGTTCAAGAAGGTTTCGGGAGTGTTACTTCCTCTTTGAGAAATATATGGAGTAAATCGGAGTACATATGATGAAACTGAAAGTGATTGGGGATTACATGAACAAATACCCAGAGTTGCTTACATTAATGACAACTAGCGACTGTGGTCCAAGTAGTAAAGCTATCTCTCGCACTCCAAAGACTTCAATGAGTTTTGTTACAGCATATCTAAAATAGATAATATCAGAATGTGAAACATCTCGTGCGAATGTAGAGACTGACCTTTCCATAGACAATTCTGATTTCTCGTCGTTCAAAGCCTCGAAGATATCCTTGCTATGACGCTCGCGAAACTTGGCGATAAAATGCACATCAGAGGCTACGATAGAAAGCCTTGGTTGCACATTGAATTCCGCTGCCGATTGCTTCAACTTTGGTAACAGCCCTAGCGCTAAGAGAAAGGTGCCAATAACGTTCGTTGTGACAGTCGATTCATACCCTGCCGCAATTTTGAAATGCTTGGTCGATATTCCGGCGTTCTCCAGTACGGCGTCAAGACGACGAAGTTTGTTGGCTTTGGTGCAAAACGCTTTGATTGACTCGTAAGATTGCATGTCAAGATCCCATACTTCTATAGTGCTACCATGCCGGCCCGTACTTTCAAGGATGGATTTCTTCGCAGCTTCGCCTTTGGTTTGATTTCGGACAGCGAGGATGATGAGTGCTGCATTGAGGCTAGAAAGATGTCGAGCTGCTTCGAGTCCAAGGCCTGTATTAGAGCCTGTCACTATGATTGTTTCGCCAGAAAAGTCTTTGATTGGCTTTGGCAGTGTCACGAAGAACTGTGAATAGAGGAATGAAGAAAACCAACCCATTTTGAGATGAGCAGGGTTAGCAGAGAGTTGAGTAGCGGGGTTTTCGAATCAGAATATTGTGAAAGACCGCCTTATGATTTACAGCAGAGAGATAGAGAAAGAAAATTGCACTGTTAAGTATGTATGAGAGACTACTTCATTGACGATGGGTAAGAAACGTGATCTGTAAGCATAAATTCAAGGGGAAGTATCAAGTAGGGCTCGAAGAGCGGACGAACCAACGGACGAATAATCGCGAATGGACAACTTAACGGAGGCATGAATCTTAGCAAATCAGGCTGCTGATTCTTGATAGTTTACTTCAGATCCTTTGGAATCTTCCATTGGCGTTGGGATACGAATCACGGCCGATGATCGGGATAATCTGGAGGATAAAGATGGGCACGTGAGCAGTAGCTGCTAATCCAAATCGCCCACATCTTCCCGTTGATCTTGCCCACATTTTTAATTATTCACGCACATGCGCGACAACGCAATAACGTGAACTCCGTGTCGCAGGTTTCCCGTCGCTTGATCTTCCTTTGTTTCTTGAGAGCTACATCATAGAGATTGAACATTACCGCAGTCATGCTTGTTCCTGGCCTTGTAGGTTTCTTCACATACAGCTCACAACACGTGACCCACTTCATTTGACTGTCTCTGGCCTTTCGGAAAGCGTGCGTGAACTTCGTTTATGACAGCACGTAGGCCTGGACCATTCATGTTATTTATATCAGGGTGCAATGTTCAAAATTCTGTTAATTAAGATCAAATAATGATCCAATGGAAATTGATCAGCCCACCAGGTCCTCATTTCCAACTTTTCTTTCCCTTTTCCAAAATTTCTTTTTTCGGAACCCTCGAAACTATTTCTATGTGCTGAAGAAACCGAGTTCGATTTGTCGTTGTCGCATTAAGAATCCTTCAGTTGTCATATCATTTGGTCTGGAGTTCGGCTGTGTATGAGCCTTCGCTGACCTTAGATTCGCAGCTTTTGTCGCCGTCCCCTTGGCGTTGTCTTTTTCCTCCTTAGATTTTTGATCGCCGTTTACTTTTCTACTAATTTCCTGAGCCCGCGTGGTATGTGCGAATCGCACCGTTCCCTTTCTCTTTATCCAGTCTCTTCCAATTGCCCCTGGTAGCCTTTCTTTTCTCACACTTATTGTCGGCGCCTCAGCCACTTTATTCTCCACAATTTTGTTCCCAGACGTCATGCTCTTGATATCAGTGATCTCTGTGACTGTTTCCTTGATTGTCGACTTGTTACAGTCCCCTCTTTCGACCGGCTGAATTTTCTTCGTTAGAGCAAGTTCCGCCAGCTTTGCCTCCGGTTCTCTCCGAGAGTCCTTCTGTATGCTTTCTCATATACTCAAGTCTCCTTTGGCCTTTATCCTCCTCCTGACGTTGCCATTCTCTCTTTTCCTTAGCCATGCGGTGGTTTTGTAGCCATTCCGGAGCATCTTCTGTCGTGAAATTTTCGTTTTCCCCGCTGTATAAGGTGGCGAAGAAGTCACAAACTTTGGAACTGTTCGAATCATTGGTGTCTCTTGGGTCGTAGTCTTCTAAGCTCTTGCTTTCCTTTCGCATGTCATCTTTCGCTTTCCAATGAGCATATACAGCATCACTGGTTCCGACAGGGCCTTCCCTCACAAACTGTCCATTTTTGTTCACGCACTGCTGCGCCAGTTCGTCGAGGTACTTCTTATCCGCCGATCGGAGGACTCCTTCCATTTTTACTTTGTTGGGGTATATCTCGAGTTTTTGTTGTATTTGGCGACTTCGTTCTGCAAAGATTGTGCCACCGCGATCCATATTGGATGCCGAAAATTGGGCCCCCGTATATTGCATGATTTGAGGTCTGGTTGGTGATAAAGTAGAAGACTGAGGCATTACTCTGTGGATAGCTCCGTGAGTAAATCTGTTATTCGTTGCTGATTATATAAGTTGACGTGGAAGACTTTTGGGCTTCTGCTGAAATTCTGGGAGTCCTTCGCGGCGGAGTTGCTTGGTACACGACAGGTTTGAAGATATTTCTGACTTGAAACTTTGAAATAAGAAAATTTTGAGTCAATTGTGCGAAATTAATATATAGAAATAATTAATCCCAGTCTGAATTCAAACTGTGGTCGACGCTATTTTAGTCAGGAACCAGGCATTCGACCAAGCCCCAAAATAGCTAGTTGGTCGACTTTCATAGGACCACTGCACCCAGGAACCCCTTATAGGGTTTAGTTTTAGTATTTGGATAAGTTTAAAATTCACAGCGGATTCCGATCCCAAGATCTTGCACATGGTGTTGTTCCAAAAAAAACTTCGCCTACAGCTGGTGGGCCACAAAACCCTCCCGAAACATCAGAGTCACTCAAAGCTGGCAATCGCACAAAGGACTGTTTAGCTGCTCTGAATGTTTGAAACGCCAGAAAAGGCGTTCTACCGATCATCAAATATTCCATACGTATAGATTTGCTCATCAGTCTTCGGCTCTGCTGTCTGTCCCGCGGTCCTTTCCTTAAGCATGACACTTTCCATTTCCGCTACCAATAATTTAGAAGCTGCTCTTTTTTCCAAAGTAGACACATTTTCCAGCGAAAAGAGTTTACAGTCTTGTATATATATTCTCATAGAAATTTGCTGTTGTGTGGGAAGGTACTGCATCCAGGGTTCACGTGGTTCCCGTTTTAGTGGTGGGAGCTCTCGTTGTGGACCATCCAGCTACTCTAGCGGGAGTGAAACACCAACGCCACTAAACCTTTCCCGATAAAGTATGGTTTTTTTCAAAATGAGCGAAGACGTGGGTGCGGGAGAATGATCATGTATCTCAAAGTGCCATAGGCTTAGCTTGCTTGTAAATAGCTGTGACCACCATAACGGAACATCTTTGTCCTCTGAACTTTCCTGCTCGCAGCAGCTGGGTGGCAAGTATGATAGATGTAATTCTATCGACTATAAAAACCCAGGAAGTAGATGACGCACTTTTTGGCATCCCATGTGAGGAAGTCTGGCAAGTGCGGGGTCAACTTTTTAAGCGAACAAAAAGGGGTACTGCAACGATGACCCACTCTCAACTGCGCGCTTGATTGGTGACTGGAAACAAATCAAGATACATCCGTCTAGTAAATTTAGGAGGCGTAAATGCTATATCTTGGCCGCATGGTTAAAACCCAATTGTAAGTCTTAAGATTAATCAAAATCGAAAGGGAAGGAGAAATTAAAGTGAGGCGTTAAACAGGGGACCGACTGTACGTGCAACTCCCAAGTCCAGATTCCCATCAGGGGGACTGTTTTAGTCATACTGTTCCATTCTGAACCCAATCGTCAGCTATTATTGTATTTAGCCCAATAAATGTTTTCTTAGATACTGATTGTGGGGGTGGGAGGGAAGGCGTCTGGATCATTTTTTCTCGAAATCGACTTCCAGCTTCTCGTGTCGTCGGACATTCCAAAAGCCCTGAGAATTCCTCTCTTTTTTCGTATAGAGCTCCTGACTGCTGAAAATATAGTTTGTAGTTTATTTTGAAGCGATCTGACCACCTCTGGTCTGCAGGAGTTCCGTCAGGCAGACTGCTTGTTTTGGGAAGACCCCAGGCCCTGATTGGGTTTCCCAGAATTCTGGATATTGCGTAGCCTGAAACAACATGACGGATGGTTTAACCTGTTGACTGCACCATAGCTACTGGTGTCCGTTGAAATTGCCAGTCTAGGCCACGAGGGTCTGAACATTTCGGCTATAAGCTATCAAATCCAGCAGCAAACTGTGTCACGCTGGTAAATGGATTTTCAGTCAAGGGAGACTAAGATGGAAGGCAAGGTGATAAAAACTCGTATTCTCATTATTGGGAGAGTCTTTCTCCTGAATGAATGCTTCCACAAACACCGACACTGCTCTCGTTTGTAACCCACATGCCAGCAGTCAGAATATCTGCGACGAAAATTGAAAGAGCTACAAGCCAGAACCTTGCCCGTACAGCGCGCCAGACCTTCACGAACTCCAGCGCAGACCACCCCTCTCCCATTTAGCATCCTCTATCGCCATTCAAGGCATGCAGATGCCTCCGAGGTCGACCCAACGCTCCTTCAAGCCCTCAAAAGACGTCTGAAGCTCAATCCTTTCTGCTTCAAGTGACTTCTTACCAGCTTCTAGCTCTTCGATTCGGCTCTTGGCGAGAATCAGGACCTCCGCCTTGCTGACCCTCTTCTCGCCTCCTTCCCTCGGAAGTGATTTCAACAAGGTGTCGAATTGGCTGTTCAGGCGCGTACGATATTGCTTCTCGACAAGGTTATGATTCGTCCGTGCTCCAGGAAGGTGGAAGGAGCCGCTGGACGAGGAGACCGAATTAGAGCGTAGTTTTTTTGCGTAGGTCTCTGATTTGGTGCGTTTGTGATGTTGATGAGGAAGTTTTGGGTCCGATATTGTAGAACCACGGCGCGGTGAAGTCCATGCGGGCTGTCTTGTAGAAGATGGGGGGTTTGAAGCTCGGGGTTGAGTCTCGCTGAGTATGATCTGCTCGTCGCTTTCATCATTCAAAGAATCATCGATCGTAATACTGGAAAGATTTACATAAGGAGGCGTAGACATAAAGGGGCCAACTGACTCATTTCCGCAGTTGTTTTGGTATCCGATCGCAGAATAAGGGTGACGAGCTTCCGAATAGTCATTCATTGGTACACTGCTTTGAGCGGAAAGAAAAGAATCTTCAAACGGATTTAGGTGTCCATCATCAAGAGGGCTATAGAAAGGCCCACCCGTCGATACTGGTGAATCCATAAAGCAGAAGTCAGAGCCCGGGTCTTGAAGCGTGCTGAATGCCTTCCATTCAGAAGATTCTTTGCTGGTGTAACTCTGGTCAAAATAAGTGGCGCCTTGCGGATCCTACTAGGTGGTTAGAACTAGGCTTTGAGTCCGTCTAAGCAACAATGGAGCAAGACTAGTGAGGTAGTTTGTACTTGCCTGACCATGAGCCATTGTATCTTTAGAGGGTATGATCGTTGGATGTTATATCGAGATTGTAGCGAAGGATTATCAACTTATCATTAGCTGCGGCGATAGGAAGATCGGTTTTTTTTTTTCTCGTTGAAACATCTCCACATTAACCGACTACGGAGATGAAGATATAGAGTCAAACGATGACAAGGATACTCAGCGTCGGAGCACGGATGGTATGACTTGTCTCCAGTCACTCCTGGAGACAAGTCGTGGGAACGGAAACGCATTTTCTTTGGCTGTCGAGGACATCATCCGGGATGAAAGGCAGTGTACCAGAGAATCCTAAGCCAAAGAAAAACAAGAATCCAAACACCTGCTCATCAATCAAGATCCATTCACCAATCAAGTCCTCGAGTATTTCGAACATCAGAACGTAGAAGGTACCAGCAAAGTCGCTACACAACGATTCTCGATCTACGGTGTAAATACTCGATATCCGTCTCTATCCGAGCGAGCGCGGCGTCGTATCATGCTCAGCTGTTGCTGAAAGGTGCATATTGTTTTCTCCATGTAGGGTGTGATTTCCTAGGGTTGCGGAAACACCTCCGCACAACAACGCGTGATAGAGGCGAACTCCGTTGACATCGCCACATCTCCGTACAAAGGAGAGGAGATGTGGCGGAAATTCACGACCCGCCTATCTACCTTCAGCCAAGAAAGTTGAAGGGCCACCAGGGCGCACATTTTGGAGAATAGTGTTCACGTGACCAGAAGCTATTCAATAGTTTGGGGCTCTAGTCGACTGATTGCGAGCGTGGCTATAGATTTTATTATGTATATATATATATACATATGTATAACTCAGCCGAGGCTGAAAGGGAGTATGGGGTCCCTTTTCGAGTCACGTGTTGATTTTGAGCCAGACCACATTTGCTTCATTAAGCTGAAGGCCCTGTAATCGGTGGGACCCCCTAACCTATTCCTCACTATCAACCGCCTACCACACCGATTAAAGCTAGGCTCACTTCAAAGAGTTCTCTGACTCTTATAGTTGCCCACTCCCATATGCTAGGCTGCTCTTACAAAAAAGGGGCCGCGCTCCTCGATCTGACCGATTTGCTTCACCATGTAACTCCTTCATGGATCCTCAAATCATCATAGATAACAGTGATTGCTGCCATGATTGTATAATCAAGACTAGGTCCAACTGTAACGACGTACTACTAGTGTGTCAGCCTTCAAATTCCACAAACTAGAAGCGGCAAATTACTACTTACTGTGCATTTGTAGGTAAACATTTCCTTCAGACCGCTGTACGGTCTATGCACTGACCCAATGTGGACCCCATTGCACTTTATTAAAGTTAGTCCCGCCTCATAAAAAGCATCATTCTTGAACAATCCAATTGCTACAACTCAGAATACGCCTGGAGGACAGAAGCCAGGATGATGCTCGAAATAATAACTCACAGAAATATCAATACCGCGTTTCACACTACTCCCACTTACTTCCCATGTTACTTTCTGCTCATCCCAGATGTTTGTAAAATCCACCGCGAATTGCACCTTCACTAGGCTTTCGTTAGTTCACAACTTCGCTCAGCCATTGCTCACTCACAGCCGACCGCTCTCTTGATACTAAACAGTGTTTTACCGTCAGCAGATTGCGCAACACGCGTGCTCATGTTTTGCTTGTGCATCGTGAAAAGTGGAGCTCCTTTCGAGTCCATGAACTCTGTCTTCTAAGTTAGCTTTCATTTAGCCCCATGTTTGGAATACAGTGAAAATAGGAGAACAAGCCTCTTTTTCTGTTTAGCGATCCGGTCCTGCAAGTTCTCGGAGTCAGCACTGCTCAATGAGGAACCATTCAGACATTTCAACATCCAACTTAGATGTCTCGTGATTTAAAGGTATTGGAACAGGTGTTGAAACTTGTGAAACATGCCAACAAGGATACAAAATGCTTAGGAATTTCAAATTTGCATACTTCCCCCGGATTCTCAAAATACCCCAGCCGTTCCCCTCACAGTTCCCATTAACTTGCCAAACCGTATCGCTCACAAGCGTCGAGCCTCTACTCATAGTCATTTCCATGCCATTGCTCCTCGCAAAGAACTTCATGTCGTTCCATATCCCACACTCGATTCTGCGGTTCGGATTGGATACAATCGGGTGTGCTGGATTAGGCTTGGCCGGGGCTTGCTTCGCTACGACCTCTAAACCGGCCTCATGTTGTGTTTGCGGTACGACTTCGATATCGCTGTAATATTTTGATACGCTTGGCGCTACTTCTAACGTGCTGTACTCCTGCGCTTGCTGCTGTTGAGGATGGGCAACTTCTAATGTGCTGAAAGAATTCGGTTCAGGCGCTTGACCCTTTCCTTTGAAGGGGTTCCAATTGTTGCTGGTCATGGTAAAGCAGTCAGGAAGATTCAATAAAAGGCGAAAGATTGAAGAGTGACGAAAGACGAAGGGAAGCTTTGACTGATGATGTACGTACCTAGATTTGAAGTACCTAGGTATCGCGCTAACCTGACTCCACCGTTTTACGGTAGCGCCATGCACGTTCGGGGCACAGCTTCATCCCACGCTGCCTCGCGGTGGACAAAAAAAGTTAGACAATTACGGTACCCGCACGCACAGGCCATAATTAGGCCAACGTTTTTTGTCCACCTATGTACCACAGCTGCACAGTAAGCTCTGCAAAGACTTTTTAAACACGGTGAATGTTTAGGGGCCCCACGCATCCCATGCTTGTTTGGATTTGGTCCAGGCAATTCAGGACGACCTGTACCGTGTAAATCTATTTTTGTGAATGATGAAGCCCAACACTTGACATGCCAAGAACCGAAAATTTGGCGAAATTAAAGGAGGAATCTTGGTCAAACAGAGCTCAAATTCCTGTTTGCTAATGGTTCCTTCCTCCACTTTGGAAAGTGAGTGCAATTCTTGCTAATCCAAGGAACAAGCCCACGTGTTAAAATAGGAAAAGGTGCAAAGTGAGAAATAAATAGAAGATAGAACGGATGGTTTCTGATTTTCTAGCTGAGGAAGCCTTATTTGGCCTAATTGTGGACATTTCTTGGAATCGACTTTGACAGAAACAAGTCTCTTCTAACTAAATCATTGAACCTAAGGTTCTAACAATGATAAGACCCCACAGTATACTGTACCTAAACAGACAGAGAGGAGATCCAAAACAGAGCACAGTAGATTGTTGCTTGTTATTAAGTGGGCACAATGGAATTGTTTCAACCATCCTCAAACAATAAAGGACAGCAGATCAAAAGTAAAAAATCGACGTGGGGCATAGTCCTAACGAGCCCTATAGCTCAAGTCTGTGCTTTCAGGGCATTTTACACCAAAGGCGAAAATGAGAATAATTAAATACTTATTTTTTTAGTGATAAGAAAGATTATTACTTCAATATCAA
>Ga0247778_1001115_pt1 | contig 14604 bp, 7 predicted proteins | sample UWRJL049202B5_FD_179939 | JGI IMG/M metagenome (GOLD analysis project Ga0247778, IMG submission 179939) | Plant litter microbial communities from Arlington Agricultural Research Station in Wisconsin, United States - UWRJ-L049-202B-5 | ecosystem: Environmental > Terrestrial > Plant litter >... | reverse complement strand
GCTGCGCCGATCAGTATGAGGCCGGGCAGGATGCCTAAGAAGAGCGCCTTTAATACATTTACGCCGAGGGCATTCAGGATCAGGCGGTTGTCTTTCGATCTCCGCCGCGTTGTTTCTATCGGGAACTCTCCATTTGCAAACCATCCGAACAGTGCCGTATTAAAATGGAAGTTGCCTGTTCTTACATTGGGTCTTCCCAGCTCCGAATTACTTAAAAAGTCGGCATCGCCCGTCACCACGATGCGCTGTTGTCTGCCGCCCAGGTCCCGCGTTATAGCCAGTGCGGTTGGGATGGCTCTTTTCTCGTCGCCTTCCGCCGGCGTATAGGCCACTTCTGCTGAATCCGTCACAAAGGTTCCTATTTTATTCCAGCTGGTCTTTTCGTCCGTCATCAGCAGTGGTCTGATGGCATATGCGCTGCTGCTGTCATATTTTAGTCCCGCAACGGTTGGCATGGACATCCGGACGCTGTCCAGGAAATCATTGTTCAATCTTTTTGAAAGGCCGGCGCCTGTGCTGGTCAGGTAGGGCAATACGAGGGTGGGAGCATAGTCCTTGCTGCGTTGTACGAGGACGCCATCCATCAGTTGAATGCCGAAATCCTTTAACAAAGGGTTCAGCACTGCCTGTTTGCCCGGCTCGCCGGCGATCAGCAGGTTACCACCCCTGTCTATGTATTGCCTGATCCTGGCTAAGGCCCGGGGGCTGAAATTGGTTTTGGGGTCGCCGATCACCAGGGCTGCAATATCTGTAGGGATATCCCTGTCCTCTGCATTTACCGTATCTACGTCGAAGCCCTGGTTGATGAGCGCATACCGGAATGTCTTCTGGTTGGTCAGGTTCATATAATCCCTGTCGCCGGTCTTATAGATGCTGCGTTCAAACCCTCCGTCGAGAAAATCGATCTTTGGCAGCCTGACGGTCATGCGTTTGAAGGCCGCGCATATTTCAGTTTCTCCCGGCCAGAATTCCATGTCGTTAAAGACCCGCAGAAATGTGGACCTGTCCTTGTATTTCACCTGCATCACCAGCCTGTTATCTTCGGGTCGCAGGTCGATGATCTTTCTGATCTCTTCGGGTCTCATCAGCGTATTTATGTCCATTTTAAATGCTTTTGTCCGCATTTCGACGATCTGCCTGTTGGTCTTCCCTTTCGTCCATTTATAAAAATTGGGCTCGGCGACGCTGTCATAATAATAAACGTACCTGAATTTGATGTTGGATTTGAACCGGATATAGGGTTCCCACCTGTCCATATCCGCATTCCGCTGGCTGGGTTGGTCATACCCATATGTTCTGTCGAGAAAATTGGCGTAAATGGTCACTTCTATCGGAGCGTCGCCCATTCCTTTTATTATCTGCTGGGTATTTTCACTCAGGGTATTCGATTTTGTGGCGGTCGCGTCGCAGTATCCTATGAAACCTGGCCGGGAGGTGAAGTAACCGATCAATATGGCTGAAACGACGATGAGTGTATATTGTCCTATCCTTATTAGGGCGGGCCGGGATTCTCTCGTGGCCCTCAATTTAAGAATGGAAAGTCCCAGGAAAAGATAGATGATGAGTCCGAAATAGGCGAGATCCCTTGTCGTAATAAGACCGCCGATCATCTTTTCCGCGCGGCCTGTCATCGCGAGGGAATAGGTGAGGTCCCTTACAAAATCTATTTCCTGCCACATCGTGCCGATATAGTCTAAGAATGCGAAAATGACGAATGTGCTGATGGCTGCCACTACCTGGTAAGCCGTCAGGCAGGACATAAACAGCCCGATGGCTGAATAGGTGCACAGTAACAGGTATATTCCCAGGAGGCCGGACAGGACCAAACCATAATCAAATTTCGGTACGGTGATGATCCCTGCGATAATAAACAATAGCAATACCCCTATCAGCAGCAGGTTGTAGACCATCATGGCGACGAATTTGCCGTAAATGATCTCACGCACTTTTATGGGAGAGGAATATAGGAGCTTGATCGTTCCGCTGCTGATCTCCCGGCTCATCAGCCCCATGGTGATCAATGGAATATACAGGTACAGTTTGCTGAGGATTCCTGACAGGACGCCCGATCCGAAGGAGCCTGCGAAGATCTGGGCGGTGAGCGCCCCGAAGTTACCGTTCAACTGTTTGGATTGTTCCATCCATTCCATTGTGGTGGTATAGCTCAGGGCCACCTGGACCATTAGTACGATCAGTAGAAACCAGGCAATAGGGGAAAAGAACAGGGTACTGAGTTCTATTCGCGCGATCCGTATAATCTTTTTCATCAAAAATTATTTTTTACTTCCTTTTTTGTTTGATAATTCCGCAAATATTTCGTCAATCGAGCTCTTTTCCAGGTTGATCTCCTGCAGGCGCCAGCCGCCCAGCACACTAGCCGCGATGATTCTTTCGGCGACGGTCCTTTCGCCGCTGAAATAAAGGCGCACCTGGCGTTCTGTGAGGAAATCCACTTTGCTGACGCCCTCTATCTTTAAGAGTTCTTCTGCGGCAGGAGGTTCTTCCATGAAGGCCAGCACACTGTGTGGGGCCACGTAGTTATTGAAGGCGTCCATCGTATCGGAGAAGACGATGCGTCCTCCTTCTATCATCTGGATATCCCTGCACAACACCTGTACTTCGGACAGGATATGTGTGGAGAATATCACTGCATGGCTCGTTGCTATTTCCTTTATCAGGCTCCTGACCTCGATGATCTGATTGGGGTCCAGGCCGTTGGTGGGCTCGTCCAGCACCACCAACTTGGGGCGATGGATGATGGCTTGTGCGATGCCCACACGTTGGCGATAGCCGCCGGATAAATTCCGGATCAGGCGATCGCTGAAATGTGCGATGCCGCAGCGTTCTTTTGCCTCTTCCAATGCTGCCGGCACCTGCGGTTTTTTCATCGAGCGCAGGTAGGCGCAGTTCGTGAGGTATTCGTCTACTGTAAAATCCATATAGAGCGGCGGCGTCTGCGGCAGAAATCCTATCTGCTGTTTAGCCCGTTCCGGCTCCTTGCGCAGATCGATGCCGTCGATGTATACTGATCCTTCGGTCTGGTTGAGTACGCCGCAGAGGATGTTCATGGTTGTCGATTTGCCGGCTCCATTTGAGCCCAGCAATCCTACGATACCTGTCTGATTGATCGTCATATTAATATCTCTTATCGCCCAGTTGCTGCTGTACTTATGGGATAGATGCTCAATTCTTACGATTGGTTCTTGCATGCGTTATTTATTGAGATGTGTTTAGCCTGGCATTGGGGCTTAGTAGCCGTGATTTTGTTTAAGGAGGGGGTTGTACTGGGTCTCCTGCCTGGGAATAGGATATAATGCCGCATCGGGTTGCCAGAGGCCGGGCTTTTCGGTAGCCATGACGTTATCGATGGCGCCGGTCCTTTTCAGATCGTACCAGCGATGTCCCCATTCGCAGAAGAGTTCGGTCTGCCGTTCGTGCATAATTGCGGCGAGGACGTCTGTTTGCGTGGATGCGCTGCTGCCGGTGAGACCGGCCCGGGTACGCAACTGGTTAAGATTGTCGAGGGCGTCGGTCAATTTATTCTGGTGTGCCTGCGCCTCGGCCAGGACCAGGTATTGTTCACCCAGGCGGAAGATCATATAGTCTTCGGTGGTTGATCCGAAGACATCCTTGTTCTTGTATTTATAGGGAAAGCGATAGGTGACGTCGGTGTTTGTGGAGTAGTTATGGATGACGGCGGTGCCTACCCAATCGGTATTGCGGAGATCTCCGGGTTCAAAGGCGTTGAGCAGGAAATCGGTAACGGTATAATTCGGAGCGGAAAAAGAAGGAATAAAACCAGCGCCTTCTGCGGTTTGATTGTAAGAGCCGTTGGCGGGTAATTGCCAGATGGCCTCACTGCTCCCTTCCAAAAACACATTGTTCGGGTCCTGTTCGAGGGTATAGACGCCGGACGAGATCAACTGGCCGGCCATCTGGGCGGCGCTGTCCCATTGCTGCCGGTAGAGGCAGACTCTTGAAGAGAGTGCCAGGGCGGTATACAGGTTAGGGCGCATATGGCCGGCGGAGGGATAGGCGGGCTGGAGCACGGTCCTTGCATATGCCAGATCCGACTGGATGAGTAAATAGACGGAGTCGACGGAAGAGCGGGGAAGGGTCGCACTGGTATTGTAATCGGTGCTGGTCACCAGGGGCATGCCTCCGAACAGATTGACCAGGTTGAAATAATAAAAGGCGCGGGTCACGCTGATCTCGCCCAGCAGCTGCCGTTTGAGCCGTTCGCTGATGGCTGTGGTATTCCTGATGCCGGCAAGACAGGCATTCATCTGGTAGATATTCTGATAGGCGTCCGTCCAGAGGCTTCCAAGGCTGCTGTTATCCGTCGATAGGGCATTCTGGGAAAACTGGCTGGCGGTCGGGTCGCTGGCACGGGTTGATAGGATCTCATCGGAGGACATGCCGGTTGTTTGGGTGATGGCGCCGCTGCCGAACCAGGGGGATCCGGCCGTGGTTTTGAAATTGGCGTAGATCCCTACGACGGCCGCCATGATATCCGCGCTGTCGTTGAAGACCTGCCTTTCCGGGATCTGGTCGGGCGGATTGGGTGGGATTTCGATCAGTTTCTTACAGGAAGCGGCCAGCAGGCATGCAAAAAGCAGCGAGGCCAGGGTTGTTGTACGTATATGGAGGAATGCAGTCATGATAATGTGTTTTTGCTGATTAAAAGTCAATTGATACTCCACCGGCGATAATTCGTTGGACGGGGATTGTATACAGGGCGCCGGGCATTTCCGGATCGCCGAACTTATAATTGGTGAATGTGAGCAGGTTCTGTGCGTTCACATAAATATTCGCTGCCTTCATACCCACTTTTTTGAGGTATGCGGCTGGTATTGAATATGAGAGGGAGAGGTTCTTCAGCCGTAAAAAGGTATCATCGCTGTAAACCACATCGGAGGAGGAGAAATAGGAACCGGCCCGTTGAGCCAGCGTTCCGTTGGGTCCGGCTTGGTAGGAGCCGGTAGTCAGCCGCTGGAGGGTTGCCTTGTCTCCCGGCTGTTCCCAGAACATGCCGGATAATTCAGCGGGCAGGTTGCTCATGCTGCCGGGTAATCCGCCGCCATAAACGCCGGCCAGATAATTTTTTGCTGTCCGTTTGGAGAACTGAAAGAAGAGTGAGATGCTCCATCCTTTATAGGTGACAGTATTGCCCAGGCCTCCGAAAAACTTCGGCTGGTTATCCCCGACAATTTGCATATCTCCGCCTTGTGCGGCGGTCTGGTAATTCGGCCTGTAGGTGCGATCGCCCTTGCCCGTGTAAAACTGGAAAACGCCCGTGGTATCATTGATGCCTGCGAATCGTAAGGCCGTTATCATGCTGGTCGACTTCCCGATCTGATAAAGGGAAGCATAAGATGAGGTTGAGAGGCCGGGGAAGGAGATCAATTTGTTGCGGTTGCCGGAAATATTGAAGGTCGAGGTCCAGCGGAAGTCTTTGGTTTTGATATTCAATGTAGTGACCGAGAGTTCCAATCCGGCGTCCTGCAGGTTGGCATTGAAATTTTCCACCACGTTGCGGAATCCGGCCTGGGTGGGCAGGTTATAGCTTGTCAGCTGGTTGCCTGTCCGGTTGCGATACCATGTAATATTCATCAGGACGCGGTCATGTGCAAATCCCAGGTCCAGGCCCAGGTTGATGGCGTGTTTGGAGGCCCAGCTGTAGTTGGGATTGAACAGGTTGACAGGCTGATACGGGCGGGTGCCCTGGAATAGCGGATAGCTATATTGGTTGGCTGGTTTCCAGAATGGCTGATACATGTACGGCGCCACTCCTTCGCTGCCGTTGGTGCCATAGTTGCCGGAGATCTTTCCGTAGCTGATGAAGGGCAGTCCGGTCTTAAAGGCGTTCAGTTCAGAAAAGATCCAGCCCAGGCCTACCGATCCGAAATTGCCGAACTGACGGCCGGGGCCAAAGTTACTGGAACCGTCTCTGCGGCCGGTGAGGTTGATGATAAATTCCTTGTCATAAATATATCCGAGCCGGCCGAATACGCCGTCGTATTTGTTGAGGTAGGCTCCATCTTCAATGGTGAAGGTCGTTGCTGCGGAAGGAGAGCCCAGTAAGGCATCATCTGAAAATCCGGAGGCATCGATCTCGTTGTATGAGCTCATTCTTTTTTTGTAGGTGCCTCCTACCAGGGCAGTCAACACGCCGCGGCCGATGGTCCGCCGGTAGTCTATCTGGGGTTCGACGTTGATGGTTTGCGCGTCGCTTCTGACAAAACTGGCTGAAGAATTTGGGGTAAAGAAGGTCGTCGGCGGGCCCTGGGAGGCAAGCGGATCGGAGCCATTTTCCTTTGTTGTTACCAGGCTATATCCCATGCCGATGCTGAAGGTAAGACCTGTCAGTACCTGGTAGGAGATATGCAGGGAATTATTCGACTCATAGGTCTGAAGACTGAAGGGCTTCTTCAGATAAGCCATCATCTGGTAGGAGCTGAGATCGGCCCCGTTATAGGTCCAGGCCAGTTTGCCGGCTGGGTCTATCATGTCGGGGAAGTTGGGCGCCAGCAGGAGGGCCTGGCCAAGGGAGGGAGCCGAAGAGGAATTATTACGGTCATAGGAGAAATCGCTGCCGAAGTCGATGTTCAGGCGGCGGTTCTGCGAGCTATGGTGAAAGCCACTGTGCAGGGTCAGGCGGTTGTCTGCGAAATCTCCCGGGAAGTTATATACAGATTTGGTATAGCCTGCGGATGCAATGAAGGTGGTATACTGGGACCCTCCGGACAAGCTGACATGGGCATCTGTGTTATTGGAGGTGCCGCCAAAGAATTTCCTGGACCAGTTCGTGTATTTGGTTGTATCATAGGCCAGCAGATCGGGGAAGAGTCCGAAGGTATATTGGTCTGTCGGGTCCAGGGTCGTTAGTCCGTCATTTTTTATGGCCTGGTGTCTCATCGCCAGGTATTGTTGGGTATTGAGCATCGGCAGTTCGCGGCTGATCTTATTGGGGCCTGTATTTACCCGGATGTTGAGGCTGGTAGCGCCGGGTTTGCCTTTTTTGGTGGTAATGACGATAACCCCATTGGCGCCTTGTGATCCATAGATGGAGGTAGCATCTGCATCCTTTAGTACGCTGACGCTCTCTATGTCCGAAGGATTCAGGACATTCAGGGGGCTTAGCCCTGTGTTTTCCGAGGCAAACGTATTGTTACCGGCAAAGGAAGTCAGCAAGACGCTCAGGTTCCGGTTCTGGGGGGCGAAGGGGACGCCATCCACGATGTACAGGGGCTCGTCGTTTGCTTGTTTATTACCGAGGACGTTTACGATATTATTTTGTCCCCTGATCTGCGTGTGCACGGATGATCCGGGCATGCCGTTGGACAGGTCGACAGTGAGTCCTGGAACTCTTCCCTGCAGGGCCAGCAGGATATTGGTGACCGGTTGTTTTTCTATTTCTTCCGAGGTCACGGTAGAGACGGAGCCCACGCTGAATCGTCTCGTGTTGGTGCCATAGGCGATGACCTGCGCATCATCCAGGGGACTGTTGGACCGGGACATGATCACGAAGATTTTATTGGTGTAGTCTCTTACTTTATATTCTTTAGTAGCATAGCTGGTATAGGAGATTACGAGGGTCACATTTTCTGTAACGCCCCGGAGTTCAAAGTCCCCCCGGGCGTCTGTTGTGGTTCCTCTTTTGGTGCCTTTTATCATTATGGAGGCGCCCGACAGGGGAGTGCCGAGACTATCGGTTACCCGGCCGTGGATACCGGAAGGTGGGGGTGAAGATCCGTCCCGGGATGTGGGAGGTGGTGTGGGCTTCAGGGTGATGAAGATAGTGTTACCCTGGATGGCGAAATTCAGGGGTTGTCCTTCCAGGGCTTGTTCCAATGCCGTACGGAGGGGTGTGTTGCGGAGTTGGAGGGTGACCGGCGCGGCGTCTGCGAGGTCTTCTTTTCGATAAAAGAACAGATAACCCGTCTGGTCTTTTATAGCTGAAAATACGGTGGTAAGCGGAACGGATCTACCTGTATAGGTGACTGTCTGCGCGTTGGTGTGTGCGCTGGCCTGCAGCATAATAGCCAGTAAAAGAAAGGTGGTTAACCTCATAACTAACAGCGTTTTGGTGAGGCAATCCTTTCTTCGCGGGAGTGCATACGAAGGAGGATTGCAAAGAGCCTTAAATTGCTCGGGTTCACAAAGTTCTTTTTTGCGGTCCTCGCGAACTCGCACGATGTGCATCGTTTGCATTACTTTTGCATTGTTTTGGTTAAAAATTAAGCAGTCGAACGAACTTGTTTACTGGATTAACCTGAACGAAAGCCGGGGGAGGACGTCCAATCTACCACCCGGTTTTTCATTTAAGTTATTTCTTTCGGGTTCTTCTCTCCGGGAGAAGAGCCGGTCTTTTCTATTTATGGCCTTTTCTCTACGGCCGGATAATAATTTTATGGTTATCGACAATGGTGTAATGGATGCGGGTGTTGGCGAGGCCTTGTAAGACCTGGTTCAGGGTCAGGCTGCGGCCGATCTCTCCGTCAAAATGCCCGGTAGGGACGGGGCCTTCATATTCCACGTCGATGTCATACCATCGGGCCAGTTGGCGCATGACGGTGGACAGGTCGGCGTCACGGAATGCAAAGGCGCCATTTTTCCAGGCCAGGGCCTGTGCCAGGTCTGCATGGGGAACCATTTCGAGGTCATTGCCTCGGCTTTGAGCCTGCTGGCCCGGGGTGAGCATACGTACGGCCGTACCGTTGGTGACCTTTACCTTACCTGCTACGAGGGTCGTTCTCACGCCTGGTTCATCCGCGTAGGCATTGACATTGAAAGATGTGCCGATGTCTTCGATCGATTGGTCACCGGCCTGTACCCTGAATGGCTGGCGATCGTTATGCGTCACTTCAAAGTAGGCTTCCCCTGTAATTTTTACGACCCGGTCCTTGCCGGTAAAGGCGGTAGGATAGGTAATGGAGGAAGCGGCGTTGAGCCAGACCCGGCTATTGTCGGGGAGGGTGAGTTGGTACTGACCTCCCCGGGGAGTGGATAAGGTGTTGAAGGTTTCTGGTTTTTGGTTGTTGGTTGCTGGTTGACTTTTATCAATTGGGGAAGCCTGGTAGGCCAGTTGGCCGTTGGTTAATTTTTGGATCCGGCTATTGCCTTGTTGTGTCAACAGGCCGTTGGCGGCGCTGTCGAGAATGATCTGCCGGCCTCCTGCCAGGGTCAGGATAGCGTGGTTGCCGCCCGGCATGAGGTCTTTTTGTGGTGTCTCCTGTTTGCTGAGTGGCGGTGAGGACTGGCGGTTACGCTGTGTCCATAACCAGGCGCTGCCTGTCAACAGAAGGATGGCTGCCGCGGCCCACCAGCGGGAACGTCGCAGGAAATGGATCCGGTGAATGGCCACGACCGGGCGCGGAGCTGGTGAGGGGGTGACCGGGAAGGGATCCAGGGCGGCGTTGACAGGAGAGGCAGGGACGGCGGGGGTGTCTGCATGGGTAGCGCGTGCGGCGTTCTGCTGTTTCAGTCCGTCAATAAAGGGCTGCCAGGCTGTGGGATCATATCCGGCAAGGGCTGGCTGTGTAATCATCAGCTCTTCCATCAGTTCCATCCAGACCTCGTTGTCGGGTGCGGGCGATGCCGTCAGATACTGCGTGAGGCGTTCGAGCTCGTCGGGACTGGCCTTTTCTTCCAGGTATTGGATCAATAGATACTGTATGCGTTCTTTTGTTTCCCTGGTCATTATCAGCGCGTTTTATTTGCTCTTCGTTGCAGGTTTCTTATTAAATAAACATTATTTTTTGTCCTGTCTCCGGGATAAGATGATCGAAAAGGTCGATCGTACCATCCGGATCTGTATTTTTTTTTAAAGCAAGAATAAGGCGGACAGGATGGCCAGGGAAAGGCCGGTGGCGTTGTGCAGGTATTCCTGGATAAATTTTATGGAAAACCCGAGTTGATTTTTGACGGTTGAGAGGGAAAGTTGCAGTTGCTCGGCAATTTGTTGGTGGCTGAGGCCTTGTTCGCGGCTGAGGCGGTAGATCTCCTGGCGCCGGGCGGGCAAGGCGGCCACGGCCTTGCGGATCAGGTGATCCATTTCCTTTGTTTCCAGAACTTCGACGGCCGAGCTATATTTAGTAGTCGTCTGCCGCTCCTCTACCTTGGTTTGCAGGCGGTGATGGGTTGCTTGTGTGCGGAGGTGGGTCAGGCAAATATTGGCGGCGATCCGGAAGAGCCAGGATGCGGGGCGTTCTACCCTATGCAGGTCTTCTTTTTTGATCCAGAGGCGCAGGAAAGTTTCCTGGAGTATTTCTCTGGCGAGGTGTTCGTCGCGGGCAATTTTATAAATAAAGGGCAGGAGGCGGGGGGTGTAGAGGTGGAAGATGGTGGTATAGGAGGCTTCATCTCCGTCCGCTATTTGTAAAAAGAGGATGTTGTCTTCACTATATGCATGTTCTGCTATTAAATTGGGCATTCTGTCGGCTAAATAACAAATTTACCGGAGTTTCGGCAATTTTGACAGGAATTTGCGGGGGACTATGCTAAAACGGCCCTCTAATGAAATGGGGATGGATATGCTGGTGCTGAATCCGACGAGGAGGCAGGAGGTGAGGAGCAGGGGGGTCATCTGGTTTTGATATTCCTGCTGCCGTCGGCCTGCATAAAATAGCGGAAGGTTAAATATGGGGCAGGCCAGAAAAGATCGGTCACCACGGGAGGATTGCCTTTGTAGACGTTGATCAGCTCCAGCTTGGCATATTTACCATCTGCGGTGCGCAAGGCGAACGTCCTGTTTTTTACCGGTACGGCGATATGGTTATCCAATGAATAAAAAAACCATCCCCGGCCATTGCCGTTATCCCAACCTATTTTGTAAAAATCTGAGGCATCGAATTCTGCATCGGTGGGAGCTGTCGTTACCTGGCTGTAGGATTTATCTATGATAATAACGGCGCCTTTTCCGGGACCGCCAAAACCGGGATTGTATTGATAACTGCCTGAGTTTACATATACTTCAGCATTATAGGGGCCGGTAAAGGCAAGGTCCCATTTGGTTGTTTTTTTATCCTCATCGCTTACGTCAACTTTTCCGTTTGTTTTGAAACTGAAATAAAGGTTTTGAAATGTGGAAGCGCCGCCGCCTCCCATTGTAGTGGTGGTGTCGCCGGGAAGATCGGTGATCACAACGCTGGTTCCGTCCTGTAAGGCCGGTGCATCATTTTTTTTGGAACAGGAAGCAAGAAAGGTGGCGCAGGCGATGCATGCTATAAGATATTTTTTCATTACCGTGTTGTATGTTTTTATTGAAATTATTTTCTTGTGTCAGTCAGGCTATTGGAAAGCAATGGGTTATTTTTTGTAAACCGCCAGCTGATCCCTCCCATGATCATCCTGCCTGGCTGTGCCGGCATCAGGTAATCGGTGTAATTAAAAATATTGTCAACGGAAAGCTGAATGGCTAATTTATTTTTGCAGAGGTCTTTCCGGACGGAGACATAAGCCAGGAAATAGCCTTTTACGTATACGTCATACGGATCTATGTACCCGTTATTATCGGTGTCGAGAAAACCATATTTCCCCCTGTAGTTTCCCCGCAGGGAAATGCCTAACCCTAAGGGGCGGTAATCATAAAAAGCCTGGAGGCTTGCGCTGTGACGACTCCGGTTGGGTAGGTTAAAATAATCGGATGCGGTGGCATTGCGTATTCCTCCGTCGGCTCTTATTTTTGCATATTTACCCTGTGCAGCTTCTATGGAATCAATCACTGTTTTATCTTTAGCGATAAGGTACTGGTAACCGGCCGAAACCATCAGCCCTTTAAACGGTGTCCATTTAACAGATGATTCTATGCCGGTTGTAAAAGAACGGCTTACATTAAAGTAAGAATACAGTTGTTGTCCGTTGGACATAATACCTGTTTGCTGGTTGAATATCTGGTTATTGATATTGTTGTAAAAGCTGTTGAGGGTAAGCTCTAAGTTTGAAAAAGGGGTAAGTGTTGCTCCCAGGTTGAAGGAAGTGGATGTTTCCGGCTTCAACGGAACAATATTACCTGACACCGGCCACAATTGTTGTACCATCCCGGTATTTTTCATTTCCTGCGCTTTTTGGTTAAATACGTTGGCGCCAATCACCGTATAGCCTTGCACCATATTGGTAAATACCTGGTACATTTGTGCATAGGTGGGGGCTTTGAATCCCTGCCCAATGGATAGTTGTAATTTTATCCATGTTGCCGGATGATACCCTGCTCCGAATGTTGGGGTCAGTTGTCCTCCAAAAATATTGTTGCCGTCATAGCGAATTCCGGCGACTATTTCATAACGATCGGCGGGTTTGTAATTGGCCTGCACATAACCAAAGTAATTGTACATATCTTTCTGATCAACATTTTTCCGGTGATCCATTCGCTGGTAATCGCCTCCTGCGCCGCCGATAAGGGAAAGTTTTCTGTCAAGGAGGTCATGTGCCGCCTGTAATTCTGACCGGTGTATGGTTTGTGCAAAGCGATTTTCCTGTAATAATTTTCCGCTTTGTCCGAACCTCACGTCCTGGTCCGTGGCGTAGCGGGTGAGATAATAACGAGCGAGCAATCTTGTCCCATCTTTCAGCTTGCTGTTTAATGTGAGTGTAGCATTGATGTCCGTCTCATCTAATTCATCCCTGAATTGCTGCACGCTATAAAAGCGGGTCATTGCAGAACTGCGGTTGCCAAAGCGCCCGCCTGCCTGCAGGGTATTCCTGTCAGATAATTTGTACATAGCTCGTCCCTGCAGGTTCAGACTGTTATAGGGCGGACCGGTCTGTCCTTGCTTCAGGTATTGGGTATTTACGTTAAAGCCATCTGTTTTGTAGTAGTTGGCAGATAAATAGGCGGCTCCTTTTTTTTCATGAAAGGGGGTTTCTCCTTCCAGTGTCGCATCGAGGGTATTATACGTGCCATATTGAACGGCTGCCAGCGCCTGGGGTTGTGAAACGGTTTGCCGGGTAATGATATTGATAACGCCGCCCAATGCTTCGCTCCCGTATAAGCTGGATGAAGCGCCTTTGACTATTTCAATTCGTTCAATGTCTGAAACGCTGATACGGGAAAGATCAAAATTGCCGTTGAACCTTCCCGTCATGGGCTGACCGTTGATCAGGATGGTGATATACTCCGAACTAAAGCCCTGCATCTGTAAGCCTACCGACCGGTTACCGCTTCCCAGGTCACTCACCAGGGCCATCCCGGTTTGTTCCCGTAGCACTTCATCCAGCCGGCGGCTGCCCATGAGTTCAATGATTCTTTTATTGATGATTGTGACAGGTTGAGCGATTTTCTTTGCATCAATCACATCATCTTCTTTTTTTAAGGAATTACCTGTTACTATTACTTCGCGCAGTGAATGCTGACTGGGTTGGAGGGTAAAGGAAATTTCTTTTGTTTCACCCTGGCGAATGACAAGAGGTTGGGTGTTGTTTTTATACCCGACAGAACTAATGGTAATGGTATAAGTGCCGATCCGAACATCCGGAATAATGAAAACACCGTGTTCATCGCTGAACACATTTTTTTTAAGCCCGTTACCCGTAACGATGATGCTGGCTCTTTCTATAACACTCCCGCCCGATTTAACCCGGCCTTTTATTACACCTCTGGTTTGAGAGAATGCAATAAACGTAAAATAGGTAAAGAAAAAAACAAACAGCACTATTCTGCCGCAAGAGGATCGAAATATATTAACCACTGAGATAATTATTGAAGGGGAATATAAATGTGGCAAAATTCAGTTTTTTTAAATGCCCGGGAAGGAGAAAGTTTTACCAATTGCGGAAAATAAATGACATTAAGTATCATGTAAACTCCAGTTATTTACCATTAACGGAAATGTTTTTACCATCAAGGGAACTTTTATCATATTTAGGCATACTGAGTTTTAATTATTTCCAATTCTGGAATTTAATTTTCCTGATTGAGCGCCGGTAAAAAAGACAAATGATATAGTATTGTATTCACCATAGGTTACATTACTATGACAAATCTTATTCCTCCAAATAGAACCGAATATGCGACCTTCAGTCTCCATGTCTTGTGATTTTGATATATACCTGGCTGAAGGCAACCCGTTGAAAGAGAGCCGACGGGTTATTGACAAGCCCGGACACAGCGGAACTATCTTTGAGCTGGCCTCACCGGATGGTATAAATATGGGATATTACAATGTGTTTTCGTCTGAACCCGGAGATGTTGTAATAAGAAACATTCACCCGTTTATTCAGCTTAGTTACACGTTAAGCGGACAAAAGATGTATGAAATAAATGGATACAAACGCAAACAGGCCTCTTTTACATTTAAGAAGCAGGAATATAATTATGTCTTGTTTCCAAGAGAGCAAATCCATTTGTACTGGGATCCAGGGGAAAGGCTGGAAATATTTGAATTGGGAATCAGCCCCGAATTGATGATGAAACACCTGCCTGAAGACCATCCTTTCTTTGCGGTATTGCAAAAAAATATTGCGGATAACAGTCCTGCGATAATGAGTGTTCCCAACCTGTTTATCCAGTCAAAAAGCAGCAGCATTTTATACGACATGCTGAATTGTCCATTGGAAGGAAGGTACAAGCAATTATACATCAGGAGTAAGATAGGCGAACTGCTG
>Ga0247778_1001114_pt1 | contig 14687 bp, 8 predicted proteins | sample UWRJL049202B5_FD_179939 | JGI IMG/M metagenome (GOLD analysis project Ga0247778, IMG submission 179939) | Plant litter microbial communities from Arlington Agricultural Research Station in Wisconsin, United States - UWRJ-L049-202B-5 | ecosystem: Environmental > Terrestrial > Plant litter >... | reverse complement strand
AATCCGCCGGTGCGGTCCTGCAGCTGCCGCAACCTTTCCATATGATCCAGCCGGTGTGCATAGGTCTCGATATGACCAAAGAGCATGGTGGCATTTGTATGCATGCCTTCCCGGTGAGCCGCCTCATGGATCTTTAGCCAGCCATCGGCATCGACCTTATCGGCAGAGATGATCTTGCGGACCTCCGGATGAAAGATCTCCGCGCCACCGCCGGGCAGGGAGTCCAGACCCGCTGCATGTAATTTATGCATTCCCTCTTCTACGGTCAGTTTCGCCTTGCGGAACATATAGTCCAGCTCCACGGCCGTGAAGCCCTTGATATGCAGATCGGGCCGGTGTGCCCGGATCTTTTGTAATAATTCGATAAAGAATTCCAGGTTCATTTTCGGATGCACGCCGCCCACAATATGGACCTCGGTCACTGGCTTGCCGTCATACTTCTTCACGATATCCAACATCTGCTGCTGGCTGAGTTCCCAGCCTTCATCGCGGTGGGCATAGAGACGGGAATAGGAGCAGAACTGGCAGGTAAAGACGCAGACATTCGTGGGTTCGATATGGAAATTGCGGTTGAAGTACGTCTTGTCCCCGTGCATTCTTTCCCGGACATAGTTGGCCAGGGCGCCCAGATAGGCCAGGCTGCCTCTCTCAAACAATTCCAATCCTTCCGCTTCGGTGATCCGTTCGGTGGCCAATACCTTTTCCCCGATGCGGCCCAAACCTTTTTCCGCTGTCCGTATGATCGTCTCAACCTGGGTCCTGGTGCTCATATATTCCTGTTTTATGATTCCGGCAGCAAAGTTAGGGAAGGCTCCCCTGCAAAGGCTGATTTTCGCCAGAAAATTCTTTATCTTCCAATATTAAACCAAAATAACCCCGCCGGATATGATGAATATCAAGTATCGCCTGATTTTGATGAACTTTTTGCAGTTTTTCGTCTGGGGTTCCTGGTTGATTTCCATGGGCGGATATATGATCGTTACCTTGCATTTTACAGGAGGGCAGGTGGCCAGCGTCTATGGCACCATGGGGATTGCCAGTCTTTTTGCGCCTGGCGTCATGGGAATCCTGGCCGATCGCTGGGTGAATGCAGAAAGAGTGCTGGGCGCCTGTCACCTCATCGGGGCGGGACTACTGCTGTACGCATCCTCGATAAAGGATTATCCCACGCTCTATACCATCATGTTGCTGAACAATGTCTTTTACATGCCCACCATTGCCCTGAATAATACGGTCTCCTATATCGTACTGGAGAAAAAAGGCCTGAATATCGTGGAGATGTTCCCCCCCATCCGGGTTTGGGGCACGGTCGGATTTATCTTCGCCATGTGGGCGGTCGACCTGGCGGGTTGGACCCTGAGTCCCATGCAACTCTATGTCAGCGCGGGATCCGGGATTCTGCTAGGGCTCTATGCCTTCACCATGCCATCCTGTACCCCCGTCAAGTCTTCGGCTAAAAAGACCCTGGTTACATCCCTGGGACTGGACGCCTTTGTCCTTTTCCGGCAGCCAAAAATGCTGATATTCTTTCTTTTCGCCATGTTCCTGGGTGCCGCCCTGCAGATCACCAATGCCTTCGGCCTGCCTTTTCTCAATGATTTCACCAAGGTCTATCCCGACTCCTTTGCTGTGAAGCATCCCAACCTGCTGACCTCGATCTCTCAAATTTCGGAGACCCTGTTCATCCTCACCATCCCCTTCTTCCTGAAAAGGTTCGGTATCAAAAAAGTGATGATGATGAGTATCCTTGCCTGGGTATTCCGGTTTGGCCTTTTTGGCATCGGCAATCCCGGTACCGGACTTTTCCTGCTGGTTCTCTCCATGATCATCTATGGTATGGCCTTCGACTTTTTCAATATTTCCGGTTCCCTCTTTATAGAAAAGGAAGCGCCCATTACCATACGCGCCAGTGCGCAGGGCCTCTTCATGATCATGACCAATGGCCTGGGTGCCTTCCTGGGCGGTATAGGCAGCGGCTGGGTAGTGGATCACTTTACGGTGAATGGTTTGAAAGACTGGCACAGCATCTGGTTCGTCTTCGCCGGCTATGCCCTGCTCTTAGGCATTATCTTCCCCTTTGCCTTCAAATACCGCCATACCCCAGAACCATCCATACACGTTATCCATTAAAAACAAAACCCCATGCTGGCCTATTATTGCCGGACCGCCCTTCGCAGCCTGAGAAAAAACCCTTTCTATGCAGCCATCAGTATCATTGGCCTGGTAACGGGCCTGGGCGCCTTCGTCCTGCTGATCGACTATACTCATAAAGAAAGGAGCTATGACAGCACCCATGCGGACGGAGACAGGATCTACCGGGTAGAGTCCTATTTTGTCCGCAACGGCCAGGTCACCGACTCCTGGGCCAGCAGCACCTTCGGTTATGCTCCTGCCATGAAAAAAGAATTCCCGGAGATACAGGAAATCGTCAGGGTGGATAATTACGACTGCGAACGGGTCGTTCGGTACCAGGAAAGAGTGTACCGCGAACCCCGGGTGGTTTTTGCCGACAGCAACTTCTTTCGTTTTTTCTCCTACCCCCTGTTAAGAGGCAGGATAGACGAAGTATTGAGGGAACCCAACAGCATCGTCATCTCCGAATCCGCCGCCAGGAAATATTTCGGGCATGAAGATCCGATGGGTAGGATCATGCATATCAGCACGATCAAATCGAAGTTCGATTGCGCCGTGACGGGCATCTTTAAAGACTTTCCTGCCAACTCCACCCTGCACCTGGATCTGATGATGTCGTATATGACGTCCACACCATGGGAAAGAGAATTCTGGTACATGCACGAGGCCTATACCTACCTGAAGGCGGCCAGTCCCGCTGCCGCGGCGTCCATCGAACAAAAATTCCCGGCCCTGGCCGAAAAATACAAGACATTGCCTGCGTTGAAAGAACATAGCTGGGACATTCATCTCGTTCCCCTGGCAGCCATCCATCTCAACGCTGCCAAGCCCTATGAACTGGAGACGAAGGGCAGCCCGGGCACCATCGCCATGCTGCGGGTGATCGCCTATGTCATCCTGATCATCTCTTGGATCAATTATATCAACCTGTTTATCTCCCGGGCCATGGAAAGGGCCGGAGAGATCGGCGTCCGGAAAATGGCAGGCGCCACCTTCGGGGATATCCTCTTACAATTCATGACAGAGGCCTGTCTCATCAACTTCAGCTCCTTCCTGCTCTTCTTTGCAGTCATGGCAGCCCTCATCCCACTTGCCGGTCTCTTTTCACTGTCCCATTTGTTCGAAGGCTTCTGGGAGGATCCTCTCACCTGGAAGATGAGCATCGCCGCCTTTTTCACCGGCACCCTTGCCACCGGGCTCATACCCGCCGTGATCCTGAAAAGCATCAACACGGGGATCATCCTGAAGAATCGCCTGGCCTTCCGCAGTGGCCTGGGACAGGGCCTCCGCAAAGGGCTGGTGGTTTTTCAATACTTCGCCTCCATCGTCCTGATCGTCTCTACCCTTACCATTCGCCAGCAGATCTCTTTCATGCAATCGCAGGACCTGGGTGTCACGACGGCACAGACCCTCGTCTTCCAAACCCCGCCGGGATCCGATAGTACCTATGATGTGAAAATGCTGGGTCTGAAGGATGCCCTGAAAAATATAGGGGGCATCAGGATGGTGACACAATCCAGCGCCGTGCCGGGCAAAATGGCGGGCTATGGCATGGCCAACCGCCGCGTCGGAGCCCCCGACAATACCAACAAAATGTGCGAGACCATCCGCGTGGACTATGACTTCCTGCCCGCCTACGGTCTGCAACTGCTGAAGGGAAGGAATTTCAGCAGGGAATATCCCCTGGACAAGGAGGAGTGCGTGATCCTGACAGAGAACGCAATGCAGCTGTTCGGCTTCAACAGCGTCGAAGAAGCCATGAAAGGCTCGGTTTATTTAGAAGGCCAGAATGACAAACGATTCAGGATCATCGGCGTCACCAGGGATTATCATCAACAGTCGCTGAAAGAGACCTATCGCCCCATCGTATTCACCGTCTTCAATCCCTGGCATTGGATCGACAACCATTATGTCTCTTTAAAATTGGATGGCGGCACGCCCGCGCAGATCGTGGAGGGCGTCCGGCGGAAATTCAAGGACTACTTCCCTGAATCCTCCTTTGACTATTTCTTTCTCAATGACTATTTCAACAGGCAGTATCAGCAGGATATCAGCTACGGCCGCATCATCCTTTTCTTTAGCATTCTGGCACTTTGTATCGTGTGTTTGGGTATCATCGGGATCTCCGGGTTCATGCTGCTGAAAAGGAAGAAAGAGATCGGCATCCGTAAGGTCAGCGGAGCGGGAACGACACAGATCCTGCAACTGCTGAACATGCACTTTCTGAAGCTGGTGGCCATCGCATTCGCGGTCGCCGTGCCCGTCGCCTGGATAAATATGCACCACTGGCTGCAGAACTTTGCCAGCAGGGTATCCATCGACCCTCTGGTGTTTTTGGCGGCAATAGCCATTACCTCCCTGGTGACCATCCTTACCGTGTCCCTGCAATCCTATAAGATCGCTTCGACCCGGCCGGCGGATGCGCTGCGCTATGAATAGGACAGGGTGCGCCCGGTCCTGAATAAGAAAAGGAGCACTGGGTTACATATAAAAGGAAGAGCCCGCACATTTCTGCGCGGGCTCTTCAGTATATTAAAGGGAGCTCCTTAAATATGAGCTTCGATCTTCTTTACGAAGTTTGATTTTGGCTGCGCGCCAACCAGCTTGTCAACCACCTTACCATCCTTGATGAAAAGGATCGCAGGAATGCTGGTGATGCCATAATTCACCGATAACTGGGGATTGTGGTCCACATTAACCTTGCCGATATTGATCTTGCCATCGTATTCCTTGGATAATTCTTCGATGACCGGACCGATCGCGCGACAAGGTCCACACCATTCAGCCCAAAAGTCTACAACCGTCAGCTTATCGGAGGTGATGACCTTTTCCTGGAAGTTGGTATCCGTTAATTCTAAAGCCATAATTGAGTGTTTTTATGTTATGTGATTATTTTAGACTACAAATTTCAGCATTGTTTTCCAATTATTTCGTCATGTGCGCGACAGTCGTCCGAAACCCTTACCCACACTGCATTGGAGCATCATTTACCCCGTATTTAAGCATTCTTACCCATTTCCAGTGTTCCTTGCCTTCCTGTCGCCGTGTTGTACCTGCAAACCAGGAACCAAACTCCCCCAACTGCCAACCCGTCCACCTCTAATTCAACTATCTCCCCCATCTCCAACCCGAAACCAGAAACTAGCAACCAGAAACCCCAAACTAAGTAGTGACAACCTGTACCTCCAATTCGGGGGAATTCTCCAAAAAGGCGGTCATTTCGTCATTCATTTCAAAACCCGTAGCGAGGGTATACATGCTCACGCTGGCATTCTTTTTCTTTTCCATGATATTGAACTTCAGGGAAGACTTACCGGGGTATTTTTTAACATTTTTTTCCAGGAAGCCTACCATCGTCTCGTTGATGAACCGGGCCTCCACATCCATAATGACCTGCTTGGTCAGAATGGGCTTGATACTCTCCAGCAGCATCATCTTTTCTATCTTGAACTCGAATTCCACTTTATTGAACCGCAGGCGGAATGCGCCCGTGAGAAAAAGATTCTTTCCCTTCTCTAAATAATTGGAATAACGGGCATAGTCCTCGCTCCAGAGCATGAACTCCGTCTTACCCGTATAGTCCTCGATGGTGAGGGCGCCGAATTGTTTGCCGGTCTTGCTGACCCGGTGTTGGGCGTCCACGACCAGGCCTGCCAGCCGGAATGTTTTACCGGGGTTTGCCTGCAGGCTGAGGGCATCTCTGACCTCGTTGAATTCGCCCAGTTTGGTAATACCATAGTGCGTGATCTCGAATTTGAAATGATCCAGGGGATGCCCACTCATGAACATGCCCGTCACATCCTTCTCATGATCGAGTAGTTCGGTAAGGGACCAGGGTTCGCAGTTCGGGATCTTCGGGGTGGCGATATCCGGCATCACCAGGTCCCCGAAAAGGCTGTTGGTACTCTGCGTCGAATTGGTCTGGTATACGTTCCCGAATTTGATGATCTTTTCCAGGCCGGTAGCCGTATCGCCCGGGGCCGTAAAGAAATATTGCGCGCGGTGGAATTCTGTGAAACAGTCGAACCCGCCTGCATAGGCCAGACTTTCTAATGTTTTTTTGTTGACCGTACGCTGGTTGATCCTTTTGATCAGGTCGAACATACTCTTATAATGACCGCCTTTCACGCGTTCTTCGATGATGCCTTCCACGGCGGCCTCACCAACCCCCTTCAATCCGCCCAATCCCACCCGGACTTCGCCCTTTTGATTGACCGCAAAGCCTTTCTTGGATTCATTGATATCCGGCCCAAGAACTTTCAGACCCATGCGTTTACACTCCTCCATGAAGAAGGTGATCTTTTCAATGCTGCCGGCATGGTTCAATACCGCCGCCATATATTCGGAAGGGTAGTGGGCCTTGAGATAGGCCGTCTGGTAAGCCACATAGGCATAACAGGTAGAGTGTGATTTGTTGAATGCGTATTGGGCAAAGGCCTCCCAGTCCGTCCAGATCTTTTCCAGGGTCTCGGCGGCGAAACCTTTTGCCGTCGCCCCCTTGATGAACTGGCTCTTCATCTTATCCAGAATGGACTTCTGTTTCTTACCCATCGCCTTACGCAGTACGTCGGCATCCCCCTTGCTGAAGCCGCCGATCTTCTGCGCCAGCAGCATCACCTGTTCCTGGTAGACGGTGATCCCGTACGTATCACCCAGGAATTCTTCCATTTCCTGCAGGTCAAATACAATGGGTTCCCGGCCATGCTTGCGGTCGATATAGTTGGGGATATAGGCAATGGGTCCCGGCCGGTACAGGGCGTTCATCGCGATGAGGTCATTGAATTTATCCGGCTTCAGGTCGCGGAGGTATTTCTGCATACCGGGACTTTCAAACTGGAACGTCCCGATGGTTTCTGCCTTTTGATAGAGTTCGAAAGTTTTTGCATCGTCCAGGGGGATCGTGTCCAGATCGATATCGACGCCATGGTTCTCCTTGATCAGTTCCAGCCCCGTCTTCAGGATATTCAGGGTCTTCAGACCCAAAAAGTCCATCTTGATAACGCCGGCCTCTTCGATGATGCTGCCTTCGATCTGGGTCACCAGCATGGTGGAATCCTTCACCGTACAGACAGGGATGATATTCATCAGGTCCTCCGGCGCAATGATGATGCCCGCCGCATGCAGGCCGGTATTGCGGACCGAACCTTCTAATCTCTCCGCCTCGTGCAGGACCCGGCTGCGGATGTCGTCGCCCCGGTAGATCTCCCGGATCTTCTTCACATTCTCCATATCGTCGGGTCCGACACCGTCCTTTTCTTCCAAGGACTTCTCACCCTCCTTGGGGGTCAGCGGGGCGTGCAGTACTCTTTTCAATTCGATGCCGGGCCGTTCCGGGACCAGCTTGGCCAGAGCATTCGACTCCACCAGCGGCAGGTCCAGGGCGCGGGCCACATCCTTGATGCTCATTTTCGCGGCCATGGTGCCATAGGTGACGATCTGCGCCACCTGGTTCCTGCCGTATTTCTGCGCTACATACTCGATAACTTTTCCGCGGCCCTCATCATCGAAGTCCGTATCGATATCGGGCATGGACTTACGGTCGGGGTTCAGGAACCTTTCGAACAGTAAGTTGTATTTGATGGGATCGATATTGGTGATGCCGATGCAAAAGGCCACTACGCTGCCCGCAGCCGATCCACGGCCCGGCCCGATAAAGACACCCATATCCCGGCCGGCCTTGATAAAATCGCTCACGATCAGGAAGTAACCGGCAAAACCCATCGTTTTGATGGTGAATAGTTCGAAGTCCAGTCTTTCCTGTATCTCCGGGGTCAGGTCGCTGTAGCGCAGCTTGGCGCCTTCCTGGGTAATGTATTGCAGGTATTCCCACTGGTTGAGATTGCTGTCGGCATGGATCTGGAATTCCTTCGGGATCGGAAAGTTCGGCAGCATGATATCCTTCTTCAGGTTCAGCACCTCTACCTTATCCGCAACCAGGTTGGTATTGTCGATGGCCTCGGGAATATCGTGGAAGAGCTTGCTCATCTCCTCCGTCGTTTTGAAATAGAACTGGTCGTTCGGGAATTTGAACCGCCGGTTCTTCATATTCGTATCGTCATTCACGAAATCGTCGTAGCCGGGTGTAGCCTGCTTCTCACCGGTATTGATACAGAGGAGAATGTCATGGGCGTTGTAGTCGTCACGATCGGTATAATGACTGTCATTGGTGGCGATGACGGGAACATTGTACTTTTTGGCAAATTTCAGCAGGACCTGGTTGATGATCTCCTGCTCTTTCATGTTGTGCCGCTGCAACTCGATGATATAGTCGTCTCCGAAAATATCCAGCCACCATTTGAATTCCTTTTCCGCCTTTTCCTCCCCCTCGTTCAGAATGGTCTGCGGCACATAGGCCCCGATGCAACAAGTCGTGGCGATGAGGCCTTCATGGTATTTTTCTATCAGTTCCTTATCGATCCGGGGATACTTGCTGTACAGACCTTCCATATAGCCCAGGGAGGTCAGCTTGATGATATTCTGGTAGCCCACCTTGTTCTTGGCCAGCAGGACCTGGTGATACCGGGCGTCACGCTGTTCCTTTGTGAAGGTCTTCCGGTGGCGGTCCTCCACCACATAGAATTCGCAGCCCACGATGGGTTTTACCTTCAGGGTGCCGTCCTCATTCTTGTGTTTATAGGCCTCGGCGACAAATTCAAAGGCGCCGAACATATTGCCGTGATCGGTAATGGCAAGGGCCGGCATCCCGTCCTTCACCGCCTTCTTGTAGAGGCTCTGGATGGAGGCTGCGCCGTCGAGGAGGGAAAACTGCGTATGTGTATGTAAATGAGAGAATTTGCTCATGGGGATATCCTGAATAAACATGCAATTTCAGACAAAGTTCATCAGGGGAAAACACAATCTTTCCACATCCCTAAAAAATCAGGGCAATTGCCCGAAGAGCTCCTCCAGATCAAGGGAAAAACCTGGTAGGATAGAGGTGGTGACGGCATCTCCCAGCGTCAGCGGCCTGGAGGAGGAATATTTTCCGGATTCATGTAAAATATACTGGAAAAATGCCTTTTCCTGGGGAACGACCATCCAATATTCCTTTACGCCGGCCTCTTCATATACCTCATATTTGTTTGACAGCTCTTTTTTGTTATTGCCTGGAGAAAGGATCTCCACTACGATATCCGGCGCCCCGAGGCAGCCGCGGTCATCCAGTTTGGCAGGATCGCAAATGACACAGATATCGGGTTGGACGACTGTATAAATATCCTTGTCGCTGTTGGATTTTCGGGGCAGCCGGACATCGAAAGGAGCTGTATATGCTTCGCAAGGCTTGCCTTTCAGGTAATCAAATAATTCCCCAGCAACTTTGCGGGACAATTTCTGATGGGCCCTGCTTGGCGTCGGACCCATTTCGAACAGCTTTCCCTTGATCAGCTCCAGGCGCTCTTCAAAGGTCCATTTCAGGTAATCGGCGTAGGTATAGTCCTTTGAAAAATCCAGATCCATTAATTGCATGACTATATCTTTAGTGCTATGCAAATTTAACAAAAAATGGTTCAATTCGACCTATTTCCCCAGCTTCACCAGCCGGAATACCTGGTTCAACTTGCTCATAAATACCCGGATACCCGCTATCGGTCAAATTGGCAAAATCTTTGCTTATTTTACCTACCTTTACCCGCGTGCCAATATTTTAAAAGTGGAAAATATGTTGAAAAATCTCATTTTAATATTGACCCTTGCCATCCTGGTAACCAGTTGCAGCAGCCTGAGATCGACGACCTCCCAGCCTGCAGCCCCTGTTACAAACACCCCTGTCCAGTCAAATAATTCCGTTCAATTTATCAGCAATATAGCTATCCGGCCCGATGCCCATCAGGACCGGACGGGCAGTTCGATCAGTACGGCCACGCTATCCAGCGGACATGGATCGGCTAGCGGGGCGGAGATTGAAAATTACCCGGCCCTTCAATTTAAATACTCCATCCTGGAGAACGCCTCGGTAGAAGAGTTGGATAATCCTAAACTACTGAGTTTCATGGATTACTGGTATGGCACGCCCTATCATTATGGCGGCACGACCCGGGATGGGATCGACTGTTCGGCCTTTGCCTTTCTCCTCGTCTCCTCGGTCTATGGCGTTGCTGCCCTTCCCCGTACGTCCAAAGAGCAGTATGATGCAATCCGCCACATCCGCCGTGAAGATTTGCAGGAGGGAGACCTGGTCTTTTTTCATACTTTGGGGCGACGCAGGGCGGTCACCCATGTAGGCATCTATCTACGCAATAACAAGTTCATCCATGCATCCGTCTCAGGCGTGATGATCAGCGATATGAATGACGGATATTATGACCGGCATTATATCGGGGCAGGCAGGGTTACAGACCAGCCGCCGGTAATGCCGGCCCCTGCTCAGACCGGTTCAGGTTTGTAGGGTTTACCCGATCTTTTTCACCTTTATATAGAAATTCCGGTCTACCTGGAAGTTTTCTGCTTTGGCGGGAGCCGAAGCAGGTAATGTGGTGGCTGCCCCGGCCGGATCGCTGTTGGGGTTCCTGGCTGAATCATTGGCCGTCCTGCTGGCAGAATCATTGGCCGTCCTGCTGGCAGAATCATTCCTGGTTGCTCCTGCCGGAACATTGACGGTCCGGATGTCCTGAACATTGGCTGTCCTGCTGGTAGAATCCCGGGCAGTCGACCGGTTGGCGGAATCTGCCGCCGCCGAAGGCCGGGTCGGGATATTCAGGGTCTTCCATTCCTCCGTTGGCGTGATCCACACTTCGGGCTGTCCGCCGACCGATACCTGCAGGGGCATATTGAAACCTTTGACGCAGTTTGTCCATCGATAAGACAGCAGGGTGCTGCTGTTCTCTTTATATTCCAGGACCGGGATGGCAGTGCTGCGCAGATACTGATCGAAGACTTTAGAGAGGTCCCTTTTCGCATATTGACTTATAAAGGATTCTATCTGCTGTGTGGTGACGGTCTTGTGATAGAAGGTCGAACTCAGTCCGTGCAGGAGACCCCGGTAACCGGAATCTCCCAGCATCCGGCGGATCATATGCAGCATATTGCCACCCTTGTAATACATGTCCCCTGAACCTTCATTATTCACACCATAGGTTCCGATGATGGGCTTGTCATTGCGGATATTCTTGCGGGTACCGATGACATAGTCATTCCCGGCCTCGACACCATACTGGCAGGTAGTATACAGGGTCTCGGAATAATTGGTGAAGCTTTCATGGACCCACATATCGGCCAGGTCATTCGTGGTGACATTGTTGCCGAACCATTCGTGACCGCTCTCATGCACGATGATAAAATCCCATTTCAGGCCCCAGCCGGTGCCGGAGAGATCCCTGCCCAGGTACCCGTTGGCGAAATGGTTGCCATAGGCCACCGCACTCTGGTGTTCCATACCGAGATGCGGCGCCTCTACGAGTTTGAACCCATCCTCGTAAAAAGGATAGGGCCCCATCCAGTATTCAAAACAATGCAGCATGCTGTCTGTTTGCCTGAACTGATCCTTTGCCTTGTCGAGGTTATAGTCCAATACCCAGTAGTCGCAATCCAGCTTTCCTTTTTCGCCGGGATAGTCCACATGGAAGTGCCGGTATTTACCGATATAGGGAATGATGTCATAATTGTTGATAGGGTTCACCACCTTCCAGGTATAGGTGGTCTTCCCGTTTACGGATGCAGAAGTCGACTGCAGCCTGCCGTTGCCAACCGCCACGAGGCTATCCGGGACCGTTATACTCAGCATCGCCCCGCTGTCCGGCTCATCGCTCTGATGGTCCTTACAGGGATACCAGACGCTGGCGCCCAGGCCCTGGCAGGCGACACTCATCCACGGTCTCCCCATACTGTCGCGGGTCCAGATCCATCCCCCGTCCCATGGGGGGCGGATGGCAGCACGCGGCCTGCCATGATAATGGATCTCCACAAGTGCTGTGGCGTTGACAGCCACGGAAGGGAAGGCCACGATCCAGGCATTCCCGTTCTTCCGGAAGGACAGGCGACGCTTCTTCGCAGAGGCGGAACCCGGATATTTCAGGTAGATGGTATCGATGACCAGGGGGGCCTGCAGGTCTATCTGCATTTTCCTGCCAGCCTTTGTTATTTTTACGGTCATTTCATTCATGCCGCGAATCGTCTGGGTGGAAAAGTCAGGCGTGACGCTGATATGGTAGAAGAGCACGTCCCACCAGGCCCGTTCGGGTGTTATACTCCCGCGGAGCGTGTCGGCACGAGTGAAGGAGTTCTTTTCTCCCGCGGCCAGTTGGGCATAAGAAAAAGTTAGACAGGACAAGGATATTCCGATAACCAGTAAGATTACGCGAGTCATTGCTTAATTTTAAATTTTTGGGCGCTCAAAAATGAAGGTAAATAAACATTTCACATTTCCAATCTCTGTTACGATCCTTTTCGGCGGGCTACTCCTGGCAGGCTGCCATGGGGCGCCGGCCGCAGGGGACAAAAAGGTCTTTCGATACAATGAAGTGGATGGGATCGCCAGCCTGGACCCTGCCTTTGCAAAGAATCATACTATCATGTGGGCCGTCCATCAGCTGTATAATACCCTGGTAGAGACGGATGATAACCTGCATATCGTGCCCTCCCTGGCTGAGCGCTGGGAAGTATCGGCAGACAAAAAGACCTGGATCTTCCATTTGCGCAGGGATGTATGGTTCCATGACAACGAAGCCTTCCCCGGCGGTAAGGGCAGGAGAATGACAGCTGCCGATATAGTATACAGTTTTTCACGTATCATCGATCCCCGTACTGCCAGCAGCGGCGCCTGGATCTTCAATAACCGGATCGATCCGGGGGCGCCGTTCCTCGCCCTGGATGACTCTACCTTCCAACTCCGGCTGATCAGTCCTTTTAATCCCGTGCTGGGGTTGCTCAGCATGCAGTATTGCTCCGTGGTGCCCAGGGAAGTGGTCGATCGCTATGGCAAGGATTTTCGCAGTCATCCCTGCGGCACGGGACCCTTCCGGTTCAGGTCCTGGGAAGAAGGACAGTCCCTGATCCTGCTGAAGAATGAGGGCTATTTTGAAAAGGATAGCGCCGGGCACCGGCTGCCCTACCTCGATGCGGTCAAAGTGAGTTTCTTTGACGAGAAGGCGACGGAGTTCCTCCTGTTCCGGCAGGGACAGCTGGATTTTATCAATGAGATCGATGCCTCGTTCAAAGATGAGGTGCTGAATAAAAAAGGACAGCTCAAACAGCAGTGGCAGGGCAAGATCATCCTGTCCACCAATCCTTACCTGAATACCGAATACCTGGGGATCCTGGTCGATACCACCAATGAGCTGGTAAAGGGCAGTCCCCTGCGCTGGCAACAGGTGCGGCAGGCGATCAACTGTGGATTTGACCGCCGGAAAATGATGCTGTACCTGCGCAATTCGCTGGGGACGCCGGCGGAGAGCGGCTTTGTACCGGCCGGACTGCCGTCTTTCGATTCCGTGACGGTAAAAGGATATCACTACGATCCTGCGCGGGCACGGCAGCTGCTGGCCCAGGCGGGCTATCCGGAAGGGCGGGGGATGCCGCCGATCCGGCTGCTGACCATTGCGATCTATGCCGATTTCGCCAGCTTCATTGCAAAGGAACTGGAAGATGTGGGCATCCGGGTCCAGGTGGAAGTGGTACAGAAGAGCCTCCTGCTGGAACAGACCGCCCGCAGCCAGGCGCTGTTCTTCCGCGGATCCTGGATCGCCGACTATCCCGATGCGGAGAACTACCTCAGTGTATTCTATTCGAAGAACCCGGCCCCCCCGAACTATACACGATACAACGATCCCGTATTCGACCACCTGTACGAAGCGGCATTGCTGGAGAATAATGACTCGCTGCGATATATCCTCTACCGGCAGATGGACCAGCGGGTGATCGACGCCGCGCCGGTCGTACCGCTATGGTATGATGAAGTGATCCATATGGTGGATCCGAAAGTGACGGGCCTGCTGCCCAATGCGCTGAACCTGCTGGAGTTGAGGAGGGTGGATATCAGGAAGTAAAAAAATGTGGAAGAATTTGCTATGGGATTTCAATAAATTGACTATCTTTATGTCGAACGTTTTCTCAAGGTTTCATAAAACCACGCCCAGTGGAGGTTGCCAGTATTGGCACGGTGCCTTGAACAAACGTTATTTTTTTGCCTTTATTTATAAGGCGAGGCTTTTTCCGGCCTAAATGGATCTTCAGGCGTATACAGCCTTCCACGACCATCATCTTCATAAATATCAAAGATCTGTTCATAGTGATGTTCCATAGCGTCAAAATACCGGCTCTCACCTTGCAGGATAGATCGCTGCAAGGCCCATAAAAGGTAATCAACTATACTCAATTCCGGAAAATCCCGGCTGCGAACGACTTTGCATTTATATTCGATTTTACCGTCGTTACTATTCGACACCAATACTTTTTCAAAGGCCTGGGTAAATCGTTGTTCGGTATTGCTATGTCTTTGACTAAGAAACAAATGATAGCTGGTGTCTTCTGTCAAAGGGTGTAAGGCCAGTAATTTTTGAATCAGGTCGAAATAAAATTCAGTGGCGCTGCCATTATGCTTGCGTGTGAAGATCTCGGGT
>Ga0247778_1001112_pt1 | contig 14697 bp, 7 predicted proteins | sample UWRJL049202B5_FD_179939 | JGI IMG/M metagenome (GOLD analysis project Ga0247778, IMG submission 179939) | Plant litter microbial communities from Arlington Agricultural Research Station in Wisconsin, United States - UWRJ-L049-202B-5 | ecosystem: Environmental > Terrestrial > Plant litter >... | reverse complement strand
GATCGGAGACTCTTCACGGGATTCGACAGGGCGGCCCTGATAGCCTGGAAGCCGATGGTAATCAGGGCTACTGCCGAGGCGAGGATACCTGCCACCAGAAAGATCCACCATTGGATCGAGATGCGGTAGGCAAAATCTCCCAGCCAGTTGTGCATAGCAAACCAGGCCACCGGGAAGGCTATGATGGCGGCAATGGCCACCAGCTTCAGGAAATCTGTGGACAACAGCTTCACGATGCTGCCTACACTGGCACCCAGTACTTTTCTTACGCCGATCTCTTTGAGCCGTTGGGTGATGGCGAAGGCGGAAAGGCCCAACAGACCCAGGCAGGCTATGAAGATGGCGATGGCCGAAAAGCTCGTGAAGAGGGTACCCTGTCTTTGTTCTGCCTGATATAGTTCCCTAAAATTCTCATCGATGAATGTATATTCGAAGGGTGTCTGCGGCAGGTAGTGATGCCATGTTTTTTCCAGGTATTCGATGGCGGCGGTCATATTATTACCGGCGATCTTGACGGAGATCCTGTTGTAGAAATTACCGGCCGATCTTGGCGGCATGACAATGATCAGGGGAACGATCTTCTGATGCAGGGACTCAAAGTGAAAGTCGGCCAGGATGCCGATCACTTTCCCTTTTAGATCTCCATATTTAAAATTCTTGCCCACCAATTCACCGGGGGTGCGCAGGGCCAGCGCGCGGGTTGCGGATTCATTGAGGATGAAGGCTGTGGTATCGGTCCCGTAGTCCCGGGAGAAGTTCCTGCCGGCTGCCATTGGGATGTTGTAGGTAGGTACGAAATCCTGGTCGGCGGCAAGAAATTTTATATCCGAGTTCACTGGTTTTAAGGAGTCACCACTTTCTGTACTGGCGCCCATTTCATCCAGGAGCCGGCCGCCCGGGATGCGGGAGGAGCGGGCAGCGTCGACGATGTATGCATTCTGGCGTAGTTCGTTGCGGAAGGATTCATATGTTTTATCCAGTGCATCATTGTAGCTGAGGATGACGACATGGTCTTTGTTGAACCCCAGTGATTTTTTTTGCATATAGTGAAGCTGCTGGAAAACAATGGCCGTGCAGATGATCAGGATGATGGATACGGAGAACTGCGTTACGACCAGGACCTTTCGGAAGGATACTGTGCTGTTGCCAACTTTAAACAGTCCTTTCAGGACCTTTATGGGTTCAAAGGAGGACATGAAGAGGGCGGGGTAGATGCCGGAGAGGATGCCGACCACGAAGGGGGTCAGGATCAGGGGGATCAATACCCGTACATCCAGGAGGCCTTGCATGGTCAGTGTCTGTCCTGTCACTTTATTCAGCCAGGGGAGGGTGAGTACGGTCAGGATGAGGGCGAGGATGGTGGCGATGAGGGTGATCATGACGGATTCGCTGAGGAACTGGGCGATGATCTCGCCCCGTTGTGCGCCTGCCACTTTTCGAATACCGATCTCGCGTGCGCGGAGGGCTGAGCGGGCGGTGGAGAGGTTCATATAATTGATGCAGGCGATCAGCAGGATAAAGAGCGCGATGGCACCAAAAATCGTTACCCGGCTACGGTCCCCGTTGCTCTCGATCTCTTCGTCAAGATGTGAGGTGAGGTGGATGTCCGTCAGGCGCTGCAGATAGAGCTGTGTGAATTTTGAGTTTTTAAAATCCGCGGCCTGTCCCGGTTCGTGCATGTATTTATCGATAAAGGCCGGGAAACGGGATGTAATATTTTTGACGGGGTAGTTTTTGGGAAATAGTAAGTAGGTATAAAATGAGTTGTTGCCCCAATTGGTCATCAGGTTTTTTTCGCCATAGATGGCGGAATCTTTCAGCGTGTTGAAAGAGAGCATGATATTGGGATGGAGGTGGGCTGCATTGGGGAAGGGTTTAAAGATGCCGGTAACCCTGTAGTTGAACTTGTTGTCGAGGCGGATCATCTTGTTGATGGGGTCTTCGGCCCCGAAGTATTTTTTGGCCACCTCTTCGGTCAGCAGGATGGAGAAAGGATCGGTGAGGGCTGTCTGTGGGTTGCCTTTCAGAAGGGGTACATCGAATACGCTGACAAATTTTTCATCGGCAAAGAACACGTCCTTTTCGTTAAAGACCTTGTCTTCGTATTTCATGGGCTGACTGCCTACCAATAAGAGGCGGGTGATCTTTTCTATATCGGGGAATTCGTTCTGCAGCAGGGGGCCGAAGGGAGGAGCTACTGCGCCCAGGTGGAGGGAGACGATGCCGTCCTTGTTGTTGAAGCTGCGGGTCACGCGGTAGATGCGGTCGGCGTTGCTGTTGTATTTGTCATAGCTGATCTCGTGGATGATATAGGAAAGAATGAGGAGGCAGCAGGTAAGTCCTACTGTCAACCCGAAAATATTGATGAACGAAATAAACTTATATTTCGCCATGTTACGAAAGGCGATCTTCAGATAATTTCTGAGCATATGACAGTATTTAGTGTTACTCTGATCTTAGGTTGTCAACAGGGTTGAGCCATGCGGCCCGGAGGGCCTGGAAGCTCACGGTGAACAGGGCTATCAGCAGGGCTGCCAGGGCTGCGAACAGGAAAATCCAGATGCTGATATGAATACGGTAGGCAAAATCTTCAAGCCACTGGTGCATCAGCCACCATGCGACCGGGGAAGAGATGATGACGGCGACCAGGACCAGTTGCAGGAATTCGCGGGCAACCAGGGTGAAGATGTCGGCAACGGAGGCGCCCAGTACTTTACGGATACCGATCTCGCGGGTGCGCTGCCCCATGACGAGGACTACGATGGCGAACAGTCCCATGCAGGAGATGATGATGGCCAGCAGGGCGCCGCTGATGAAAATTTTTGAGAGCCTTGTTTCTTTACGATATTGTTTGTCGGTGTTCTCATTGAGGAAAGAGATGTCCGCCTCTGCCTTGGGATTGATCTTTTTCCATACTTTTTCTACGGCTGCCATCGAGCCTGGCAGATTGGCCGGGGAGACTTTTACAAAGATATATCCCAGGCCGCCCCATTCGGGGTTGATGGTCATGGTAAGGGGGGCTATTTCGCGGTGGAGGGATTTGAAATGGAAATCTTTTACTACGCCAATGATGTGGGGACGCGGGCCGTCGTGACCGATCGGCATGTCTTTGTTCACGGCGTCCTTCTCACCGAGGGTTGCGGCCATTTTTTCGTTGATCAGGATGGCATTGCTGTCCGAGGCGAAGGCCCGGGAAAAGTCCCTTCCTTGCAGCATCCGGATATCGAGGGTCTTCAGGTAGTCGTAGTCCACTCTCAGCCAGTTGGTGACGACCTGATGACCTTTATAGGTGAAGGTGATGGTCGATGTTGATGAGTTATTATCTCTTCCCCGGCCCAGGTTGATATCGGTGCCGGAGACGCTCAGTACGCCGGGAATGTTGGCCAGGCCGGAGCGCATCAGGTCCAGGGCGCGCTGGCCTTTGATCTGCGATCCGATGGGGATGCTGATGACCTGATCTTTGTTATATCCCAACGGAGCTTTCCGCATGTAGTTCAATTGCTGCCAGACGATGCTGGTGCAAATGATCAGCAGGCCTGAGAGTACGAACTGAACGATCATCAGGCCATTGCGGAGGCGGTGGTTCTTTGTGACGGTAATCTTTCCTTTTACGCTGCGGGATGCGTTGAGGGCGGAAAGGACCCATGCTGGATATCCGCCGGCCAGGAGGCTGACGAGGGCAAAGCCGATGACGACGGATGCGATGAACCATGGTGATGCCAGGGCTGCCGGGGAGAGGGCCTGGTTGAACAGGGTCTTGTACCCGGATAAAAACAGGCGGGCGAGTATGATCCCCAATGCGAAGGAGGCGAGACAAATCAGGAGGGCCTCGCCCCAGAACTGGTAGAGGATCTGGCGGCGTCTTGCTCCCAGGACTTTGCGCATGCCGATTTCCCGGGTCCTTGTAAAGGCTCTTCCCAGGGAAAGGTTGACGAAATTGACCGATGCGATAAAGAGGATGAAGGCGCTGATCAGCAGCAGGAGATAGGGGTAGAATTTGTTGACGGCGCCCGAGGTTGCGATCGTATTGAAATGCAGACCGGTGATGGCTATTCCCCTGATACGGATGTATTCTCCTTCTTTATCGGGGGTGGCGCCGTTGAGCCGGAGGGCCTTGGCGTCCTCCCCGTAATGGGTATGGGCAAATTTTTTGAGCTTCTGTTCGAAGGCGGGTAACGATGCGTTTGCCGCCAACTGGATATAGACGGAATGGGTAGATTTATCCCAGTCATCCCGATCGGCTGTGTAATGCTGGAAGTTCTCAAAGTTGATGAGCCCGGAAAAGGTGATGGTGGAATTCTCCGGGATGTCTGCGGCGATGGCGGTGACCTTGTATGGTTTCCAGCCGCTGTCGGTCTTTAGTTCGATGGTTTGGCCGATGGCGGCATCCTGTCCGAAGATCTTTTCCCTGCTTTTTTCCGTCAGCACGATGCCGTTGGGATCGTTGAGAGCCTTGCCCGGGTCTCCCTGCAGTAGGGGGAATGTGAACATCCGGAGAAAGTCGGGGTCTGCGGTCATGATGTCAAGGCTGAGTTCCCGGTTGCCGTAGCGCAGGATATTATCTGGCGCCTCCCCGAACCTGGAGATATGGGCCAGGTCGGGGTATTCGTTCTTCAGGGCGGGGCTAAAGGGGATGGGGAAACTTTCGTTGCCTTCTATCTTCCCGACCCGGTGCTGTTCCCGGTATAATTGAAAGAGTTGATCCTTGTGCTCATGAAATGCGTCGTAAGACAGTTCGTATACGGCGGTCAGGCATAGCAGGAGGGTTGCTCCGAAGGCTATGGCCAGGCCGGTAATATTCGTAATGGTAAAGGTCTTATGCTTCCACAGATTACGAAGTGCTATCTTAAAATAATTTTTGAGCATGGCCGTCTTCCTTATACTAAAATATTCTCCGTAACTGTCTGGCCGTCCAGCATCCTGATGATGCGATGGCTGTAACGGGAATCGTGTTCGGAGTGGGTTACCATGATGATCGTTGTGCCTTGTTCGTTGAGGTCGGTCAGCAGCTGCATTACTTCATTACCATTGGAAGAATCCAGGTTACCTGTCGGTTCATCCGCGAGGATCAACTTGGGGTTATTGACGACGGCCCGTGCTACGGCTACACGCTGTTGCTGACCACCGGAGAGCTGTTGGGGGTAGTGGTTGCGGCGATGCATGATCTGCATTTTATCGAGTACGACCTCGACCCGCTGTTTTCTTTCCGGGCCTTTTACACCCAGATAGATCAGGGGCAATTCCACATTTTCAAATACGGTCAGTTCGTCGATAAGATTAAAGCTTTGGAATACGAAGCCAATATTGCGCTTGCGAAGGTCGGCTCTTTTGCGTTCGTTGAAATGGGCGACTTCGGTGCCATTGAATAAGAAGCTGCCGCCATCGGGATCATCCAGCAGACCCAGAATATTCAGGAGGGTAGACTTTCCGCAACCTGAGGGGCCCATTACTGCAACAAATTCTCCTTCTTTGACATCGAAAGTGAGTTTGTTCAAAGCGATCGTTTCTACTTCTTCAGTGCGGTAGACTTTTTGGAGTTCGCTGATCTTGATCATGGGATTGCTGTTTAGGTGATAGTGTTTAGTCGTTTTATTATAATTAGATGTACAAGTACTTTACGAATTGGAAGGTAGAATAATCTTGCAGATCTTCCTTATCGGTTGCCAGGGGTTTATCCACCGTCAGGGTTTTTACGGAGACGGGGTTGGGATGGCCTGCATTGCTATGGCGTATGTATTCGTTGGATGAGGCAAAGGCGCTCACGCAAAGAATGAGGAGGAGGGTGTACAATAGTTTTAGCATGTGCTGTTTTTTTAATGGACGATGGAATCTCGTCTGATGTTACAAGTTTATTCTTTTTTTAGTACCAATTCCTGCATGTTTCCGTAGTTCTCATAGCTGGACGTCACTACTTTGTCTCCGGGTTTGAGGCCGGAAAGCACTTCGTAGTAGTCTGTATTCTGCTGTCCCAGCTGGATATCTACTTTATAGGCTGTTTTGCCGTCTTCGCTAACTTTAAAGATCCAGTTGCCACCTGTCTGCTGGTAGAAACCGCCCTTGGGTACGAGGATGGCGGTTCTTTCATCGCTGAGGGCCAGGGTGATCTGAAGGGTCTGGCCTTTGCGGATGCCCTTTGGCACTTCTCCCACGAATTCCATGTCTACCTGGAAGCGGCCGTTGGTTACCTGGGTATATACTTTGATAATCTTCAGTTTATAGTCCTTGGCGGCGAAGTTGAATGTGCCGTTGAGGCCGGTAAAGACCCTTGAGATATAGTGTTCATCTACGTCGGATAGCCTAACCTTGAAGCCGTCGAGAACGTCCAGTTGGCCCAGGGTATAGCCGGGGGTCTTGGATTGGCCTACTTCAGCGTCCAGGGAGGTCAACTGGCCGTCGACGGGGGCACGGAGGACCAGGTCGCCAACTTTTTTGCGCAGGATGTTCAGGGTGTTCTGGGCACGTTGATAGGACTGCTTGTCCTGGTCAGACTGCTGGTTCACCGAGATGGTATCCTGTTGGAGGATCTTGGCTGTCAGGGCCTTTTTCTGCAGATAGTAATTGTAATTATTTTCTGCTTGCCGGAATTCCTGGGAGCCGATTACCTTTTGGGTAAATAATTTTTTATCCAGGGTGTAGACTCTTTCGGCTTCTTTAAAGAGGCTTTCGACGTCTGCCATCTGGGTCAGTTTGGATACGGTGTTCTGTTGGGCGTTGGTACGGGCTATCTGCATCTGGGTCAACAGGTTGAATACGTTCGTCTCTTGGTTGGCCAGGGTCAGTTCCAGATCGGTATTGGCCAGTTTGAGGATCGGTTGTCCTTTTTTCAGGATGGCGCCGTCTTCTACGTATTTTTCTTCGACACGGCCTCCTTCGGTGGTAACGAGATAAATGGTGGTCAGGGGCAATACGGTACCGTTCTGCGGGATGGACTCCTGAAATTTGTCTTTTTTGATCTCACTTATTGTAATGCGCTCAGTATCAACATTTAATTTGGATTTTCCCGAGGTAAAATAGAAACTTCCTGCAATCAATAGGATAAGTGCTGCGATGCCGCCGATGGTCAGCAGGCGTTTTGTCGTCCAAGTCTTTTTAGGTATTACTCTGTCCACGATAAAGAATTTAATTTTTGTTACTTCCTTTTAAAAAAAGCCACCCAGCATAGAAATGCCAGGAGGTCTACTACACATGAGAAAATTCTTATCGTAAGGTATATCAATCACATGCCAGAATGCGATGTCTATGATTTACAGTTTATTAGGCGGTTGTAGCCACCCGGATAGTTCAGTTTTGATACAAGAACTGTCCGATTTTGATACAGTTGTATTTTTGTTGTTTTTGACATAAAAAATTAATTGCCATGCGATTATATTTGGGGTATACTTGTAGTTATATAAATGTGGCCGCAAGGTTTACCCTTCATCAAGGACGTCGATGCGGTCATTCTGTTGCATCTATTTAATTATTTTTTTTATTTGTATATGAACTTAAAAAATGCCTCTATACTGGTAATCGATGACGATCCGGATGTACTTACTGCGGTAAGGTTATTACTAAAGACGGAAGCGTCCGAGGTTGTTACGGAGAAGAATCCGGAGAATATGCGGTCGTTGTTGTCAAAGAAGTCTTTTGATCTCATCCTGCTGGACATGAACTTCAACAGTTCGATCAATACGGGGAATGAGGGGTTGTTCTGGCTGAGAAAGATAAAGGAGTTCGGGTCTGATGCTGCGGTGATCATGATCACGGCGTATGGGGATATCGACCTTGCGGTGCGGAGCCTGAAGGAGGGGGCGGCGGATTTCGTCGTTAAGCCGTGGCACAACGAGCGGTTGATCACGACGATCAAGGAGGCTCTGAAGAAGAATGACAGTAAAAAGGGGGGCAATAGCGGTTATGCCAATGCGGCGGATAGTGTGATTGGTTCTGAGTTGTTGGGCGAGTCTGAGGTGATGCAGGATATCTTTTTCAAGCTGATAAAGATTGCACCGACGGATGCGAATATCCTTATCCTTGGGGAGAACGGGACTGGTAAGGATTTGATTGCAAAGGCTATTCACCAGCATTCCCTGCGGGCGGAGAAGCCCTATATCAAGGTGGATGTAGGTGCGTTGACGGAGACTTTGTTCGAAAGTGAATTATTTGGTCATAAGAAAGGCGCCTTTACAGATGCGCGGGAAGACAGGATGGGTCGTTTTGAGGCGGGTAATGGCGGGACCCTGTTCCTGGATGAGATCGGGAATATTTCCCTGCATCAGCAGGCCAAGCTGTTGTCGGTTCTGCAGAATCGTCAGGTGACGCGACTGGGGAGCAACCAGTCCTCGCCCATCGATATCCGGCTGATCTGCGCCACGAATGTGCCGTTGAGCGAGCTGGCGAATGAGAACCGGTTCCGTAAGGATCTGATCTACCGGATCAATACGGTGGAGATCATGGTGCCGCCGCTGCGTAAGCGGGAGGAGGATATTGTTCTGTTGGCCAGGCATTTTGCCCGTGTCTATACGAATAAGTATATGAAGCCTTCTCATGATCTCGATGCCAAGGCGATAGATAAGCTGAAGAGTTATCATTACCCTGGTAATGTCCGTGAATTGCAATATACCATTGAACGTGCGGTCATCATGGCGGACAGTGATGTGCTGCAGGCGAAGGATCTGATCTTCTCGCCCATCGAGTCGGGCCGGCCGGCTGCGGGTGATGAGCCGCAGGAGCTGAAGCTGAGCACGATCGAAAAAAATGCCATCCTCAAGGTGATCGAGAAGCATAACGGAAATATTTCCAAGGCAGCGAAGGAGCTGGGGCTGACGCGGACGGCACTGTACAGGCGTCTGAGCAAATATGATATTTAAGGAGGGATACCCATTATGATCTTCAAAAGATACCAGGAAAGAATTCTTATCAGGGTTTTATTCATGTTCATCACTTTGTCGGGCGCCTCTTTTCTCCTGGTGAAGGGGCGATATGAATATCTCGCACTGCTGGTCCCTGTGATTATTTTCCAGTTGGTGGATTTTTATAATTTTCACCGCAAGGCCCAGCATGAGGTAGAGCAATTTGTGGAATCTATCCATTACCGTGATTTTTCCCGGTATTTCGATGTAAAGGAGGCTCCCATTGAATTACAATCCCTGCGACAGGGTTTTAACGAGATCAATTCCACGTTCAAGCTGATCAGCCGGGAAAGGGAGACGCAATATCAGTATCTGCAAAAAATCTTAGAGCTGGTGAATACGGGTATTCTTTCTTTTGAGCATAAGAGCGGTGAGATCAGCTGGATGAACGAGTCTTTTAAGAATATGTTGGGGGTTCCCTATTTAAAGACCATTCATTCTTTAGAAAGGAGGGATGCCGGCCTGTACCAGGATATCCTGAACCTGCGTCCGGGGGAGAGCAAGATCGTTTCCATTACGAAGGAGACCAATACTTTTAAGACATTACTGGCTGCAACTGCGTTCCAGACGGATGGGAAGATCTACAAGCTAATCGCCTTCCAGGATGTGAATGAGGCTCTGGATGAGACGGAGGCGAAGGCCTGGCAGAAGCTGTTGAGTGTGATGACGCATGAGATCATGAATTCGGTAGCGCCTATTTCTTCGCTGGCGGAGACGATGCTGCACCGGTTACAGGCCAGTGCGGCGTTGTTGGAAGGGCAGGCGGGGGCTCTGGATGACCTGCAGCTGGGTATTGGGACGATCCGGCGGCGGAGTGAGGGGTTGCTGAAATTTGCGGAGACATACCGGAGTTTGAATAAGATCACTACGCTGAGCATGAAGAAGGTGTATGCGCGGGATCTTTTTGAGAATCTGCATGTGTTGATGGAGCCTACGCTGGATCAGAAGAATATCGAGATGGAGATCATTTTAAAGGATCCGGACCTGACGCTGGATGCGGATACGAGTCTGATCGAGCAGGTGTTGATCAACCTGGTGGTCAATGCGGTGGAAGCCGTGAAGGACAGTGCCGAGCCACGGATCACGTTGTCGGCGATGGCAGCCTATAACAGCAGGGCGGTCATTAAGGTAGCGGATAATGGGATGGGGATGTCGCCTGAGGTGATGGATAATATTTTTATTCCTTTTTTCAGTACGAAGAAGAATGGGAGTGGGATCGGGTTGAGTTTATGCAAGCAGATCATGCTGTTGCATAAGGGGAATATACAGGTGCAGTCGATAGAGGGGGAGGGGAGTGCGTTCCTTCTTCATTTTTAGCTGGCGCTAAAAACGAAGAAAGGGATAGGGCTAAATCTCGCTGATCCATTTTTTGAAAGAGGCGGAATTTTCCTGGCTGATGATGATCTCTTCGTTGACGGGCAGCACCAGTTCTACGCTGATCTTGCTTCGTTCCAGGGGTTTGAAGCGTTTTACGTAGTTGGCATTGATGATATATTTCCGGTTGGCCCGGTAAAAAATATTTCTGTCCAGTTCTTCTTCCAGTTCGCTGAGGTTGCCTTTCTCGGCCATGTATTTCCTGTTTTCTTTATCTACGAGAAAGACCAATTTGTGTTCTGTGAAAAAGTATCCTGTATCTTCTACGCGTACGGTCTGGTATTCCGTGCCCTTTTTGACAAGGATGCGGGATCTTTTTTTATCGTGGTTGTTGAGATATTCGGGAAGCGGGGGGCGGGTGGTTACGAAATGATTTTCCAGGTTCTTGTATTTTTTGATAGCGTTCTTGAGCTTATCCTGGCTGATGGGTTTGAGCAGGTAATCGATGCTGCAATATTCGAAGGCCTGGCCCAGGTATTTATCGTATGCGGTGGTGAAGATAACGGGGCAGGTGATCTGACAGGCTTTGAAGATATTGAAGGAGAGGCCGTCGGACAATTGGATATCCATGAGGATCAGGTCTGGTTGGGGGTTTTTATTCAACCACCGGACAGTCTCATCCACGCTGGTGCATCCTGCCATCACATTTATGTTCTCATCGATGGCCTGGAGCTCTTCCACCATGTTCTCAAAAGCTGGCCGTTCATCTTCTACAATTAGCACTTTCATGTGACTCGGTTTAAGCGATATAAATTTAAGGTGGTTTTGCAGCTTTTCCATTACCGTCTATATATAAATTCGTGCATTTCGTAGGATTGTTGCATGGGGGGCTTGATTTTTTCAGAATTTTATGATGGGAAGTTTGACCGTGAACGTCCGGAAATTATTCTCGATGATGATATTTCTTTTGGTGATGAGTTTATAGCGGTTGTCGAGGTTGCCCAAGCCTATCCTGGAGGATGGGGTGGTGTAGCTTTTGGGGTGGATGATATTTTTTATGATGACGTAATTGGAGGAGATGGACACATTGATGGTCAAAGGGATCTTCTCGTTGAACTCATTGTGTTTGATCGCGTTTTCCACCAGGGCCTGCATAGAGATCGGAGGGATGAGAAACTCTTCCGAGGAGAGGTCAGTGATCTCGATGATCATGCTGATGGCTTCGCCGAAGCGGATTTTAAGTAAGTAGAAGTAATTGCTGATGAATTCCACCTCTTCCCGCAGCAGCACCATGTCTTTTTCCTTGTTGCTCAAAATATACCTGTAGACCTTTGCCAGGGTATCGTTATACAGGCGGGCATTCTGGGGGTCCCTTGTGATGAGAAAGGAGAGGGTGTTGAGGGAGTTGAAAATGAAATGGGGGTCGATCTGATTCTTCAGGGCTTCCAGTTCTGCCTGGGCTTTGGCGATATTCAGCTGTTCGACCCTTGATCGGTTGTCTTCTCTTTCGCGGTTGAGGAAGAGGATCTCGTAGATATTGGTGATGAAGCAGGCGGCGATGATAATCATGAGGGTCGAGCTGACCACGGGGCCTCTGCCGGTGTAGGTCTCACGGGAGAGCATTTTCCATGTGTTCAGCAGGAGGGTAGAGAGGGCGCCTGAGTAAACGATGTTGACCAGGAAGAGGGAGATGATGATCTTATGGTATTGCTCGTAGGACCAGGTGTATCTTTTCCGGATGAACTCCATCAGCCAGACATTGCCCAGCCAGATCAGGAATGCGATAAAAATGAAAAAGCTGTAACAGGCCAGCAGTTCCGGATAGGTATAGAGGCGGTTGGTGATCAACCCTGCCAGATTGGGGATCAGGAGTCCCAAGGCTGGTATGCCTATGAGTTTAACCGTTCTGTCATTTAAAGCTGTTGCATTCTCCATAGCAGTTGGGTTAGGCGCATGGCATAGCGCACCTAAGGGGCCATTGTTTTTTGAGTTAGGGAAATAAAGTGTAGTGTAGCAGAAGAACGTCAATTTTCCCTTTTAGTCTGTAATAGAAAAGTTAATTTATTGTAAAAGGAAGAATACGGGGATGGAGGATTTTGTCTGTTGCAAGCAATTTGGCGTGTCTTCGGTGCGTTAAATAAGGCTTTCGGACATTTTTTAACGTGTTTGGGACAGTTTATCGAATGGCAAAAAGGAATAATTTTTATCTTGATCGCTAAAGACTCTTCCGGGGAAATAAATTTTTCTAAAGGGCAGCGTCCCCGGATCTTATAAGTTGCCTAATAGAAGTTTTCTCATGTGACTCGCAGGTGGTTTCTACCACCTGCTCTTTTTTAAATACCCTCCTTTAACATTTCCATCTGAATCTTTCTTTTTCGGTAGCACTTTTCCATGGCTTGGTTGTTAATATTCCCGGTTGGGTTATTAACCGTCTATCCGTATGCGTCATAAAAGTTAATTTTTTTGTCTGTTTGGGGGCCTCTTCAAGCTGGACGAAGAGGGCATTTTCATACACGGGTGGAAAAAAGTGGCGGCACTATTTTGCTCTGTATCACTGTCAACATTCTATCATCTCAAAACGAGCCAAAAATGAGAAAATTTTTTCTATTAACCATCTTATCAACGGTGTTTGCTGTGTTTGCGCAGGCGCAAACGAAGGAGGTGACCGGTAAGGTCACGGATTCGACGGGCAGCCCGGTATCGGGCGCCTCTATTAATATTAAAGGGAAAAGGGGAGGTGTGAGTGCAGGGGCGGACGGTAGTTTCCGGCTGACGGCTCCTGAGAACGCCATATTAATTATAAGCGCGATCGGCTTCGCACCCAGGGAGGTCGCAGTAAAAGGGCAAGGTGATATGGCAATACAGTTGTATGCCAGCCGTGGCAGTATGAACGAGGTAGTTGTTACCGCCTTGGGTATCAGAAGGGAAAAAAGGGAGTTAGGGACTGCTACCCAGACGGTGAGCGCTGATGCGCTGAACAAATCAGGTACAGGTAATGCACTGGCGGAATTGGAGGGTAAGGCTTCCGGTCTTCAGGTGATTACCAGTACGGGGGATCCGGGCGGGGGCGTTTACTTTCGTTTACGCGGCGTTACTTCCATTACGGGCAGCAACCAGCCTTTGATGGTAGTGGACGGTGTACCCATCGATAACTCTGTCAATAATTTCGATCCAACCAATGCAGGCGCCCTGGCGGGGGGACCTAACGCGGATCTTACGGGGGGCGCTCAGCCGACCAACCGTGGTTCCGACCTGAACCCGGACGATATCGAGTCGATCAATATATTAAAGGGGCCTGCAGCCACCGCATTATATGGTATCCAGGCGGCCAGCGGCGCCATTATCATTACTACCAAAAGAGGTTCCAACCGAAAAGGTGTGGGCGTCACTTTCAATTCTTCCTTTACGGTAGACAAAGTGAGTAAGTTGCCTCCGCTGCAGCACCAGTTCTCACAAGGCTCGGAAGGGCAATATGCGGGTCCTTCTACCGGGACATCAATTTCGTGGGGGGCAAACCTCGATACACTTTATTGGAACGGAGCTACGGATTATCCCTGGGACAAGCATGGGGATATCGTAGGGAAGTCCGATCCGACAGCCAAGCAGAAAGTTCAGCCATATGATCAATACGATTTTTTTCAGAAAGGCTATACATACAACAATAATATTGCCGTATCGGGTGGCAACGACAAAAGCGCATACCGCATGTCGCTGGGAAATATAGAGCAGACGGGTATTGTACCGAAGAGCAAGTATGTAAAAACCACTTTCAGCCTGAACGGGCAGAGCAGGCTGAGCGAGCGGCTGACCGTTGCAGGCGGCGCCACGTATATCAATTCCGACAACCATAAGACGCACCAGGGTTCCAGCCTTTCCGGTGTCATGCTTGGCCTTGTGCGTACGCCGGTCACTTTTGACAATGCCAACGGGCATAAAAACGGTGCGGATTTTCTGGATGCTTACCAGTTCCAGGATGGCACGGGCAATCAGCGGAGCTATCGTGGGACCGGGGGATATGACAACCCTTATTGGGTGGTTAACAGAGAACCTTTTCTTTCGAAGCTGAACCGTGTTTTCGGTTACGGTCAGGCCGGTTACAAATTACTGGATTGGATGGATCTCTCCTGGCGTGTGGGTGGAGACACTTATTCTCAGGATGATAAGGATGCGTATGACATTAACTCCTCTAATTTTTCGGCCGGGGCCATCTACCTGAACCATTACAGCAACCAGCAGTATAACTCGGACTTCACGGTGAATATGCATCATCGTTTCTCGGATGATCTTTCCGGTACTTTGCTGGTGGGCCACAATTATTTTACCACGACCAATAATATCCAGTTTGGCTCGGGAACTTCTTTTAATATTCCCGGGTTTTACGATATCTCCAACGCTTCATCGTTCCTGTCTCTTGAAACGCAGGCGCATAAGCGGACGATGGCGTTCTATGGTGAAGCAACCCTGAAGTATAAAGACATGTATTTTCTGACTGTCA
>Ga0247778_1001111_pt1 | contig 14729 bp, 13 predicted proteins | sample UWRJL049202B5_FD_179939 | JGI IMG/M metagenome (GOLD analysis project Ga0247778, IMG submission 179939) | Plant litter microbial communities from Arlington Agricultural Research Station in Wisconsin, United States - UWRJ-L049-202B-5 | ecosystem: Environmental > Terrestrial > Plant litter >... | reverse complement strand
AAGGGAAAATACCTTTCTCATCCAGATGACCATCCACGATCTTGCTATTGCAGATACGATGGAAAAAATAGTAGTGAATTATTTTAACAACAATCCATACCTGAACAAACTCAAGCAGGATGAAATTCACCTGAATACCGAAAGGCTACAATTCGTGAACGATGAATTGAGAAGGATGGACAGTCTGAAGGATGCATACAACAGATCCCTGGCGGCATCAAAAACTGCACTTACCTACTATAACAATGCGCTCAATCCTGCGGATCTCTATGACGAATCCAATATATATGCAGAAACCAGGACAATGCTGGGTGAATGGCTTCTGCAAAAAAGGCAGCCCATAGTAGCGATCGATGGCGTCAAATCTTCCATCGCCCCTTATTCCATCGACCTGGACCAATCGATGATCACATACGCGGTGATTTTCTTTTTCCTGGGATGTATACTCAGTGGAATCCTGGAAATAGCATGGCAAAATAAGCAGCGATAATCATTATCCTACAATTGTATTTATGAAAAAACCTACGATCGCCATAATACATGATTGGCTGGTGAATTATTCGGGTGCAGAAAAAGTGTTGGAACAGATCCTGAATATTTTTCCCGAGGCCGATCTGTATTCGACCGTGGAGTTTTTGCCCGAGGATCTGAAATGGTATATAAAGGGAAAGAAAGTGACTACCACCTTCATCCAGAAGCTGCCTTTTGCAAGAAAAAAATACCGGACCTATCTTCCGCTGATGCCCCTGGCCATCGAACAGCTCGATGTGACCGGCTATGATATTGTGATCTCCAGCAGCTATGCCGTGGCAAAAGGCATAATTACCAATGTTAACCAGGTGCATATCTGTTATTGTCATTCCCCCATGCGCTATGCCTGGGACCTCTACCATCAGTACCTGCGCGAGGCTAAGCTCACAAATGGGATCAAGGGTTTTTTTGCGAAGATCGTACTGCACTATATGCGTTTGTGGGATTATACCACGGCTGGCAGGGTAGACTATTTCATAGCCAATTCCGAATACGTTGCCAGAAGGATAAAAAAGGTCTATCATAAAGAGGCGGTCGTCATTTATCCTCCGGTAGACACCCTGGCATTCCAACTGGAGGAAGAAAAAGCGGATTTCTACCTCGTGGCGTCCAGGATGGTGCCGTATAAAAAGATCGATATCATCGTAGAGGCTTTTTCCAGGATGCCGGGAAGAAAGTTGATTGTTGTAGGCGAGGGGCCGGATTATAAGAAAATAAAGAGCCATGCGACATCGAATATCACTATTCTAAACTATGTGCACTTCGATGAATTGAAAAAATATATGCAAAAGGCAAAAGCATTTATCATTGCTGCCGATGAGGATTTTGGGATTACTTCCGTTGAGGCGCAGGCCTGCGGAACGCCTGTCATCGCATTTGACAAGGGTGGGGTGAGGGAGAGTGTTAAAGAGGGACATACCGGTATTTTTTTCGCAGAACAAACCCCGGAGAGTATCATGGCATGTATAGAACGCTTTGAAAACTGCGCATATTTGCTGGAGCCGACTCTTATCAGGGAGAACTCCCTGCGTTTTGGCATCGATATATTTAAACAGCGTTTTGAATCCTATGTCTGGCAATGTATGCGCGACAGCAATATTTTCTGACTGGGATAGAATAGGATATTTCAGTGAATGACCAATCCTTTCCATGTTTTATAGAATATCCGGAATAATAATTTTAGCCATTATGGGTCTCCGCGGGTTGGCCTGTGCTGATAGTACGGGGCCCCGGACTTTTTCCTGGGGTATCAACGGACATCCGCTGACCCAGGAGGCGTATTGGGGGAATATGGGTCTGCAGATGAAGATCCTGAAGGAGTTAGGAATGGGATATTACCGGGTGGATATGGCGCATGACGACAAAGGTGTGATCTATGAAGAAACGAAAGGGCGTTTCATAGAATTGATGAACAGGGCAGCTGAAAGCGGGATTGCCGTCATCCCCATTCTTTTCCCTCCCGATCCTGCGGTCTTATATGCATTATCGGGTGCTGATACGGCTTATGAAAAAGGTCTGGCACTCGGAAAAGGTTTCGCAGATCTTTACGGCAAGTTCTTTGATATTTATGAAATGGGCAACGAAAATGATGCAAATGTCCTTATTCCTCCTGCCGGTCCCGGTTCTGATCCGGCTCAGTACGATATGCGTAAGCTGAAGATACTGGCTGGATTTTTCAGAGGCTTGTCAGACGGGATCAGACAGGTGGACGCCGGGGCTAAATTGATTATCAGCAATAGCGGTTGGATGCATTATGCATACTTCGAGTTGCTTTCCAGAGAAGGGGTAAATTTCGATATCATAGGTTACCATTGGTATAATGATTCCCGCCATTTACGCAGTGTTTTACGGATTCTTCGTTCCCGTTTTTCAGGTAAACCCATATGGTTCACGGAAATTAACTGGCGGTCAGATGGAAATGTCGATGAGGCTGCGAGGCGGGAGAAATTAATAAAGCAATATATCAGGGCGATTATCCATATCGGAAAGAATGTACAGGCATTCTTTTTTTATGAATTGTTCGATGAACCAGCGATAGCCGATAAGAACGAGAGCCATTTTGGGGTAGTCAACTGGAACCAGCGATATAGAACCATTTCCGATAAGCCTCTTTTTAGTCTTTTACGAAAGGCGATCAGGCAGTATGGCCCTCCACGCTTCCTTCCTTACAATATTCCATCAGGCAAATAAATAAATAATAGAACACCACCCCTGCCTGGCTGGACAGAATATTTTCGGATGCGAATGCTATTGTCATTATAATAATAAAAAATAATTGGGTATAATCCTTTCTCCGGAAAGCTGAAACAAAGGAATAAGAAAGCGAGCAAAGGAACAAGAGCAATGAAGCAAAGCCGCTAAGCAGCCAGAAATTGACATATTGATTATGTGTATTGTAATACGTTTTTTTATAAGCCTCTGTCGGGAATTGTGTGTAACAGTCAGACAATAGTTTTCTATCGCTGCCTGCCCCTACCCCCAGGCATATATTTTTTCGGATCAGTTCCCAGGAACATTCGTAAATACCTATCCTGATATTCGTAGAATTAAATTGTAATCCGACAGGAGGAGTCAGTGCCGTATTCTTTACTTCCAGGACTCTCGAATAGATAGAAGGCGTATACCGGATGACTACGAGAAAGGAGAGACATAGAGCGAGAAGGACAGCCCATCGGGTTAGCATTTTTTTTATCTGCAGGAAACATATAATTATAGAACCGATGGCAAGGCCAAGGATCGGGCTTCTCTCCGCCAGCATTAGAAGCAAAAAGAGAAAAAGAGGAAGGCTAAGCGCGTACAGGATCTTTTTGGAAAGGTGTTGGGCCCGTATCATCCGGTTCGCCGCTATGAAGAGGGCAAAAACAAGATAGAGGGAAAGATAATCCGGATGTTTGCCAGTTGCATTTTGAGCAGCATCCCGGAATATAGTATTGAAACTACTGGCCTCCCTGATGTGACTAAAAAGATGTAGATGCTGGTAACAAAAGAATATCCATAAGGTCATCAACAAGGTGGCCGTCCAGCATGCGGTCAGGACCTTTTCCTTCAACAACTTCCTGTCTTCTACCGGGAGACCAAACAGGAAGAATCCAAGCGGGAAGACCAGCATCGATAGCTCACCTACAATAAATTCGCCGCCGGCCGCGCGATCAATACTGTACAACAAACTGAATACGAGGAAGAAGAAATTTCCTCCAAAAAGAAAAAACAGCAATTTGTCCCTCTTTTCATGAAAGATCTTTTTGTGCGGACCGGATATACGCGCGACCAGTACAAGGCAGAGCCAGACAATGATACAGATGCTATTGACGAGATAGGGAACAACGGGTAAAAGGGCCAGGCTGCAGGTGCTTAGTACCAGCCACTTATCCAATAAGGTCTTATTGAAGATCATATAGTGGGTATATGTTTACCGGAATCTTCCCGGGACCGTCGAATGTATTCCGCCACCGGCAGGGCCATAAAAGACCATAGGTATATCATGATGAATGATGGGTAGGCGTTAAAGCACAGGACCATGCAGAGCATTGCCGGGAACAGAGCCCTCCTGTGGTCGGATCTTGCGTAAAATAATAGCAAGGTCATTAGGATCAGGAAAAGGATCAGGGCTATCGCTCCGCTCTCTGACCAGATCTCCATATAGATGTTATTAGGTATTACACGTATATTTTCCCTGCTCAGTATCTTAACAAAATTAGCATCCAGGTTTCCCCGGTCCATATAATTGTTATAATGCAGTGCATAATTTGCCAGGCCGACACCTAATATCGGGTTGGCAACTCCCATCATGAAAGCATCCCGGATGCTGAAGATCCTGTCTGCTTTTGAATATGATGAATTGTCCGTTATTTTTTCGGTATTGGCGAAGACTTTATCGTAAACATAATTTTTGTAAATAGTGGTCTGACTGAATAATACAAATAGTATGATAAGGAGCACCAGGCCGGGAAAGGCAAAGATCATTGTTTTTCTCTGGAAAATATATTGTTGAAAATAGATGAACAAAAAGATAAAAACGCATGCGATGCTCAACGTGGAAAAAGTTGAAATAACGGATGCAAGCAGGAATATTCCCGCCTTCCGTTTTTTAATATAGAAGCAGATGGCGGCGGAAAGGACCAGGTACAATCCCATCATATTCCCTTCCAGGAAAGTTCCGCAACGTATAATGGGTCTGCCAAAAGCCCAGATGATCTGCGGCGGAATATTCATACCAGGTAGCAGGAACACAGGTAGTCTCAAAAAACTGAAAATGCATAAATACCACGAAATGGCAGCTGCCAGTAAGGCTCCGTAAACCCAGAATCGCAAATACCGTACGTGATCTGCCAGGAATATATCTACAGATATGAAAAAGGAAAGCAAGGCTAAAATAAAGTAGACATATCTGGATATACTGTCACCCTTATAGCCGAAACGGGTTTCAAAAAGCCGTAACGGGTAAGCATAGTCCCAGAAGAGGTTAATGATGACAGAAAGGGTCACTATGACGAAAAGGAATGAAAGCAGATAGATCACCGGTCTTGGTAATGATACCTTCCTTCCATACAATATGTAATGGAAGGACAAAAGGATAAGGGCGAGTTCCGAGAATTTTAGCGGAAAACCAACACTGAATGTCAGCGCCTGGGTAAAAGGCATGAAAAAAAGAAAGCAACCGTAAAGCATATGCTGTATATGGCCTGGGGGCTTCCTTGCGGTGTTGATCCGTGCATTTTCCGTCATTCGGGGATATTTGAAAGGGGGTTAGTTCTTTTATCTTTTATCAGGATGTTGGTATAAATTTCCAAGGTATCCCTTACATAATTATCCAGCAAAAGCGGATTGGCCCAGTACCTGTCATATGCATGTTTGCTCATTTCATCGAGCCTTGCTGGATTCTCCAGGATCAACCCCAACTTTTCGGAAAGATCATCTACATCGCCACTTCTGAAAGTAAATCCGTTGCCCGCATCCACAAACTCACTTGCGGCGCAGGCGTCGGAAACAATCACAGGCAGACCCACAGAAAGAGCCTCTGTTACCACAATTCCTTGTGTTTCATACCATAGGGACGGAAATACCAGGGCTGCTGACAGCAGCATCTCTTTGAATATTTCCTCCGAAGATAGCCATCCGCGGAAGGTGACCTCAGGATAATTTTTTTCCAGGAAGGGCCTTAGGGGACCGTCCCCGATGATAACCAAGGGCAAACCAAGGACCCTGCACGCTTTACAGGCTAGCTCTATCCCTTTTTCCGGGGAAAGGCGGCCTATAAAAATTATTTGCCGCGTCTTTGTAGTGACCCTGGGTCTGCCGGCTGGTGAATAGGTGACCGGGTTATTGACGAGGTAGATCTCTGCTGCAGCCGGCAAATAGGGCCGTAGAATATTTTCGCTGAACCGGGTGACGGAAATGAAATGCCTGATCCCGCCGGGGATCTTGCCTTTCTGCAATTGTATAAGCTGCCTGGCCACTCTCCAGATCTTATGCCCATAGTTTCGGGAATCGCAGTTCGTACATATGCAGGAGAGGCTGAGAGGCCTTAAATGACAGATCTCGTTTTTTTGGTAATTATAGAACCCTCCGTTAGGGCATGCGGCAAAAAAATCCTGCAGGGAGCAAACGACCGAAATTCCGGATTGGTTGATGACTTTCCCGATGGAAGGCGATAAGGCCTTTATCCAACCGTATAAATGAATGACCGTATCCTTCGTATCCATTTTTTCCAGAAGGGACTCCAGCAGGGAGGCTGCCTTCCTGTTCCATAGACCGTCGAGGAGGGCTTTGACCCTGGACGGGTTATGCAGAATATCGTACTGGCAGGTGGAATGTTTTTCGACGGCGGGGGACAAGGTCGACCTCTCCGGATCTGCTACAGCCGAGAAATAGATTACTCGGATACCCATAGCAGCCATGGCATTCGCACTGGAAATAGCGACCATGGAAACGCCCCCGTTAATAAAATCAAAGTCGTTTATAATAATGATATTCTTTACTTCTCTCATGGTTTGGCTATCTTAATTATTCGCCGTCATTCTTAGACCAGATCTTGTCTTTGCCTTTTAATGTTCTGTAAGCATCTGAAAGCCTGCGGACCATTTTTTGCCCAAGGAGGAATGCCAGTATGTTGGCGATATGAGCCTTTCCTATTTGAACGCGATCATGAAGGTTAGGCGGCAGATGATTGAGCTGGCGGGCAAGTATATGTTCTTTTGCCAGGGTAAGCTTAGACCTTAGATTGGCGCTTACTCCCCCTAAATGCATTCCGGCCACGATCCTGTCGGAGAAAAAGGCATCCTCACCTTTAACGAAGGATCTCAGTAGGAACTCGTAATCACCTATGATCCTGAAGTTTTCATTGAATGTGCCGTATTCGTCAAATAGGGATCGGTGATGAAATGCGCAGCAGTGCGTCACCGTCATATATTGCAAGATATTTTTTTTGGAATTTTCCCAGGGCTCTCCCCATATACTGATGATCCTGGCGCTGTCTGATAAGAGGTTAATCTTGCCATAAATATACCGAATATTGTTTTTCAGGGACAGTGCAATATCATCGACTGCATTTTCCAGGACCTGGCTGTTCCAGATAATATCATCCGATCCCAGAAACGCGATCCATTCGCCAGTGGCAGCAGCCAGGCCTTTATTCCAGGCCTGGTAAATGCCGCTGTCCTTTTCGCTCACCCAGTAATGCAGGCGGTGTTCATGTTTTTTTATAATATCTACCGTTCCATCGGTTGAACCCCCATCGATGATGATATACTCAATATTTTCATAGGTCTGATTAATCACGCTTTGAATGCATGATTCCAGGAATTTTTCGCCGTTGTATACGGATGTTATAATGGATATTTTTGGCTTTCCAGTCATGTCAATTTCTTTTTCTTCATAATTCACCGTATAAATTATACGTTTCAAGGGCGCATTTTTTCCACGAGAACAGGGCCGCCCTTTCCGGTCCGGTCTTTTGTAAGTGCTGCCTGAGCGTGCCGTTATCCAATATCGCCACGGCTGCCTTATACATGGAGGCCGGGTCGGACGGGTCGAAGTACAAGGCTGCCTCACCGGCAACTTCGGGTAAGGAAGAAGTATTGCTTAATACGGCAGGGCATCCGTTGGAAAGAGCTTCCAGTACCGGTATACCGAAGCCTTCATAAAGGCTGGGAAAGAAGAAGGCCAACGCGTTCCGGTAGAGCGCGTCCACTCCGCGGCTGTCGATCCCGGTATGGCTGACCTGGTCCCTTATATCCAGGCGGTGAATGGTATGGCGCTCTTCAACAGAGAAGTCGCCGCCGCCGGCGCATAAAAATGTGAGATCCTTATTTTTTTTAAGAATGGGGGCGATGGCTTCAAGGAAAGGCAGAAAATTCTTGTAAACATCCCGGTTACCGACATAAAGGAAATAATTTCCGGGGAGTTCTTTGCCGGTTCCTGGTAAGGAAAATATGGTAGATTGCTGATGGGCCAGGTGGATCACCCGGATCTTATCAGGATCCACGCTATAATGCTCAAGAATATCCTTTTTGGTGTTATGTGATACGGCAATGATCCGATCCGCCTTTTCGAGGATTTCTTTTTTCCCTTTGCTTTGCAGCCTGTCCATCGTCAGGGTGGGGAACCGATCCGTAAATTTTTCATGAATCAGGTCATGACAGGTAACGACAAAAGGCTTCTTCCCCAGATCGGAAAGAAAATAGTAATCATAATAAGTTGGATGGAATATATCGAAAGCCGCCTGCCGGATCTTACTCTTTGAACCTGGCTTGTTAATATAGGAGAGGAGACGACCCCTGCCTTTGAAGGGATGATCCCTGAAAAAAGGTTTTACCGGGTAGAGATGTGAATCCAGAAGCACTTCATTATAGCTGAACGAACAGGATAGCTCGGTTTCGGTATGGTTGATCTTTCTTAATTCACGGGTAAGCTCTACAAAGTACCTTGAAACACCTCCATACTTATAGACGGAGAAAACCTGATGATCGAACAGGATCTTCATTTCTTCATTGCTTTTAATAAAGGCTTCAGGATAATTTTTGCAGCTTTTCTGAGAAAATAGGCACCGGGCACATAGGCTGCGACTGTATGTTTGTCGGCAATTGTGTCGGGCAGGAAAAAAGAGGGTTCCCGGAAGGAATGCATCGGGGTAACGGGTAGGTTGGCATGAGGGTTGACTTTAACGGAATGTGTATGGGTAGCCTGAGGGCCGTAACCTATATTGGAGATGAGATTGACGTTCGGGATCACACTCAGCCCTCCCTGAACGAGGCTCGAAAAGAACAACTGGTAATCCCAGGTGTTAAATCGCTTCATATAGGTCTCTTCCAGTACAAACATATAGTGGTCCCTGATCCTGACATCGGGAAAGAACTGCCGGAGATACCCATTGCGCTTGAATAGTTCCCAGCGTTTCATGTCGACATCATAATGATCCCAGGCCCTGCGCCAACTGGCCCATCCCCAGACATGCACGAGCCGTGAAAAATAATAATCCCCGTCCCCGCGAGGAATATTTTCCTGGTAATTACTTCCACCAATATGGGTGATCCTGGTATCATGTGCATATCTTTTCAGCATGATTTCACAAAATGGGAAAAAGGTTGGATCAGGCAGACAGTCATCTTCCAGGATGATGCCCATTTCCTCCTGCGCGAAAAACCAACTAATGGCACTACTAACGGCGGTTCTGCAACCAAGGTTCTGATCCCGGAACAGCGTAAATACCTGGCAATCCCAGTCGACCTTTGCAACAACACGCCTCGTCTCCGCACATAAGTCCTGATCCTCTATTTTTTCCTTCCTTGGACCATCTGCGGCAATATATAATCTTGGCGGTCTGGCAGCCCGGATAGCCGAAAAAACTTTTTCTGTAGTGTCAGGGCGGTTAAATATTAAAAAAAGGACAGGTGTTTCCATTGTTATTGAAGTTTATGCCATCACCGCACCGGGTAAGATCTGTCTGAATCTACGGACATCCTGTTGGTCTTTCTCCATATCAGCAATTTGAACAAAATATTATCAATAAAGTAACCAACGGCTTTCCGCAGTTTGCCATCCTTTCTATTGTATTTGCGGAAATAGTTTGCGAGAAATGGCAGGTCATTAAAAGATGGCATAGACTGAAAGATCTGGTAGGCATAGTCGATACATCCATAATTGATCAGGAGGTAGATGTATTTAAGTTTTTTCGAAGAGGATAGCTGCTGGGTTCTTTCTTCGTTCAAACCAAAAAGGGCATCTCCGAAGATCAACTGGCCTCTGGAAATGCCTTTATAAGCACTCCTGTTGGCGTATACCCTGTTAAGAAAAAGAAGCATATAGCCCTTTTGATGTAAAAGGGCTGCTATATCATGATATAGTGGCTGATCCTTATACATAGGGTAGAATTCAGTCTCGGATTCGATCATGAGTATATCTGCGGAATCAAGGAAATGAACAGCGCCCTGCAAAATATTGAATTCGCTGCCCTGGGTATCCAGCTTAATAAGATCTACATCCGTAATCTTGTCCGCTGCGTACAGTTCATCCAATGATACTGCCTCCAGACTAAGGCTTTTATCTATGGCAAAATCGCTCCTGAAATTATCCCTGTATACCGGATTGGGTCCATACATGGAGGATTCTGCTCTGTTCTTGTATAGATTGAAATTTATAAGGCCTTTCTTTTCGTGAATCAGATAGGGGTATACATTTACTTTGTTGAAACCTTCCTTCACCAGTGAAACACTTAATCTTTCAGCTTCTTCCGCATCCGCATCGAATGAAATATAGTGCATATGTTCCCTGAATCCTTCCAACTCTTCCAGTGAGCCGCCTCTGCCGCCGATATCGATCACCTGGAGGGCGCCGGTCTTATCGTATGGATAGGTCTTGATAAATGAGGATTTCCAAAGTAGATTATAAGGGTGGATCGCAGAATAAGGGTGGGAAGGCAGTAGCCGTTTTAACGCGGTCTTAATCATGTGGTGAATGGGTTTAAAGCCTATAAATAGGCGCAAATATATTTTAAAATCCTTTCAGTCCGGATGTTTGACCCATTTCTTTGATTTATGGAGTTTTGCAGGACTACCACTTAATGGTATTTTTCTAAATACAAAGATGACCGATATTTGCGTTGTTTTTGTTGCACAGAAAAGCTTGCATGTCAAGTGCCTGAATGACTTTAACTGTTTCTTAATATTTTTTTCAGCTTGTCTTATGCAATTTGCCTGCGATTCTTGTCTATATAAACAACTGGCCTGCAACGAATGTCTACGGAATGTGTTAAAGTAATTTGTATCTGAGTGCGTACAATAATTTTACCGCGATAGAGTTATACACCTGTTTCGTAAAAGCACCATTGCAGAACTACTACACAACCGGGAATAGAAGGAATGCGTTTTTGCCGCTTGCTACTTGAAAAATAAACATAAATTTTATTTATATTATATATAATCAATTGATTGGTGTATTATTGCGCTAAAATTGCTTTTATAGCTTTGGATTAGATCTAATTTTGAAAAACTAATAAACCTGACTCTGAATGATTGAAGTAAGCATCAAAAAGGATTTATATATAACCGAAGATTCGCCTGGAAACAAAAGTTCGACGTCGTTTAGGGTTTTTTTAAAAGGCAGGTTTCATTTCCTGTTATGGAAGCGGATCTTCGATCTGGCCGTTTCGGGATTGGTAATTCTTTTCATTTTCAGCTGGCTTTTCCCCATCCTTTATATATTAATAAAAATTGATTCTAAGGGCCCCGTGTTCTTTATACAGCGCCGGGTAGGCTTCCTGGGCCGTTCATTCCCTTGTTTAAAATTTCGTACCATGTTTGTAAATGGAGAAGCCAACAGCAAGCAGGCCACTGAGAACGACCCCCGGATAACGAGAATGGGTCGTTTCCTCCGGGATTCCAATCTGGACGAGATCCCTCAATTTCTGAATGTCCTTATGGGGCATATGAGTATTGTCGGACCCCGGCCGCATATGTACAAGGATTGCAATAACTTCTCAAAGGTTGTTGAATCCTATAAGTTCAGGAACCTGATGAAACCCGGCATTACCGGTCTGGCGCAGGTTAAAGGTTATCGTGGCCCGGCCCACGATTTCGACCGTATTTTCAGGCGCTACCAATGGGATGCGTTCTATGTACGCAACTCCCATTTCTGGCTGGACATCCGGATCGTCCATAAGACTGCCATTCAGACCCTTTCCTATATTGCAGGCAAATTTTTTGCCATCGATCATCCACCTGTTACGATCCCCAAAGAATGGACGGAACCCGTGAAGAATTTACTGAACTAGCACTTAACCATTATTTAACTTTTTTTATTTTTTGAATTTCTTCAAGACCGGAACTCTGCGCGTTTGAGCCATAACTGTGTCATTTTTGGGGATAAACGTGTCATTTTGCAGGATAACTGTGTACGGATGATCCGGATTTATAGACCCTTACCTACATTTAGGCATACACTTACGGAAAAAGCATGCAACGTTTTTAATAGTATGATTGTCATAGCCTCCAACAGCCAGTACAGCAGGAAGACTGACGGTAAGGCCATATCTGGGCCCGATGAGGGATGTTCTGCTCTCAATGGCACCGTTATTGCTTTCGATGGCTTGATGGAAATGGAGAAACAAGTTGGAAAACCAATCCTTAGTAACATGCGGAGTGAATCAGTTGAATCGACCTTTTATTATCATCCTACCAGATTGGAAGTGGAGAGAGGGCCGGGAGTCCGGGATTATTTAAGAGCCAGACGGGGGCATTTGCTGGCTAAGCGACTCATGGATCTATGTATATCCCTATTTGTGATCTTCATGATATACCCCTGGTTATTCCCTTTGCTGGCACTATTGATCAAAATAAATTCCCGAGGGCCGGTGTTCTTCCGGCAGAAAAGAGTGGGTTATCTTGGAGAGACCTTTACCTGTTACAAATTCCGTACGATGTATGTAAATGACGCCGCAGATACCCGTCAGGCATCCAACAATGATCCAAGGGTTACGCGCACAGGATGGTTCCTGCGGAATACCTGTCTGGATGAACTTCCGCAGTTCCTCAATGTTCTGCTGGGACATATGAGCGTTGTAGGACCCCGCCCCCATATGTTAAAAGATTCCCAGGAATTCAGTGCAGCCGTAGCCAACTATACATTCCGCAACCTGGTCCGTCCTGGTATTACCGGTATATCCCAGGTCAGGGGCTATCGAGGACCGGTCTCCAGTTTTCACAGCATATTCCGCCGCTACCAGTGGGATGCCTATTACGTAAGAAATGCCAGCATTTTCCTGGATTGTAAGATCATGGCCGAGACTGGGATGCTCATGTTCCGCTCATTGATTAATAAGAGTAAACCTGTACCTGCCGACCGGCCCGTCTATGAGCATGGCGGTAGTATCCGGGTCACAAAAAAAATTGCCTGAGATTCCGGGGACTTGCGAATCCTGGTAATGGTTACAGATCGGTAAAAACTACCATTTTAAGCGCCAAAAGGACAAGTCTGTCCTCATCCCCTATTGTACCTTTGTAGGGATATGACGGCGAAGAAACAAATACCAAATTATTCCATCGATACGATCCGGGGCGAAGGCCGGGCGCCGGAAGATCTCATCGCTGCCCCATTCGGAGAATACCTTCGGACCCGGAACTACCTTTTCGAACCTCACCGGCATTCATTTTATCACCTGGTCTATTTTGCAGGGGGCGGTGGCCGGCATAGTATCGATTTTGTTTCTTTCCCCGTCAGGCCCGGCCAGATCTATTTTATGAATCCCGGCCAGGTCCATCACTGGGAATTTACGGGAGACGTAGACGGCTATATCGTCAACTTCCCGGCCCGGTTTTTTCAAATGCTGCTGGCCAACGCGCAATATCTTGAGCAATTTACATTTTTCAATGGCCGGCCTGCCGACCAGGTCATCGATCTTTCCCCTGCAGGACAGCAGGAAGTGACGGGGATCCTGGGGCGGGTCATGGCGGAGGCATCGGGCCGCGGAACCCATGCCGGCGATATGATCCTTACCCTTCTCCTGCAATTGTTCATCACCGTGGACAGGCTGGCCGGCGGCGCCAGCCAGGGAATTTCTTCGAAACCCGGTCAGCTGGTGCTGAGGAATTTTCGCAAACAGGTGGAAGAGAATTTCATGAAAAAGAAATTACCAAAAGAATATGCCGCCCTCTTGTATGTAACGCCGAATTATCTTAACTCCCTTTGTCAGGACTTATTAGGGATCTCCGCCGGGGAAGTGATCCGGGAGAGGATCGTGCTGGAGGCCAAAAGGCTGTTGGTAAATGGGGGACTAAGCATTACAGAAATTGCCTATCGGCTGAATTTCCAGGACAACTCCTATTTCACCAAATTCTTTAAGAAGTATGCGGGTACGACCCCTGAGGAATTCAGGAGGCTACACCATATCGTTATAACCAACCAATAAACTCAATTATCATGTGCGCACAACCCGATGACCGCCGTCCGGCACTGCTGCCGGCCATCCTCACCAATAAATGTCCCCGTTGCCGCAGGGGGGCCATGTACCTGCACGGAAATCCCTATGATCTGAAGAATATGATGAAGATGCCCGAGACCTGCCCGGTATGCGGACAGCCTTTCGAGATCGAAGTGGGTTTCTGGTATGGAACAGGGTTCGTCAGCTATGCGCTGGCGGTAATGGTCTGCGTCGCCAGTTTCATTATCTGGAAATTATTCATTGGCATGTCATTGCATGACAACCGGCTGTTCTGGTGGTTGGGGGTAAATGCCTTTTTGTTGCTTGTCCTGCAGCCTGTCCTTATGCGGATGTCCCGTACCATCTGGCTGAGCTTCTTTGTATGGTATGATCCAGCCTGGTATGAAAAGAGGGCGGATGCTCCGGAAAGGACAAATCCCGATCTGAAGAATGATTGGTAGACCAGCCGTAATTGGTTAACTTCGGCTAGCCAAATTTATTATCTGATCACATGAAAAGCTATTGGCTGACAGCCGTCTCTTCCCTTGCTGTCCTTATTATCCTGAGTCTGGGCTTTTACAGGACCTGGTTCCGGGATCACCCCCTGCAATACTGGGTCGATTTCCGGAAGGAATGGAAGAACAAGGCGAGCCGCCAGGATATCCTGAATGCCCGCTATGGTTCCGAATATCGAATGTGTATGCAGGCAAAGGCGATCCTGGAGAAAAAGAAGATCGCCCATCCCGTCATCCTCCTGGAACCGAACACCTACTATGAGGACTCCCTG
>Ga0247778_1001110_pt1 | contig 14746 bp, 10 predicted proteins | sample UWRJL049202B5_FD_179939 | JGI IMG/M metagenome (GOLD analysis project Ga0247778, IMG submission 179939) | Plant litter microbial communities from Arlington Agricultural Research Station in Wisconsin, United States - UWRJ-L049-202B-5 | ecosystem: Environmental > Terrestrial > Plant litter >... | reverse complement strand
GTGATCGCCGCCACTAACCGGAACCTGGAAAAAGAAATTGGGGATGGGCGATTCCGGCTGGATCTCTATTACCGGCTGCATGTATTCCCTATTTCCATGCCATCACTACGCGAAAGGGCAGAGGATATTCCATTGCTGACGACCCATTTTATGCAGATGTGTGCAGGAAAGACGGGTAAGGCCATCAAGGGGATCTCACAGTCCGCCCTGAAGGCGCTGATGCACTATTCCTGGCCGGGAAATGTGCGGGAGTTGCAGCACCTGATAGAAAGGAGCGTGTTGCTATGCCGGGAGGATATCCTGAAAGAGGTCAACCTGCCGAACCTGCCATTTGCCGAAACAGTTGACCCGCAAGGCTACGAGGATCAGCCTGTCAAGACTATTGAGGAGTTGGAACGGGATCATATACTATCGGTGCTGGCAAAATGCAATAACCGGATCTCCGGTCCGGGCGGCGCGGCTGCGATGTTGAATATTCCGGCTTCGACGCTGAGTTCGAAAATGAAAAGATTAGGGATTGTGAAGCGGCATACGGCTAAGGTCAATTAATGACCCTGCCTGATCCTATAGGGATTGCTTTTCCTATCTGCCTTTGGCCGCGTACGGCCCAAAGACCGCCTTGACCAGTCGCGTGGCTGAACCATCATCCAGAATGATAACATAATAGCGCTCCCCGCCGGGCAGGACCCGCACGACGATATGCCCTTGCAGGCTGCGGTAGGACTGTTCGACCAGAGGGCCGATGACCAGTTCATTCGCCTCCATCATATTTGTTGCGAAGAGATCCCTTTTACCGCCATAAAGGTAAGGAGATGTTACCCGGATCAGGGTCTCATGACCGGGATGATCGGTCGTCCAGACCTGTTCGATCCAGACCGACGGCCGGAGGGTCTTCACCTGGAATTCATTGACCGCGTCGCGGTTTCCATGATGGTCCATGGTCGCGATGTCCACCTCGCCGATGGCGCGGGCCACGGGGGTCTCCACGTCACGCCAGGCAGGGTCGCCTAAAAATACATTCCCAGGACAATCCCCGCCGGTATAATAAGAAAAGGGGCCGTAGTGAATGACCAGGACATTGCTCAGGGTGTTCTCATCGGGCCATGTCTTTTTATCGGCGGTGTCGATAGGCGGGAAATGCTGGAGTACCACCGAATCTTTGCCCGTCCATATCCAACCATTGGACTTTACATTCCGGACATAGAAGCCGGGATAGGCGCCCGGATGATGCAGGAGATGGATCTGCGTGGCGCTGCCTGCCTGGAATCCCGGTGTCGTCATTCCCTTTTCCCGCGATGAACGAAGAAATGCAAGATAGTTGGTCCAGGTACGTGCATAATGGCTATCCTGGGGCAGCCTGGCCAACTGCGTGGATATATCAACCGGGTAATGATCATCACGGGTTAGCAGGCAATGAATGGAAAGGAGGTCCCCTACCCCGGTGATGCCGGTCCTTACAAATTGCCGGTCGGCGGACAGTGGCGCGCCGGGATACCAACTGCCGAAATGGTCTTCATGAAAATGCGATATCACCGCATAGTCGATACCGGTAGATCCATTTACGTCCTTCGCCCCCGTAGATCCCTTCGCCGGAGCTACCTGGCGGATATAATCCACGATCCATTCATAAGGCCGCCTGGCGCCATTGGGACGGATCGGCGTATTTCTTTTAGAAGTTGTCCTGGGACTGGTCGGGTCCAACTCGCCCGCATCGAAGAGCATGGTGGTTCCGTCAGGCAGTATATAGAAGGATGCATTCCCGCGACCTGTATTGATGTGGTGGAGATCTAAATACCCTTCCTGCCAGGCGGGCAGGGGACGGCCGATGACGGCGACGGGAGATTGCGGGACAGTGGCGACGGGGAGCTGGGCAAAGGCCGGCATGGCAGGCAAGGCGGCAACGGCCAGGACAAAGACCAAAAGGACAATATATGTTCGCATATTGAAAATAAAAAGGCGGAATGGTTGCCCATCCCGCCGGTGATATATTGGTGATCCGTTCATGGTGTATATTAACGACCGTTCATTAGAATGAATAGCGCGCGCCGAATTGTACGGAATAGTAGCTGGCCGTCTTCTGCCGGGCACCCGCACTTGTATTTACCTTATAGATATAAGAATTAGTAGCCGGGTCAAAGCCTTTCAACTGGTAAGGGTTGGTATTGATGATCTGGGTATACCCACCCCATTTGTAGTTCAGCAGGTTCAGCACGTTGTAGATATCACAGCGGAAGCTGATCTTGTTGGTCTTGTAGACCTTCAGCTCGTAGGCTACGCTCATGTTCCACTGGGTGCGCCAGGGCATCAAACCACCGTTGTACGGCGCGAATTTGCCGAAATTAGACTGCAGGAATTTCCGGTATTCGGGACTGGTCGTCTGCAGCAGGGTATTCATATCCGCTACGAGATTGGTGGGCGTCTTGGGATTGTTGGGATCATAGATATAGGCCAGATCGGTCCCATTGTTTTCTTCGCCGATGACATCCTTGTCGATATAGGCGGAATAACGGGCATTCTGGTAGGCCTGGAAGGAGCTGCTGACGCTGAAACCATAGAAAGTGGGGCTTAACAGCAGGGCCACGATCTTGTTGGGCTGGTCGCCGTCGCTGCGCCAGTTCTTTCCATATGCGGAATAATTCCAGTAAGAAGCGCCCACGGCGAAGTTCGCGTTGCGGGGATCACCGTTGTCATAGGGCGGCGTACCCGTGGCCTTGCCTTTTGCATAGGAGACCGAGAGGCTACCATCGCGACCCAGCTGGGCAGCGGCCTCGATAACGGCGCCGATATACTTAGAGGACCATTTGGTATTGGTGAAATACCGGACCTGGTTAAAATTGGAAGAGATACGCGAGTTGGCGATAGGCGCCTGGGTACTGCTGCCGGTGCCGATCTTAGCAGGATCTATATACACTTCGCGGCCTTCGTTGGTGACGAAATTGGCGGTACGGCGCAGGTTCAGATCATAGAGATAGAAGTTATCCCAGGTATTGTCGAAATAGACGTTGGCGCCCATCCGGAACCAGGTATTGAAATAATGGTAGTAGCTGAGACTGGTCTTAAAGGTCAGGGGGTTCTTGAGATGTTTGTCCAGCACCAGTACGGTAGCCGGCTGCTTGGCAGCCAGGGTATTGTAATAAGCTACGCCCGGCACCTTGCTGAAGTCCTTCTGATATGCAGCCCAATCGGGGATCGGTACGTTGCTGGTGATATTGATCTGGCGGAAATCCACGCCGTTGTCGATATGGGAGAAAGTGATGGGCTGGGTGGTCAGTTCGGATGCGAAGAGACCTGCGCCCAATTTCACGATATCACGCCCGTTGTTGTTGACATCCCAGATCAGGTTGAACCGGGGCTGGATATTCTTCGCATCGAAGGGCACCACATGGTTGTTGACACCCAGGTCCTGCTGCAACTGCGCGTTATAAGTCGGGGCGCTGCCGATGATCTGCGCATCCCAGCGGAGACCCACGGTCAGGGCAAGATTTTCCCGGATATTGGTCTCCATCTGTGCGAACAGCCCCAGTTCGATGAGCGGAACGCTGATCTTCGGATTTTCGCCGTTGAGGGGAATCTTCCGGTTGAACCGGTAGGGATTGTTGTTCTGCATATCCGTGATGTTGTGATAGTAGAACTGTCCCTGCTGGTCATGCGACAGGCGGTCGGAGATGTGGTTGATGTTATTATCGGTACCGAAGGTAAAGTTCAGCTTGCCCGTTTTGTAGCGCAGATAATCCACGATCTGGATCACATCCGATGCATCTCTTTCGGGAACCCAGTTCTGGTTGCCAAAAGCAACGGTAGTTGATACGTTGGTGCCGTCCTTCAGGATGGAACTGACATCGACAAAACCTTCCGGTACCCGGTTGTTGACGAAGTGGAGGAATTTCCGGTAGGTGCTGAAGTTCAGCCGCAGGTCATTGACCAGGCGGGGGGAGAACTCCGTGCGCAGGGCCAGCATGACGGAATTGTCAATTTCAACACCCGTGTACTGGGTGGTCAGCAGACCGCCTCCTTTCTGCTTGTTGGGATCGACGAAATGCAGATAGTTGTATTTCAGGGTGAGGAGGTTCTTCTTGTTGATGATCCAATCAAATTTGGCAAAGGCATTCTTTGTCTCCTGCTTGATATTGATGGTCCCATATTGCGGGCTGTTGGGAAACCCGAACTGCCCCTCCATGATGTTCACGATCTTCGCAATGCTGTCTTGTGAGATCTTCAGGGCTTTTTCCGCGTCAAGCTGGGTAGCGCCACTGTAGTTGAAATCATAGGCGCGCAAAGGAATGGTATTGGTATACTGGTCATAAGATACCAGGAAGTGGATCTTATCTTTGATGATGGGGCCGCTGAAGAGAGCGCCGAACTGACCTACTTCATATTTGCTGGTGAGCTTCTTGCCATTCACATCCTTGGTTGCGGCCAGGGAGTTGGCGCCATAGTATCCCCATGCGGAACCGGAAAAAGTATTGGTACCTGACTTGGTGATAGCTTTTACCAGGCCGCCCGAACCGCGACCACTGGTTACGTCATAGGAGTTCGTGGAGATCTCGAACTCGCGGATCGTCTCCGAGGAGATCGAAAAGGCTGCATCGGTCGTGCCCGCAAAATGTGCGCGCCGGTTGCTGACGCCATCCAACATATAGCCCGTTCCGCCGGGTTTGGCGCCGGCAAGGGATGCACCACTGGCCAGGGGAGACAGGATCATCAGATCGGTATAGTTACGGGTTGCTATCGGTATCTTTTGAAGGGCGCGACCGCTGACGGCCGTGCCGGTACCCAGCCGGTCGATACTATTGTTAAAGCTGGTCGATCGCACGGTGACCTCGGTGAGGGTCGTGGCGCTCTTGCTGAGGCTGATCTTACGCAAGACCAGACGGTCGCCTAAGTTCAGCACATTGTCTTTCAGGACAGTGGGTTGGAAGCCTACGGCGGAGATATCTATGTTATAGGTGCCAACGGGCAGGTCTCGCAGCGAGAAATAACCTTGTTTATTGGAAACGGTCGAGGTGGTAAAGCCCGTTGCTGAGTTCTTGATGGTGATGGTAGCGCCGTCAAGAGGTTTGGCGCCTTCTTCATAGACGAAACCAGTGATGCCCGAACCGCTGGACTGCGCCAAGGCAGCCATAGAGCTACATAAAATCAATAAAGGGAGAAGGATCCTTTGCAGGAAACAGGAACGCAGAGCCATAAACTGTTAATTTTTTGCAAAGGTATTGCGTCCTTGGCTGGGTATTGATTTTTTTTATGAGTTAATTGTTTGGTAAAGAAAATTTAACAAAAAAATTATATCGCCTACTCGCTGGAAACGCTTATATCACGGTCAGTAAACCCTGGATATCCAGCCGATGTGTATACATGGTCAACTGGCCTTGGGCATCCAGGGGCCATTGGTCCCGGGGCCGGTCCCAATAGAGTTCTACGCCGTTGCCATCGGGGTCATCCAGGTAGATGGCCTCAGAGACGCCATGGTCCGAGGCGCCGGTAAGGGGGTATTTCTGATCTACCAATCGGCGGATGATGGCGGCAAGATCTTTTCTTTCAGGGTAAAGGATGGCGGTATGAAAGAGACCGGGCGCCTTGTCGGGGGCAGGCGGCTGGCCCTTGCTCAACCAGGTATTCAGCCCGATATGATGGTGATAGCCGCCGGCCGAGATAAAGGCGGCATCCTCGCCATACTTGGTGATCAGCTCAAAGCCCAGGAGGCCGCAATAGAAATCCATGGAGCGTTGCAGATCACTTACTTTCAGATGCACATGACCGATGCGCGTCTGCGCGGGTATTTTGTAGGGACTGTCCATATTGATCCTAAAAATAACCAATTGGGCAGACAGTTGAAGGCTAAAAACGGTACCGGATCCCCAGGGTGACCGGAAGGGCCATCAGGCGTGAATTCATAGTGGCCGCCTTATTGCCAAAATACTGGCCTTCGAAGGACAGTCCAACCCCAAATTTGCAGCTGAAGAAATAGGCGACCCCCAATTTTAATCCCGCGGTGAGACCTCCCTTTGCATCGGGTTTTGTCGTCAGGGTGTTGCCACTGTTGACGATCTGGTCCTTGGTGGGAATGGCATAGCCGGCGGAAAGAGATATATTGGACTGCCAGCGGAGGGGTCCACCGATGGTGAACTTGCCAAAGAGCTGGACGGGAATAATAGGCTTGCCGATGTATACAGTATTATAAGTGCCGGCCACGGAGCCGGTATAGGCCACATCATCCTGGTAAGATAGGGTGAGATAGGATGCGGAGATCCCGGCCTGGAACCAATGATTGAAGATCCGGGAAATGGCCAGTTCGGCGGCCAGGTGGACACCGTCCGTGCGGGTATGCGTGACCGTGTTGTCGAACCGGGGGATGGAGTTCCAGGACCCGCCACCGTCCAGGGCAATCTCCCATTTCTTCTGGCATGGAGACTTACCGTTGCCGGTCAGGGTAATATAAGTCGTATCATATAAGATATAGGCCAGGCTGTCGGGTTTGCCTCCCGCGCTGTCCACGAATAGCTGCGGTCGTAGCTGCAGAACGGTATCGCGGCAGACCATGAGATCTCCACTGACGTCCTTTGCATAAACCTTCATGGTCCTGCCGGCAGCGGTATCGCGGTACCGGGTGATGGTATCGATGCTGCGGATGAGACTGACCATGGTATCGGCAGCTCCCCGGCCATCCTTTCGGTGACGTCTACCCGAATTATAGATGGTCGCACGGTATAGATTGATCTTTATATGGAGGGGGCGGTCAGCAGTCAGGGGCCGGATCTCCAGAGGATTGATACGGGTCTCGGCGCGAACCTCCCGGCAGCAATCCCCTCCTTCCCGGTTCGGGTAGAAGGCGTTGCCGCAGGTATGTAGTATATACAGATAGCAGCCTGCCGGTCCGGTGATCTTCCAGGCGGCAACACCGCGGATGGATTCCCCGGCGGGGTTCAGTTGGACATAGATATAGCCGTTGCCATCCTTTTCCTTATTGTAGAAGCCCAGGTTGCCGATGGACCCTGCATTGACATAGGTCTTTTTTATGTTGGCGGCCTTCAGATCCTTGTATCCCCTGGCAAATCCAATTTCTTTTAGAAGCTCATTGAAGGCCCGGAATTCCGGAACGTATGTTCTTCTGCTGGCGGTATCTTTTGCGGCCCGGATGAAGAGTGCCGTAGTTGTGATTCCTTTCTCATGCTGTAGAAAAGGAAATTGAGGGTGGTGACCCAATGTATCTGTAAACAGCCGGGGACGGGTATGCTGATCGAACCTGAATAAAGGTGAATTCCTGGGACAAACTGACTGGGACCAGGCAAATCCGGTAAGAAATGTCAATAAAACGAGTAAATAATATTTCATCAACCGACTGGGTTATAGGGTCGTAATGGGTTAAAATTACCGTATCTGGTTCAGGGTTATTCTATTAGCAAAAACGTAACTATCAGTGTTTTGGTATATTATAAATGTAATTATCCCTACTATATAGGACGTTAACAATGAGATAGAAATAATTTATATATCTCTTCGTTAAACTAAGTATAAATTTTTCCTTCCTATAGAAAACCATTTACAAATTCACAACCACCACATTAAAAATTCGTCATTATGAAGACAAAAATCCTGTATCGTTTTGCCATGACCCTTGCCTTCACGGGCGTTATGATCGCCTGTAACAAAAATAATAACAACAGTAATTCGGGACAATCCAGCGCGGAACTGCAGACGCAGTCGGATGACCAGACCCAGGTCACCAATGAGACCGACGGTATCGCGGACGACGTGAATGCGACCTTGTCGGGTCAGAGTGGCGTAACGGGCAGCAGTGTTACGCCAGGGTATAGCCATGGGATCGCCGTACAGGGCGGAAATCATGACACCGTAGCCAGCCTTATCTGTGATGCAGTGGTCATACGCGATACCGTATCCAATCCCCATACACTAACGATCTCGTATAACGGCAGTAATTGCACCGGCACCCGTACCCGTAAGGGTACGGTCGTTGTATCCTGGGGCGCAGCCACTCACTGGAGGGATCAGGGCGCTACCGTCACGGTCAGCATCAATAATTTGAAGGTCACCAGGGTCCGCGATGGCAAGAGCATTACCATCAACGGTACGCACCTCTATACCAATGTCAGCGGCGGCAGTCTCACCGACCTGGTTCTGGGTAAAATTCAAACCGTCACGCATACCATTACCAGCGACGATATGTCCATTACTTTTGACAACAATTCGAAGAGGACCTGGCATGTAGCCCGTCAGCGTGTCTATACCAACAATGATGGATTGGTGATCACGACCTCGGGTCTGCATACGGATGGCAGCAACCCGGGTATTTCAGAATGGGGCACCAACCGGTTCGGCAATAGTTTTGCTACGCGGATTAGCAAACCCCTGGTGGTTGCACAATCTTGCCAGTTCCGTATTACCGGCGGCGAAGTAGTTGTCATCCGTCCTGAAGTAACGACGACCATCACATTTGGCCTGGACTCCACCGGTGTTGCAACGGGTTGCCCCGGCGACGGATCTTACTATTTCAAGTTGGTATGGCAAGGTTCAGGTGGAAAGAGCTATACTTTTATCTTGCCTTATTAGTCTTTCTCTTGTATATTTTACTTTAAAAAGGAGGCCCCGGCGATTGCCGGGGCTTGTTTATTTTTCGCTAATGTGCTGGCTGTGAATATGGCCTATTAGCGAAAAAACCATAATGATGGACCTTCGGTCAGCCGATCGGTGGTCGGCTCTGTTTTTTGTCAGAAAAAATTATTGGCTTACATTGCCGACATGCAAAACGTTACCGTCTCCTGGCTGCAATCGATCGAAGCTTTGAAGGAGGTACCTGTCGAACAGCTGCAATGGCTGATCGATCACAGCGACCATTACGAAATGGAAGAAGGGGAATTCCTCGCTCATCCCGGGGATATCATCCGAGGCACACATATCATCATTTCGGGAAGAATAAGACTGTATATGAACCAGGGCAGCGACATCAGGGAGATCGCCATTTTAGAGCCCAAGGCCATTTCCGGTTATCTGCCTTTCTCAAGGGGCAAGGCGGCCGGCATTATGAGCCGGGCCCTGGAACATACCGAGATCATGACCCTGCCAAAGGAGTTGATCCGGGATTTGACGACCCAGAACTTCGAGCTGACCCAGGCCCTTGTTCATATCATGACCACCCGGGTGCGGGATTTTACCTCGATGCAGCAGCAGGATGAGAAAATGATGGCCCTGGGGAAACTGTCGGCCGGGCTGGCCCATGAGCTGAACAATCCGGCAGCGGCCATCGTCCGGGGATCCACCTCCCTGAAGGAGCATTTGCAACTGGAACCCAAGACCTTTAAAGATATCATGGCCATCCGGATGGAAGAGAAAGAGGTGGATCTTGTCACCGAAAAGCTCTTCAACATTCTATCCAGGACGGACCGACCCAAGCTGACCCTTATCCAGCGGACGGAGCGGGAGGATGCGATCCGGGACTGGCTGGATGATCACGGCGTGGCCAACAGCGATGAGGTGGCGGAGAATTTCCTGGAATACGCATTTACCTGTGACGACCTGAACATGTTCAAGGATCATATTCCTCTGAAATATTTGTCGCCGGTATTTAACTGGATCAATACCAACCTGGTGACGGAGCGGATGGTGGAGGATATCCAGGAATCCAGCCAGCGTATTTCGGTGCTGGTACAATCGGTGAAGAATTTCACCCATATGGACCAGGGTAAAGGCCGGGATTATGCCGATATCCACGAAGGGATCAAGAACACCCTGGTGATCCTCAACCATAAGATAAAGAAAGGGAACATCGAGGTCATTGAAGACTTCGACCTGGAGCTGCCGAAGGTCCGGGCAATGATCGGGGAATTGAACCAGGTGTGGACGAACCTGATCGACAATGCCCTGGATGCGATGGAGGAGAACGGGAAAGGACAGTTAAAGATCAGGACCGAGCGGGAAAGGGAATTTGTCAAAGTGAGCATTTGCGATAATGGCCCAGGCATCCCCGAGGAGATCCGGTCTAGGATCTTCGATCCATTCTTTTCCACCAAGGGGATCGGGAAAGGCTCGGGGCTGGGGCTGGACGTGGTAATGCGGATCGTACAGCAGCACCGGGGTTCGGTGAAGGTAAATTCCCAGCCGGGACAGACGGAATTTATCGTTTGTTTCCTGATAGACGGGTGATGAGAGTCGAGCGTTTGGCGTTATGAACATTAAATTGACCTATTATGAATCTGCCCATTATATTTTCAATTGATGATGACCCCCAGGTGTTACGGGCGATCGGCCGTGACCTGAGAAGTCATTACCGGAACGAATACAGGATCCTGAGTACGACTTCGGCCAAGGAGGCCCTGGACAGCCTGCTGGACCTGAAGAACAAATCGGAGACAGTAGCCCTGATCATTTCCGATCAGCGGATGCCGGAGATGGAGGGCGTTGAGTTTTTGGAAAAAGCGATGGATTTCTTCCCGGATGCCAAAAGGGTGTTGCTGACCGCCTATTCCGATACCGATGCCGCCATCCGGGCCATCAACAATATCCAGCTGGACTATTACCTGATGAAACCCTGGGATCCTCCGGAGGATAAATTATTCCCCATCGTCACGGGTCTGCTCGATGACTGGCATAGCACCTACCGGCCTGCCTTTAAGGGTATCAAGGTGATCGGTTACCAGTTCTCTCCCAAATCCCATGAGATCAAGGAATTCCTCTCCGGCAACCTCGTGCCTTATCAATGGCAGGATATCGAGAGCAGCGAAGAGGCGGCACAGTTGCTGAAACTAAACAACATTTCGCTGAAAGACCTGCCGGTCCTGTTCCTGGAAGACGGTAGTTACATGATCGCGCCCTCCATTACGGCCGCGGCGGAGAAAATAGGACTGAACCCGGATATCAAGAATACTATCTACGATGTGGTGATCATCGGGGCCGGGCCGGCGGGACTGGCCGCGTCGGTCTATGGCGCATCGGAAGGACTGAAGACCCTATTGGTGGAAAGACATTCCCCCGGCGGGCAGGCAGGCACCAGTTCCAGGATAGAGAACTACCTGGGCTTCCCCACGGGTCTCAGCGGAGCGGAATTGACGCGAAGGGCGGTCACCCAGGCCAGCCGGCTGGGCGCGGAGATGTTGTTACCCGGTTATGTAAAGAATATCACGCAGAAGGATGGATATAAAAAGATCATTTTGGACAATGACCGGGAGATTAATACCCATGCTGTGGTCATCACCACGGGTGTGGACTATCGCAAACTGGATACCCGGGGTATTGCCGACTTCACCGGGGCCGGTATCTATTATGGGGCGGCCATGACAGAGGCTGCGGCGTTCCGGGACAAGGAGGTCTTTGTCGTGGGCGGTGGAAATTCTGCCGGTCAGGCAGCCATGTATCTCTCCAAGTTTGCCCGCAATGTCTATATCCTTGTCCGCAAGGAGAACCTCGCCAGCACCATGTCCGCCTACCTGATCGACCAGATCGGCACGCGTCACAATATCCAGGTGATGGGAAAAAAGGAGATCATGGGTGCGGCCGGCAACGGTAAGCTGGAAGAGCTGAACATCTGTGACATCGATACCAAGACCGAAGAAACCCGCAAGGCGGATGCCCTGTTCATTTTTATCGGGGCCAGACCTTATACGGAATGGATCGGGCTGGATATCATCAAGGATGACAAGGGGTTTTTGGAAACAGGAAGGGATCTGAAGACCTATTCGAATTTTGCCAAGATATGGAAACAGGATCGGGATCCTTACCTGCTGGAGACTAGTTGTCCGGGGATCTTTGCAGCGGGTGATGTCCGGGCAGGAGCCATGAACCGGGTTGCCTCGGCTGTCGGGGAAGGATCGATGTCCATCAGCTTTGTCCATAAATATCTTGCGGAAGTTTAAATATACACATACATGAATACTGACCCAAGCTGCACCCATATCCTGGAGGTGCAGGACCTGAAATTGCCAAAAGGATATGTCTGTGAAGAATGCATCAAGCATGGCGGGGACTGGGTGCACCTGCGCACCTGCCAGACCTGTGGCGTTACTTTGTGCTGTGACGATTCTCCCCAGACGCATATGACCAAACACAACCATCAAACGCATCATCCCCTGATCATTTCCGCCGAGCCGGGCGAGCAATGGCTGTGGTGTTATAAGGATAAGATCTTCGCGGAATATTAGGGGGTATAATTATTGCATAGTGGCTAAGGATCGGAATTCCTTTAACCATTACCTTACTATGCAAAAGAAAAATTGTTGGTCTACGCTGGCGATGCTCCTTCTTATGATATCGATGGCGTCAGCAGCCCTTTCCGGCTGCAAAAAGGGAGACAGTTCTGTTTCAGGCGGTGTCCCATCCCCCGCCCCAACGGAGGCAGACCTGCAGGAAGAGACCCGGAATGAGACCGATGCCTGGTCGAGGGTCCAAACGATCCTGAACGAAGGTTATGTGGCCGGTCTGCTGGCTCAGCTGCGCCAGCGACGGGTACAGGTCAGCGGCGTCGATCTCAACGGGCTGGACCTGGGCATACAAGAATCCATCTTCTGCAATACCAGCATCGTAACCGACAGCACGACAACTCCAAACACGATCACGATCAATTACCATGGCAAGGATTGCTCAGGCAATTATGATTTGGAAGGGCCGGTGGTCCTTACCCTGCCGCCGGGCCGCGATCTGACGGCCAAAGATGCCCTGCTGCTGGTGGATCTGCAGCGGCTCAAGATCACCAGGCTGGTAGATGGGAAATTCATCCATCTCAGCGGAACCCTATCCGTGCTCAACACGACTGGTGGCAGCGTAGCCGATATCCTGCTGAAAAAGCATCCGGGGGATTTCATGATCCAGGACATCAGGAGTGATAATATGTCCATGGTCTTTGGCGGAGACAGCACGGTCACATCCTGGCACCTTGCCTGGCAAAGATGGTATGAATACGGGAGCAGCGATGAGTTGTACATCGACCTGCGGGGGATCGGAAAAAGTTATTTCAGCGGCATTTCGGATTGGGGGGTCGACCGCTATCAACGCATTTTCACCTGGACTACGTCCTATACTTCGGTGGAGATGAAGCAGTCTTGCGGTTACAATATCGTACAGGGAACGCGGATCCGAACCTTCAAGGACATACCGGATACGACAGTGATCACTTATGGTTTTGATAAAAACGGGGTGCATTCGCCCTATGGCGGCTGCATCGATAAATACTTCTACCGCTATACAGAAAAAGGCCCGCATACGAACATCAACCTGCTGTTACCCCAGTAGGCCCTTTGGCCCATTGAAATAATATCCAATATCCTTATCTTCGCGCAATTCTTTGGTAATGAAGATAGTTATTCAACAGGCCTTAATTGTCGACCGTCTATCTCCCTATCATGGGCAAGTGGCGGATATTGTGATCGAAGATGGCATCATCAAGGCCATCGGGCAGGACCTTCCCACAGACGACGCGGGTAAGGTGATCTATCATCCCGGACTGCATGCGTCCCCGGGATGGGTCGATATTTTCTCGCATTTTTGTGATCCCGGTTATGAATATAAGGAAACCCTGGAGACAGGGGCTGCGGCTGCTGCGGCAGGCGGTTATACCGATGTATTTGTCATCCCGAACACCAAACCCGTGGTTGATACCAAATCCCAGGTAGAGTATATACGCCGCAAGTCCGATCGGCTGCCGGTCAATATCTGGCCTGTGGGGGCTATGACCCGGGGGTTGGAAGGTAAGGACCTGGCCGAGATGTATGATATGCGGCACAGCGGTGCGATCGCCTTCAGCGATGGGACCCACCCGGTGCAATCGGCGGGTCTTTTGCTCAAAGGTCTGCAGTATGTCAAGGCGTTTGACGGGGTGATCATCCAGGTGCCTGACGATAAAACGGTAGGTGCCAATGGGTTGATGAATGAAGGGATCATTTCCACCCGGCTGGGTCTGCCTGGCAAACCGATGATGGCCGAAGAGCTGATCATCGCCCGGGATATCAAGTTAGCCCGGTACACAGATTCAAAGATTCATTTTACGGGTGTTAGTTCGCCCCGGTCTCTGGATTATATCCGGCGCGCCAAGGACGCCGGTCTGGCGGTGAGCTGCAGTGTGACGCCCTATCATCTTTTCTTTTCGGATGCGGACCTGCAGGACTACGACACGAATCTGAAGGTCTACCCTCCCCTGCGTGACGGAGCATCGGTAAAGACGCTCCGGGCTGCTGTTCTGGACGGGACCGTGGATTGTATCGCATCGCATCATCTTCCCCATGAGTATGACAGTAAGGTAGTGGAATTCGAATATGCCAGGCCGGGAATGACCGGGCTGGAAACGGCCTATTCCGTTGTCAGGACCATCCTGCCGGAATTGAGCGCCGAAAGGACGGTGGAACTCTTCTGCGACCAGCCCAGAAGGCTTTTTGGGATGGATCGGCCGGCCATCGCAGCGGGCAATCCCGCCCTGCTGAGTCTTTTCGACCCGAATTGCATCCATTTGGTAGAGGGAGGACTATTCCAATCGAAGTCGAGGAACTCGGCCTTTCTGGGAAAGGAGTTAAAGGGTGCCGTGATAGGGATCGTCAATGGACAGCAGGCCGTCTGGAAAATCCGGCATTCCTGATCTATAAAAAAATATATGATGCAGACAATACAGACCATGCCTAAAAGATCCCCTGCATGGATCTACGGACTCATCGCCGGATTGTTCATGGTCGGTTTCAGGCTGGTCCAATATCTCAGCGGTCCCTCCGTATTCATTGGAATGACGGGATACATTGCGTGGATCCCCTTGATCGGG